>Ga0209335_10000053_pt1 | contig 103687 bp, 56 predicted proteins | sample COG_09_FD_184753 | JGI IMG/M metagenome (GOLD analysis project Ga0209335, IMG submission 184753) | Pelagic Microbial community sample from North Sea - COGITO 998_met_09 (SPAdes) (version 2) | ecosystem: Environmental > Aquatic > Marine > Neritic zone/Coastal water | place: Helgoland, sampling...
CATTTAGTAGTAGCAATGGTAGTAGTAGTAGTAGTAGTAGTAGTAGTAATATGTATTCGCGAGCGCTCTATCTTTATTATTTAATCTATAAGCACTAGTACTGTTCTAAAATCTAAAATGTGTAGTTTCTTCTACACGCAAGATCCAAGAGACGAGTCGCAGACGCGTTGCGAGCACAAGGTTGGATTGACGCCGCACTCTAGTATCATCGTGCAGCTGTGGTCCGTGTTCTCATCCAATACGTGACAAGCCGAGTCCGTTCCTTTTGTTTTCTTAAACCTCTCGCGAACATCCGCTCGGTACAAAAATTGATGCGAATACGGTACGCTCTTTTGGTACTCCTCCATCTCCAACTTTGCTTTCTGCTCCTGCAATTGTTGTCTCTGAAATCGAAGCTCCTGCTCCTGTCGCTTTTCCGTTTGCAGTTTGCGTTTCTCCTCTTTCTCTTGCGCTTTTTGTTCTTGCTCCAATCGTTGTTCTTCTAAGAGCTTTTGTTCCTCCTCTCGTTTCTTTAGAACCTCCCGTTGTTGCTCTTCTATGTGATTCAAGATCGCGTCGCGAATTTTTCGAGCTTTTTCGCGCTCTTCCGGCGATTTACTATCGTCGTCTGATCCAATGATTCGAACTTCGGGTTCGTCGGGAATTGCGTGCCCTTCTCCTTTCTCTCCTCCTTCTTGTTCATCTTCGTCGTCGTCATCCCAATCCGACCACTCATACTCTCCCTCAGCGCCCATTAATTTACGCTCTTCTCTTTGCTTCACGCGTTTCTCTTCGCGTGCGCTGTTAGCTTCAGCAATTTTTGCCAGCGTTTTTAACACGGTTTGCGTTGCATCGTCTTCGCCTTGTTCGATTTGATTTACTTTTCCCCACCCGTCGGATTCTACCGGTGCTCTCTTCTCGAGATTCTCTCCTCCTTTTTTTGTTTTCGCAAAGAAACCCAAACGAATGCCCACTTCTCGAGCTCGTTTCTCGACCACATTTTCCACATTATTCGATTCGTCTTGTATGTACGGACACGTTCGATACGCCGGCAACAGATGCCCTTCTGTGGTAAACACAATCTCTTTGCTCGTCGGGGTCTGACTATCTCGGCTCCACCCGTCGACTTTGAAAAACTGAAAATCGGTAAACAACAAGTACAAATACTTCAACGTTTCACTGAGAAAATACGACGGCATGTGATCGCCTTTTTCCTTCGTCAGAGCGTCGTCGACGTTTGTAAACCCACCCGGAACTTTCGAGTGCTTGATTAGATCTTCCACGATAATCCTTCCGTCTCTCAAGTATCGCTTATCCTGCGTCGCTTTATACAAAAACGACGTCGATTCCGATAACTCCGGTCGAAGATGGTACCCTCGTTCAGTCGAGTGTAAAACGTCATCAGCGATCATGTATCTTTCCGGGGACATGCCGTATTTCACCCAGACGTTCATCATTAACGTGTGCGAAGACCGAGCGCGATCGACGTCGCCAATCATGGCTTGTAGTCCCGGCCAGAATTTTTGTAACGCCGTCAATTGATGATGTCGATCGTCCCCGGTATTCATTTCGGCGTCGGTAAACCATCCGCTTGATTTATGGTAATACCTCATCACCGCTTTATACGCTGGCACGAAAATTTCCAGGTATTCTTCGTCGCCAAACATGAGGTAACTTTTCAACGCGTATTCGTGGAACGAATCGCCGTTCGCGCCAATACCGCCGACAGAATCGATCCACTTACCCGTCTCAACGTTAATAATAGACCCTAACAAGTTCGTCCTGACATTTCTGCGACTCCATACATCTACCATTGCCTCTTTCGCCTTCTCTTCAAACCTTTTATCTCCAGTTAATCGACTCAACGTCCCAAACTCTAACGCCAACGTCCCAATCGCCGCGACGTTCGTGTTTGGCTTTTCTCTCACTGGCCCGTGCTCTAAATTCACCCATCCGTACGGTAACTTTGTTTTCTTTACCTTTCTATTCACCTTATTCACATCGTCTTCCTCGAACGATTTTAAAAGCATCTCACCGAACGTCCTCGCCATTCGTAACAACGACCCGTCGTACTCTCTCCTCTCGCCGTTTTTATACATCCCTTCCTCTCCGACGTTACCGAAACACACGGAATTAAAAGACGCCGACATCGACGCTTCTCCGTACATTTCTTTGCTCCATTTTCTCAGTCCTTCGTTCCCACCGGCTAAGACGTGTCCGGACAAAAGCCCGCCTAAAATTCTAATATTCGCCTCGAACACGTTCACCCGCAAGTCCTTATAGTTCCTCTCCAACCGCTCCGGCCAATGTTTCGACAACCAATCGATGCTTTTCGTAAACTTCGTGCTATTCCCCATCACCGCTAATGTGCTCAAACTCTCGATTAAACTCATCGCTAACCCATCGTACTCTTTCTTAAAATGTTTCCGATCTTGCGCGTTCGCGCCCAACTCTTGCAAAGAGTTCGTCTTTGATTTTGAGACTGGCTTTAACTCGTCCGCGGGGAAGGCGAACGTTTTGTACCCTTCGAACGCGTGTTCGAACATCGATTTCACTTTCAACGCGTACAGTTTCGATCGTCGTTGTTTCGCCTCCTCGTCGTTCTCCCCCTCGGCTGCGACACCACCACCAAGAAGAAGAAGAAGAAGAAGAAGTACACAACACCACCAGGAAACGAAGAAGCGTCGACATTTTCCATCATTTCCTCGTCCTCTTCTCTTCCGTGTCGTCGTCATTTTTGCGACGAAAACGACGAAAAGACTTTTAGATGCGAGACAGACACGCAGAGAGAGAGCAACACTCTCTGACGACAAAAACGAGCGCTTTTGTGCGTGCGCGTGTGTGTGTTAATTAGAAGCACCCCTCTCAAAGAAGAGAGAGGGTGTGAAAAGTGAAGATTTTTTTTCGTGGGAAACTGTTGTCCTTTTTCACAAGAAATTTCGATACACAAAAAAGCTGTCCTTTTTCTAGAAATTTCGATACAAAAAAAAGCGGCAGTTTTAGACAAAGAAGAAGAGAGAAATGCAGAGCGCAGTTGGACTCCTCCTCTCGTCTGCTCCATCTCCCGCGCTCACTTTAACGTCACCGACGAAAGCATCGTCGTCGTCATCTTTTGAGACGAAGAAGATGACGACGCGCGCTTTTTTTTCCTCCGCCGCGCGACGTTGTTTAAGAAAAAGAAGAACGATTATTTCTTTGTCCACACGTGGGGGTGCGCCGTCAGCCGCCGGGGCGATAACCTCCTCCCCGTGTTCGTATTCTTACGCCCACGTGAGGATGAGAAAAGATGCGACGACGACGACGACGAGAACAACGAAACGATGCTTTGGCACGACGAGCTTTTCCTCCTCCTCGACGAGAAGTAAAGCGATCTTGTCCAGCACGGACGACGACGTCGTGCCGGAGAACATCGATTTGCAATTACCGGCGGATATGCCCGAGTTCGACGACGATTACGAAGCGATTGTGGCAAAAGTGGATAAATTGTTCGTCAAGTCGTCCTCGTCGCCTTCGGCTTCTTTATCCGGTGCTGAAGTCGAAAACGACGACGAAGAGGACGCAGACGATGCAGACGAGGAGGAAGACTTCGTCGTTGACTCCGACGACGAGGAGGATGAAGAGGATGAAGACGTCTTGGTGGCAGAAATCGACGAGAAAACGATTAAAGTCTCCGTGGACGCCGACCCGACGTCCATCAACAACTTCAACTTACACCCGATCACAGTCGCCGCTTTGAAGAAGAAAGGGATTGAAACGTTGTTTCCGATTCAAGTGGCCGCGTTGGAACCGGCGCAGAGTGGGAGAGATGTCGTGGCGCGAGCAAAGACCGGGACGGGGAAGACGCTGGCGTTTTCTTTGCCAATCGTGGAGAAGTTTTTGAGAGAAGACGAGGAAGAAAATAATCGAGGCGATGAGGACGGGGAAGGAACGAGGAGGAGAGGGTCGAGAGATAAAAGACCGCGGTGTATCGTGCTCGCGCCGACGAGAGAATTGGCGCAGCAAGTCGAGAGAGAGATTTATTCGTTGGCGCCGTCGTTTGAGACGTTGACCGTGTACGGAGGCGCGCCGATTGGGCCGCAAGAGTCCAAGTTACGCCGAGGCGTCGATTTCGTCGTCGGTACGCCGGGGAGAGTGATGGATTTGTTGAATCGAGGTACGCTCGATCTTTCTCGAGTGCAACACGTCGTTTTAGATGAAGCAGATCAAATGCTCGCGGTTGGATTCGAGGAAGACGTGGAGACGATTTTGGAAGACGTGCCGAAGAACAGGCAAACGTTTTTGTTCAGCGCGACTATGCCGCACTGGGTGAAGAAGTTGCAACAGAAATTCTTGGTGGACCAGGTGAATATTGATTTAGTCGGAGAAGATACCGGGAAGATTAACAAGGATATTGATTTGATGTCCTGTTCGGTTGCGTTTCCATCGAAATGTGCTGTGTTGATGGATTTGGTTACGGTGCACGCAAAAGGCAACAAAACCATCGTGTTTACGCAAACGAAGCGAGACGCGGACGAAGTCACCGCGTCGTTAGGGAAGAGAGTCTCGACGGAGGTTTTACACGGCGATATCGCCCAAGCGCAACGTGAGAGAACTTTGCAACGTTTTCGCCAGGATAAGTTTTCGGTTCTAGTCGCCACGGATGTTGCGGCGAGAGGTTTGGACGTCGATAACGTCGATTTAGTCGTGCACTACGAACTTCCGAACGAAACTGAATCGTTCGTACACAGATGCGGGCGTACCGGGAGAGCCGGAAAGAAAGGGACCGCGATTGCGTTGCACACGGACAGAGAGTTTTACAGATTGCGTGACATAAAACGGTTTACCGGTGCGGACATTCGAGAAATTAATCCTCCGAGTTCCTCGGAAGTCATGGCTGCTTCGGCTGCCACCGCGGAACACCGAATTCACGCGGTCGACGAAGATGTCCTGGAATTTTTCTTACCCGCGGCAAAAGATATGATTAGAAACGTACAACAAAAGACTACTAACGACGATGAAGAAACTGAAACCGAAACTGAAGATGAAACACTGACGTCCCAGGAAGAGATTGAACGCAGAGCCCAAGAGCTTCTTGCGAGAGCTTTAGCCGCGCTCAGTGGTCACACCGAGGCGCCTCCGCCAAAATCGTTGCTCACTGGCTCCCCAGGTCAAGTGACAATGATTGTTGAAGATGTCAACGGTGACTTGCCCGCGTTTTCTGCGCGTGATTTACTCGCCACCCTTGGCGACAAAGACCGCCGACTCTCCTCAGGTGTCGGTAAAATCACATTCTTTGCCCGAAACTCTGGGAAAAATGGCGCCGCTTTCGACGTCTCTTACGAGTTCGCGCAAGAGCTATTGGATATGGGTACTATCGCTGGCTTTGAAGTCACGAAAGCGACCGTCTTACCGGAGCTCGCGAGAGACTCTGGAGGCCGAGCAGGCGCGTTTGGCGGTGGCGGGAGAGGCGGAGGCCGAGGCGGAAGAGGCCGAGACGGTTTTTCAAGAGGTGGAGGTCGAGGCGGAGGCCGATTCTCCCGAGATGGCGGTGGTCGGGGCGGTTTCTCCAGAGATCGCGGCGGAGGCGGACGCTTCTCTGGCGGTGGCTTTTCGAGAGGCGGCGATCGAGGCGGCGGCGGCGGATATTCCTCCCGAGACGGCGGAGGCTTCGAACGCAGAGATGGTGGTGGTTTTGAACGCAGAGACCGCGGCGGCGGTGGTGGTTTTGAACGCAGAGACCGTGGCGGCGGCGGCGGTGGCGGTGGATATTCCTCCCGAAGCGGAAACAGCAGAGAAGGTGGTTATTCCTCCGCCGGCTCTCGATCCGGCGGCGGTGGCGGCGACTGGTCCATGCAATAAAAACGATACCATGGTACCAGGTACGTAAACTTATACATACATCAAAGAGAGAAAGAGAAAGAGGGGGAGAAAAGGAGAGAGAGAGAGAGAGAGAGAGAGAGAAAGAGATATAAAAAACAAACGCGTTGATTAAATTGTACTTGTAATGAAGACGAAAATATTATTTGAAGCCTTTTTGAATGCATGACTAGGCAAATTTCACCAAAAAATCGATCGATTCACACCTCAGGCTCTCTATAGCCTTTTCCTCTGAGATAGTGGTAACAGTGGCTCGTTTGTGGATACCCAGCGTATCGCGCTTCTCTAACGCAGTCGCGGTGAATGGGCACTTTGAGGGTTTCGAGCAAGTATTTGAGACACTCGAGGTTATCAACTTTGCACGCGTTGAGGCACGCGTTGGCCGTAAAATATGGAAACTTGGACTGCACGAGATAGTTGAATGCGTCATATTTCTTCTCGTATTCCCAGTCCCTGCTACATGCTGCCAAATTACCAGTTTCCTCATCCCAAGGCGCTTTACACACATCGCGCAAGTATTTTAGAGCTGGGACATCGTCCTGTTTGGCAGCTTGTGTACACATCTCCGCCGTAAAATGCGGATATTTACTCTTGTAGAGATATTCGAGTATGTTATGGTTTTCGCCTATTACTGCGCTCACACCAGCTTGTTTACCCCAAGGCATTTTCATAACTTCGCGTAAGAATTTGAGGCACTCGAGATGACCTGCGCGGGCAGCGAGAGTACACGCCCTGTCATGACCCCAACTCAACCAACATGAATACTTGCGCTCGGCGAGATATTTAAGGATGTGAAGATGACCGCCACTTGCTGCACTTTCACCAGTTTCGTGATCCCAAGGCAATTTTGCGACTTCGTGTAAGTATTTGAGGCACTCGAGATGACCACTTCTGGCAGTCGTTGCGCACGCGCTGGCTTGAAAATATGGATATCTTCCTTCCACGAGATATTTAAGGATGTGAAGATGAGCGTTCTCTGCTGCACCTAAGACAGTTTTCTTATCCCAAGGCGCTTTGGCGACCTCGCGTAAGTATTTGAGGCACTCGAGATGACCATTTTCGGCAGCCTCATCGCACGCTCTTGGCCTAGGAATATCGTAATCTTTCTCCACGAGATATTTGAGTATGTGCAAATGTCCATTTTTAGCCGCAGCTGCTGCAAGTGAGCCACCTTTTTTTTGCCCTTCCCACTCCACTCCGGCGACTTCGTGTAAGTATTTGAGGCACTCGAGTTGGCCGTCTTCAGCAGCACGTTCACACACTATGGAAGACGTTGGACAATCATTCTCGAGGCAGTACTTGAGCATTTCAACGTTGCCCTGTTTTATGGCCGCAACAGTTGTTTTAGCATCCCAAATATTACAATTTTTCTCCTCTCGCGCCCACTTGAGCAACTCGAGTTTATTCGTTTGAGCAAGTTTATGGCAGAAAGATGTAGAGTGATACCACCAAACATTTTCACCTGTATTTTTTCTCACATTCCGCTCCCACGACCACTGCAGCGTCGATATCGACGACATCTCAATCGCTTTAAACTTATTTTGTAAGTGAACATCACTCCTTTTAATCAACGCTCTCGTCTCTGGATTCGTTTGGTACAAGAATTTCATATCCGTCCCGTTCAACTTTGGAAAGATGTGCGCATTCCATATATCGTCTTTATTAACGAGTACACTCCACAGAAGCCCACATCTCGCAATCAACGCGCTCGATTCTGAATTCACATTATACAAGTGGCTCACGTCCATCTCGGTCAATTTCGGAAGAATGTGCGCTTTGAATACGTCGTCGCTATGTACGACGACGTTCCACAAACTACTCGGCGGCTGCGACACTTCTTCCTTTTTTTTGCCTTCTGTTGATGCTTTCACATCATCTCGTTCCCGCTCCTCTTCACTCGCGTTCGTTCCCGATTCGGGAACATCTTCGTCGTCCGTTTCAGTTCCGCCGTTTTTCTTCGCGAGCAACTCCCGCAATCGCTCATTCTCTCGAACCACATTCTCTGCGGCTTCGAAGTATTCCAAGTATTCCACGTACCCTTTTTCATCTCGCTTTCCTCCGTCTTCCTCTTTCACCCGCTTCGTCAAGTACTCTCGCATTTCGCGCACCATCGAGGCATCATCGCGCGCGCGCTTCTTCTCGGTCGTCTTTGTCTCCCGCTCTTTCGGGGACAAAGACTTCGAACGCGAAAGATTCAAATTCTCCTTTTCAAAATCATCATCTTTCCCAACAACAAAGCGAGATGAAAGTCTCTTCGATTGCCGTTTTGTTTTCTTCAAGTTCGTGGATATGAATCCCAACAAACGATTCGCCACGTTCCCCGGCGCCATATTATTATTTCTTCTTCTCAGAAACTGCGCTCTCTCTTTTCTATCTCTCCTCAAACGAAGAAGAAGAGGATTTGATTTGATGCTAACGTTTGATACGAATTTATATTTGTGTCGTCTGTCTGTCGCTTTACTTTTTTTGAATTTTTTGCCCTGATGAACGGCTGCCCTTGAGAAAGAGCCGTTATTTTTTATTAGGGGAGTTCTTTTTTCAAAAATTGAATTGGCATTTCCTCACTCAAATTTCTATAAAGGTACGCGCACATGGTATCGTCGAGAAGTATTCACATTTCTCTCTCTCTCTCTCTTTCTCTCTCTCTTTCCTTCTCTCGTATAATTTCGTCTTCTCCTCGTCTGTCTTCTTCTTCTTTTGACTCGCGCAACGACAAACAATTTCATTGGATTGAAAATTCTGAATTTGAACTCATTTTCTCGCAAAGAGAGAGAGTTTTAAAGGGGTTTGAATTGGAGCGGATTTCCATCGTTAAAAGTTTGTGTCCGTGTTCGTTTTCGCGCGACGATGATTCTTCTTCTTGATGCGACCACGGGTATGTGCCTCTTTTTTCGCGCGCGAAGGGTAGAAGGGTCTCTGCTTTTTGTTCTCTGTGTGTGTGTATGCGCGTGCGTATGTTGTTGTATTCACCAATTCTCTCTCCAATTTCTGAATTCCTCACAAAACTTTGATACGAAACCAAAAAACAGAAGTATACGATATCAAAAACAAAATGGCCGCATCCAAACGTTCCACTCGATCCACCGCCTCCAAGAAGTCCTTCATCTCCATCCCGAAGATTTCCACCCCGAAGATTGATTTCTCCATGAAAACGAACGCGCAAAAGTTCCTCTTCTTTTCCGCGTTTACCATCATCGCGTATGGGTTCGCCGCGCTCTTCGCGCCGTGGGAGACGTTCGGGAAGCTCTTGATGCCGATTCTTCCGGCGTCTGGCGTCACGGAGAAGTCGTTCTCTCAATGGAAGGAGGTCTTTGCCACTTTTTCGTTCGGATGGGCGGTCGGGAAAATCGTCGCGGCTTCTTCGTCGCAAAAAGCGACCAAGTTGTTCTGCCAATTGAACTCGCTCCCGATGACGTACTTCGTGTATTGTTGCCACAAAGCGCAAACGTTCGACTGGCCGACGTGGGCGTTGTTTTTGACAGCCTACGTGTACTTTGGGTACTTGGCCAAGTAAATGTCGAGAGAGCGCTGTCTGTTCTAGGACGGAAAAGTATCGTTATTACGTCTTTATGTCGGAAGAAAAGTAAGAGAAAATGTATGCGCTTCGCACGATGGTCTGCGCTCGCCGATACGCCGTCCTAACGCGAAGGAAGCGTTATTTATAATCACACTAAAATTTTATCATCAAACCAATATATATAAGAAAAACAAAACGGGAAAGGGAAGAGGACAAAGACGAAATGAGAGAGAGAGAGAGAGAGAGAGAGTATGTATTTTCACGCGCCTTTTATACGAAAGCGTGTTTTTAGCTATTAGCTATTTGTTGTCAGTTGTACTCAAAATCGTCTGTGAGAGAGAACGAAGTAAACACATTTTCTTCATTTTGAGCACAACACGGCGACGAACACGAAACCGCTCTTTGCACGTCATCATCATCATGTTCGCGACCAGCGCTTCGGCGACGACGTTTGTCGCGTCATCGTCTCACCGTTTTCGTTCTCGTCGTTCGTGCGTTCGTGTTCTTCTTCGAGCGGCAAAACCATCATCGTTCGACCCGTCGGATCCGTTAACGTGGAACCAACCGGAAAACAAGGACGGATTTGCACTTGCCAACGATATCGTGGCGAACGTGGAAGACGTGCAGATGCTCACCGACGCGGATTTAGCGAAGATTGTTGGGATGGAAGGCGCTTCGGTGCCACAAATGGTCGGGGATAGGATTAGCGAAGGAGGGAAGAGTTTGGATTTGTATGACGAGGAGGAAGAGGAAGAGGGAAATCGAGCGGCGACGACGACGGCGGAAGGCATAAACGAAGGGATGAAATTGTACAAACAGAAAGAGTATCGAGAAGCTGAGGCGGCGTTTCGAGCGGCGTTGACGTTACCAGGCACCGGTCCGGTTCGTTTTCGTAAGGCGAAAGTGGCGCCGGCGGGGCCGTCGGCCGGGTTCGAAGCGAGAGAAAGTAGTCAGGCTGAGATTTTAGCGGCGCACTACAATCGAGCGTGCTGTTTCGCGCAAATGGGTGAAGTGGACGATGGGTTGGAGTGTTTGAAGTTATCCATCGAGAACGGGTTCGATGATTTCAAATATTTACGCACCGATAAGGACGTGGCGCTGTTGAGAGATGATAAAAGATTTGAACGTTTAATGGATAAATACGAACCGAAAGGCGTCGTCGGCGCTTTGAACGAGTTGATGAAAGGAAACGGCGGGATGAACAATCCAGGAGGCGTTGTTGGAATGTTCATGGATAAGATGAAGAAATAAACTGCGTTTGCTTAGCGCTATTATTATGAAGAGCGCGCGTGTGTGTGTGTGTGTGTGTGTGTGTTGTTTTAGTTTCAAAACCAATATAAAAATTATCTGCAATCGCTTTTACAACAACAAATATGAGACATAATCTTTCCAACAAACACGCCCATGTGATACATGATGAGGTGGTGGTTCTTTTTCTTCTTTGCTTATTCTGCATTCATTCACTACTTCGCGTCTCTCTCTTTCTCTCTCTTTTAATAAACATGACCTTAATATATACTGATGTTAAAAATACAAACAACATCTTGCTCGCGCGCACGGAAGGAGAGAAAACGTCGAAACGAGAGAGTATATTAGATTATACGCGTCTCTGCTTCGAATATTATTAATGCTCTCTCTTGCGGCGAGAAGACGAGGCTTTTTCAACACTTTTCTTTACACGTTCATAAATTTACGCGCATAACCCTTTGGCTTTGTTCACCGCGTAACTGATGACGTGTCCAATGTGTTGAAAATCTTCCGTTTCGAAATCCGGCGGCATCTTCATATCGTACGAATACTCCAAAACTTTATCCGTTTGCGGTAAATCGTACTTCGGTGTGCCGTACTTCTCCCAGTTTTTGTGAAAGCGGGCGTTAACGGAGGAGGTGAACCAGCCTAAGTTCACACCGAGTTCGGTGGTAATCTCTCGAAACTTGGCGTTTTCTTCCTCCGTGACGTTCTTCAAAGTGAAGTTCAAGTGGTCCCCAACATCTTCCACGTTCGGGCCACTGGTTGGGACGCTGACGTACTCACCAGCCATCAAATCGATGACGGAAGTGATCAACAACCATCTTTCCATGTATCTCGGCAAACGTTCCGAGTACAAGTTGGCAATTAAAGGGCGCATCATCGCGGCGGTAACTTCGTTCATGCGACTGGACAAGTTCGGCATAGTCAACATGTACTTCTCGCACAACTCCTGCGGTGGCATGCGCGCGTGCTTGCTGTACCTTCTCTCGTAACATCCAGACATGTACAAACATCTCGCCGCGATATCGTCGTCGTCCGTGGTGATAAACCCACCTTCGCCGGAGTTGATCACCTTATCGGATTGTGTCGAGTACGCCGTGACGACCCCGTGATAGCCCAACTGTCTTCCTTTGTATCTCACCCCACACCCGTGCGCGCAATCTTCGATCAACTTCATCCCGTGCTTCTCGCAAATAGCAACCACTTTATCCATATCACACACCTTTCCTCGCATGTGCGACATCAACAAAACCTTCGCGCCGGATTCGCCCGCCTTCTTGTCCAAATCATCCAAATCCATCGTAAAGTTCTCCGTGCATTCCACCAAGACCGGTTCGCACCCGATTCTTAAAATACAACTCGGCAGCGCGGTAAAAGTAAACCCGTTGGTCAAAACTTTATCCCCTTGTTCCACTCCAGTGGCTAACATGGCGATAAAAATCGCGCTCGAGCACGAGTTCACCCCGATTGCGTATTTTTGACCAACCATCTCCGCGAACTGGTCCTCCGCTTGCGCGACCTCACTCGTCTCCGCCGACGTCGCGCAGTATCGAAAAACACGCCCAGATTCCATCACTCGAATCGCCGCTTCAATTCCTTCAGTTGGAATAGACATCGGTTTCGAAAAATCTTTCGTAAACTTCTCCGGCTTGACGAAACCAGCTTTCTGCACCGTGCTGGACTCGATGGACGTCCACTGGTTCGGGTTGGTATTCACGGAGAGCTCGTCGCTCCCATCGAGAACGCCGTTTTCCGCCAACGCGTACTTCGTGGCAATTAACCCACCTCTTCTTCTTTGTCTCCTGATCCCGATGATACCATCATCCCGATCGGTGGTGGTGGTCGTCGCAGCAGCAGCGACGTTGTTCACGACTTTTCGTCGAAGCGTCGTCTTGACATCATCAGAAAAAGAACATCTTTGCTTCACCTTATACTTCAAAAAGCGACCGTACAAATGCGAGGACGCGAAAGACATCTTCTCTGTTGTTCTTTCTCGAGCGTGTGTTGTGTGCGTGTGTTCTCGAGTTGTGCGGGTTTGTATGTGCGCGCGCTTTTTGTGAAGAAAGGAATATGCGCGTGCCCAAATCTCCCTTTGAACAGCTATCCAGCTTATTATCAGCGGTCCAATTTCAGACGAAAAGAGAGATCAAACAGAGGAAAAGGCGGGAAAAGGAGGACAATTTTTTCGTTTCGACGGTGGAGAACTGCTCGCGGGTCGACGCGAAAAAGAGATTTTGGATTCTTTTTTCATCTGGTGGTCGAGACGGATTTGAGTGAAAAAAAGGTAGTTTTTTCGTTCGTTTCGGGAAACACCGTCAACTCACTTTTGTTGGAGAAAACACACACCAAAAGCTGCTTTGTTTGCGAAGAGAACGCAGAAAGGACGAGAGAAAGAGACTTGGAAGAGAGGCTTTTGTCGGCGAGAAGAAGAAGAAGAGATTCGCTCTTTCTTAATTCTTTCTTTCTTTCTTTTGATTATGTCCGACAAAGAAGATGTTTCTCGTCGACCGGCGCTGACCAATCCGATGGCGACCAATTTACGCACCACTGGTGAACGTCATCAGTTTTGTTCGCTCCAAGGCCAAGGCGCGTTAGTCACCGGCGCGAGTGGAGGCATCGGTTTAGCCATCGTCGAACGTTTAGCCGAGTGTGGCGTGAATGTTTGCATCGTCGCTCGACGCGTGGAGAAGCTGAACGAATTGAAAGAGAAGTTGGAAACCGAGTATCCAGACGTGACAATTTTTCCTTTGCAGTTGGACGTGTCGAAAACGAGCGAGGAGGAGATGTTGAAGATACCGGAAAAAGTTCCATTCCAGGTGGATATTTTAGTGAATAACGCAGGATTGGCGTTAGGGACGGAAGCCGTGGATACGAATTCAATCTCGGATGCGATGACGGTGGTGAATACGAATATCATGGGCGTGGTGGCGTTTACGAGAGCGTTCGCGAGCGGGATGAGAGAAAGAGACAGAGGACATATTGTGAACATTTCGAGCATTGCAGGACACGAGGCGTATATTGGTGGGAGCATTTATTGCGCGACAAAGCACGCGGTGGATGCGTTTACGCGATCGGCGAGACACGATTTGAGAAATTCGAAAGTGAGAGTGTCGAGCGTGAGTCCGGGCGCGGTGAGGACTGATTTTACCATGACGAGATTTAAAGGAGACGTGGATGCAGAGGCGGCGTTGTACAGAGGCTTTGATCCTATGATTGCGGAGGATGTGGCGGACCAGGTGATATACGCGTTGAGTCGGCCGATGCGGACACAGGTGTGCGATATAATTTCCTTGGCGAATGCGCAGTCCGCCGCTAGAGATATCCATCGAGGCGATTGAAAACGAAATTTTTATGTAAAAAGATCAGTTTCTCTCTTAAATTGTTGTACAACAAGGTCATCTAGTAAGTGCTAGTACTATCATTGCTACTACTATTAGTATACATCATAATCTCTTAAAGTTCCGCGGCGCCATTTACATTCCCGTTGTTCAAAAACTTCACGGTGAAGAGCATCGTGAGAATCATTCCAACGAGAATTTTGACGTGTTCGCTCGTGACTACGAAAACGCTCGTCTGAGAAGAAGAAGGAGCGTGTTGTTGATGATTCGCGGCGTAGGCCGTTGCCGCTTTCGTTCCAGGCGGTGGACGAGGTGAGGTTGGGTTTGTGACTGTATTCGCAGCAGTAGTAGCAGCAGCGTCTTGATTGTGGTGCAATTCTTCCACCGCGCGAGAGACGAGTGATTTTTCGTGCTTCAACTTTTCGAGTTTCCGCTTGGCGTCCAAGAATTCTTCGTGCGCCCGCGCTGCTTCTCTCGTCTTTTGCTCTAGTCTGTCGTTCGCTTGACGCATTGTGCGTTTTAAATCGGACTGTAACACGTCTCTTTCTCTCTCTGCAATCGCACGCGAGTGTACTTCTACGCGTAGTCTTTCGACAACTTGCGCGACGGCATTTTTCGCGGCGGCTTTACCACGCTCGAGTTCACGACGCGCGCGGTCGCGGTCGCGACGTAACCGTTCCACGTCAACTTTCAATGCATCAATTTTCATCTCGTACCTCTGTTTTTCGAGCGCCGAGGCAAGGTTATTTGCTTGGTGTTGCCTACCACCACCACCAAACTGATACTCGCTCCGCGAAGCCATCGGGTGGAAACTCGAGCGTCCACCGGGCGACGACGGTGCTATCGACTCAGGTCCACCACCGGTATCAGGCTGTCGGGAAACACCCGCTTGGGATGCAACCGCCCACGCTTCCGATGCGGCAACTCGAGCGGCTTCTGCCTCGGAGCGAAGTTGCTGCAACTCGATTTCAAGATTTTGAGCTCGCGATTCTGCAGCTTGGAGACGTTGTTGCTCGAGCCAACGCACTCGGCGACTTTCGGCATCTTTCTCGTCCTCAGTTTGCGCGTCGATGCTATTATCGTACGGAACTGCAGCAGTTGAGTCAGGTTGTTGTTGTTGCTGCTTACTCGACGTTTCGATTTCAGTTTTTAATTTCGAGATCTTCATCTCGGCTTCATTCACAGCTGACTCCAAGCGTTCAACCTCATTCGACGCTGCGACGTATTCCTCGTTTCTTCGTTTTGCTTCCGTTTCGAGCCGAACGACTCTCTCGAGCGAGTCTTTGAGTTTTTCGTTCGCGTCTGCTAAATCACGTTTGGATGTGCCCAACTCCATCTCCAAAGCGTCTGTTCGATTCAAAGATTCCTCTCTCGCGGAATCCGCCGTCGATAAACGCGTCGGTGAATCCTGTTCTTCTGCTTCGACGAGCTTCGCTTCGAGCTCTTTCGATCTCGAATTTGCAAAATCTAAACTCGCTTTGAGCTGCGTGAGACTTTGCTTCGCCTCTTGCACCCTCGTCTCGGCGTCTTCCACGTGCTTCTCAGATTCAACCAGTAATACTTCCGTTTCTTTCAATCGCACATTTACTTCGTCTCGCTCAGTTGTAATCTCCTCGACAGTTTTTTCGGCCACTTTCAAGGCAATTTTCATCTCGTCGCACTCGCGCTTCGCGTCTTTCGCATTTGCACGCTCACGCTCCATCGCAAATTCTTCCGCTTTCACTTTCGCTTCGACTTCGCCGAGCTTTTTGGTCTCTTCTTCGAGCAACGTTTCAAACTCGACGAGCTTTTCTGTCGCTTCTCGAAGTTCGTCTTTCAAACTCGCCGTGCGCTTTTTTTCGTGGTTCAACGCATCTTTCACGCGCACTTCTCTCGACTCTGCGTCTTCGAAATCTCGCAACATTCGTTCTCTCTCCGCCTCGGCATTGCGTTTTTCGCGCTCCGCCTCTCGGCTTCGAACTTCCACCTCTTCGAGCGTCTCTCGGAGCATTGAAACTTGGTCTTGGAATCCTTTCCCTTTGGAAACTGCTTTTGCAAATTTTTCCTTAGCATCCGTGAGCTGTGTTTTGGCTCGACTGGCAGATTCCAAGGCGTTCTCGGTTTCATTTTTCGAATCGAGGAGTTCTCGCTGGAGCGTCTTCGCTTGAAGCTCGAGTTTCTCAATCTCCTGTCGATATTTCGATTCCAGGGAAGTTTCCGTCGAATCTACGTTTTGAATGGCATCTTCGAGGCGTTTTTGAGCGGTTTCGAGATCCGAACGTAACATGTGCGCGTCGTTGTCGGCTTTCTGCAATCGATCTTTGGACTCGCGAAGAGCCGCTTGACTCTCTTTCATCTCTTCTTTCCTCTTTTCTCGCGTCTCTTCGAGTTTCTTCTCAAGGTCGCGCGCGATAGATTCCAAGCCTTGTCGTTCTTTTCTTCGGTCTTCTTCAGCCTCACGCAATCGTTCGTTTGCGCGTTGGTATTCGGCCTCCAAATGTGCAATTTTATCTTTTTGCTCCTCGTCGAGTTTGCGCAACGCCGCATTCTCCTCCTCGACAACTGCCACAACCGCGGGGTCGGGTTTCGTTTCTAAATCTTGTTTCATGCGCTCTTCGCGTTCTTGCATCTTTTTTGTTTCCGTCTCGAACTTCATTTCTGCGTTGTGATGCGCCGCTATAGCATTGGCAACTTCTACGTTCGCGATTTCGTTCGCCCGAAGCGCGTCGCCAAGCGCTTCTTTCAAAGCGCTCGTTTCCGATTCTCGATCAACATTTGCCTTTTCGATCTCTTTTTGCATGCTCTCAGTCGTATCTTTTAAAGCATCTTCGAGCAGCTCGAGTTTTTCTTCCAAAGTCGATTTTTCGGAGGCGATGGCTTCAAAACGTTCGCTCGTTTTGGATTCTAACTCGAGTCGCAAAACCTTTTCACGTTCGGCAAAGGAGGCTTCCAATTCGCTCCGTGTCGCATTCGTTTGCGAACTCGCCGTTTGGACGTCTACTTTTAACGCGTCGATGGTCTTTGACGCATTCTCGAGGGTACCTGTCAATCGGGAAACCTCCGCGTCGAGCGCTTCATTGCGTGCGAAAATTTGCTCGTACGCCGCTTTTGAGTTTATCTCAAATTGCGCTCGGTCGCGTTTCAGACTTTCGATTTCGCTTTCGAGCTTTTTAATCGTGCGTGCTTCTTCGTTGGTTTGCGTTTCTTCTTCTGTCGTGCTTTTTTTGTACTCTTTCAAAAGGCGTTCGTTGAGTTGTCGTAAAGAATCTGCTTCGAGCTTACTCTTTGAGCGCTCTCCTTCGAGCGCTTCGAGTCGAGAAAACGTTTCCTGTCGTTCTTTTTCCAGCTTCGCGTTGGACTGTAGCAACTCCTCACGGAGTGTCGCGAGGGCATTTTCTCTTTCCCTAATAGTGACTTCAAACCGTGCTTTCGATTCCTTTTCCGTTGCATCTAAAGCTAGAGATTTCTCTCGTTCAAACTCGCTTCGCAACTGCGCCATTCCCTCCTCAAGCAGCGCGCTCTGTCGCGCCTCTAATTCTTGTTTGCTTTTCTCTGCGTCTGCGAGTTTTGCAATCTGTTCGGTGATGCGCTTGCGCAAGGTTTCGTTTGTGATTTCACTATCTTTATACCTTTGCACTTGATCCTCGTACGCTTTCGCGTACGATTCTAACTGCGTGTTTGCGGATTCCAACTCCATTCTCAAAACGTCTGATTTTTTCATCCGTCTCCCTGATTTCGTCGCCGAACCCGGTTGCGAAGATTGCGAGTTATACCCACTGACATCCGCAGAAACGACTATACCACTCAAATCTGTCAGTGACCCGCGTCTACTGGCTGACGCAGACGCGGAGTGCCCTATTCCTAAATTCGAGAGATTCTGGTACGAGCCTTGCAACGAGTTATTACCGCTCGTATTCGCCGCAAAGTTTGGGTGAACGTGCAAATTCGCTAAGCTTGCTGACCCACCAGACATATTCGAAACATTTGACATGACTCTGGGTAAATCAGCTCTCGATGCTGATCGGGACGCAACCGACATACTCCTCCCTTCGACGTCAATTTCAGACTCGTCTCGACTGTCTTCCTCTTCCTCAAACGCCGTCGCTGCGTCCCAGGCGAAAATGTTTTTATCGCCGGAAGAGAACAGCTGCAACATCCTCTCATCATACGATAACGCCCAGACTTTCTCGCCGACGTGAGCATCCAACTGCGCTACGAACAAGCGCGAATCGGGATCCCATATTTTCACGGATCCGTCGTACCCGGCCGAGGCTAATTTTCCTCCGCCGCACTCTTGCAACGCGCAACAGCCTCCATCGTGCGCGATGTAGCTATTATTATTACTATTGCTATTTGCATTGACACCATCCAAACCCAAGGATGTCGGCGGCAAATCCGAAGAACTAACGATATTCGTCGCCGTTCCTCGATCTACGTTCCATGCGAAAATCTTCCCGTCCTTCCCTGCGCTAAACACGTGTTCGTTATCGTTCGTAAACGTCGCCACCGCACGAACCGTATCGTGATGCCCTCCTCTCAATTCGTTCATCTTTTGACCACTTTGTGTGGAATAAACCCTCAAAACACCATCCCCGCACCCGACCACGAGCATACTTTCGTCCCGAAAAAACGTTAAGCAATTCACCGCGCTCCCGCCGTTCGCGTTCAGCGTAAATTGTATGCGATCCGCCCGCACGTTCCAACACTGCACGGTCCCGTCCCAACTCCCAGAGCATAATAAACTCCCGCTCAAAGTCGATACGAGTGAGCTTATTGGTTTCCTGTGCCCAGTCAACACCGCCACCGCTTGCGCCAAACTCGTATCCCACACTCGCACCGTCCCATCCCAACTTCCACTGGCGACATAATCATCCTCAAACGCGCACAAAGACGATACCGCTTCTTCGTGTCCGCGTAGTTTCTGCACCAGTTGCGCGGTGTACGGATCCCAGACGTTAATCTCTCCGTTCGCGGACCCGGTCAGAAGTAATCCTCGCCACGATAACAACGCGTAGATAGAGTTTGTGTTGTTATCGTGCTGCTTCGGGTAGGACATGGGAAGAGGACGGATTTTGTTTTGATTTTTAGGCCGGATGGAGCCTTGGCGGAAGAGCGAGAACATGCTGCGTGTGTGTGTAAAAGAGAGAGATGCGCGGCGAGGTTTTGTTTGTTCTCTCGTCGCAGCGCTCGCCGTTTAGTTAGCTTCTCGTCGTTGTTATCATCGTTGTTATCATTTGTTTCGTTCGCTGAAAATGTGCCGTTTGAAAAAGATGATGAAAAATGCCTACACAATACTGAATTATTACAACGCAGCGCAACTTCCTCTCACGGGGCAACAACAAAAATACTACACCCTCCTTATAACTCTGGGTTTCTTCAACAACGTCGCCAACCGTTCGATTTCTTTCCTCTGAGTGAGATCGTTGACGTATTTCAAAGCGGTTTGTTTCAATTTTTTCTCCGTCTCTTTGCTCGTATCGTTGAGCGCGCAGCTGAAAATCTCGCCTTGCGGTTGGAATCGAAAGTATTGGTCCTTGTCTGCGTCGAGGACGTGACGGATAGTCGCGTCAACTTGAACGACGTCACACGTGGCGTTGACGACGTTCGTGACCCAGGAGGCGCCGTAAGTGGCGGGGACGTCGCGGGCGACGGGATATCCAGTGCCGAGCGAGCAGAGGATGAGAGGCCTTTTTGGGTTGAATATCCGTTTGGCTTCAAACACAGCCGCAGCGGCAGGATTGTTGCACGATATGGCGCCGTCGATGAATCGGAGTTGCGTTCGCGAGCTTTCCAGCGGCGAGAGTTTGTTCAAGCCGCCACCGTGCAGTTGGCCTCGTTTGGCTTTGGCTCTGGCTTTTTCCGTGTCGTCGTCGAGGTCCTCGTCGTTTAGTATATCGTCGTTTAGTATATCGTTTGGACCCAAGCTCGAAGAGGATGGAGTTTTGTGGTGTTCCGCGGAAGATGTGGATGTTACGCCAATGGCTTGAGTGGTCGTTGTAGCCGCGGAAGACGTCAAAGGAGAAGGAGAAGAAGAAGAGCCCAGTTTCTCGCTCATCTCTACACTTCCGTATCCGAGTTCTTTTTCACAAATGAGTTCTTCCATGTACCACGGCGCCGCGGTTGTTGCGCGTAACGCCGCGGTCATACCAATTCTGTAATCACCGGCGTAATCTAACTCTGATTTCTTCTTTATTTTTCCTGACGTCGATGTGTCAACGACGGTTGATGGCGAATGGTTCTCGCGGCGATACGATCGGTGCATGTACAACGAACTCGGGTTTCTCGAAACTAACGAGGAAACCAAAACGACTCTAGGTGCAGGCACGGCAGAACGGAACCATCTTTGGTGCGAGCCGACGGAAAACATTTCTTCATCCGGATCGTCACCGAGGACGTTGCGTAATACGTTTTCGAACGATTTTGCTGCCACGTGACCGGGACCTTTCGTCAACAGCGAGACGTACGAATCCGGTTTGAAGACGTCTTTAGCCATTTGCTCGTATAAAGAGTCGAGTTCAGAGACAGTCATGCGCAAGAGGCCTGCTCCTAGAGCTATGATACCACCAGTTGAAGTCCCGACGATTAAATCAAACACTTCTCCAACACACCACGCGCCAGTAGCTTCCAAGATGCGTTTAAGAATAACAACCGTGACGTATCCTCTCATTCCGCCACCATCCATGCACAATACGCGCACTGGCGTGGTTTCCGATTCGTCCAGATCGTAAGCTTCCGCGCGAATGCCTAAATCTTCAGAGCCTAAGGAGTTGACGATACGTTGCGCGACGCGCCATTTGCGAAACTTTCTCGCAGATTGTGGGTCGAACATGGATGCAGATGACGAGGTAGGGGAAAGCGCATCCATCGACGACGCGCGGGAAACCCCTTTGGACGAGAGAGGGTTGTTCCATGGATTATAGCATCGACCGACGAGGACGCCACCTTCCGGTGCAGTCTTCTTACTCAATAAAGCGGCGTTGTCAGAATTCGTCGCATCCCGGTCTTTCAACGCTAACAGAAGCGCGTTGCGTAATCTGCGGGCCACTTGATTCGTGCTCCCGTCTTCGCTCTCAAAAGCAGGGATGTCGATGCGAATCACGCAGTCTTCGCCAAAGAGTTGGTGTCGTCGACGACTTTCAGCTTTTGCACCCTCGTGGTTTCGCGCGAAGACATCGCCGGGAACGACAAAGACTGGAATGTGCAACTCGGAGCTTTCAAAGTTTGGATTTGCGATGAGAGGTTGAATCGTTTCCCGAGCGTCACTCTCACCGGCAATTTTCGGCCAGACGAAAAAGACTGCTTTCGCGCCTGCGTTTTGAAGAAGCCACGTTAAACGCGGCGCTTGTCGCATGATTTCACAAAAAGAGCCCCAATCATTGCGCTTGGCTTTGATGGCAATCACTGAGCCTTTATAGCAAGCGGACATTTTATCCCCTTCTGTGTCGTTCGTTTCGCTCAACAAGTGCTCGCCGGCGACGTCTTGCCAATCGCTTTCGGAATCAGATAAATCTTCGGCGATAGTTGCAGCAGCTTGCTTGGTGGGTGGCGTTGGTATTCTTGGATCGACTTCCCCGTGCCAGCCAGAATCTAACCGAGAGAGCGCTTTTGTTTCGAGAGGTGATAAGGGCGCTGACCCGTTTCCTGTTGCGCTCCTCATCTTGCTAGGTAATTGAATTAAACCATCGAATTTCTTATGCGTCGGCTTTTCGAGCTCGATGACTCGAAGAGGCGCCGCATAAATACCTTCGTTATCTGGCATCGCTGGAAACTGTGCTCGCATGCAACTCATTTCGAAGCATTCCGTGCTTTCAGCAAAGCTTGAATTTCGTCTGCGATGCTTCGGCTTCGAGTCCTTCTCCGAAAAATTCTTCCCAGATACAGACGACGAGGACGTCGAGGCCATGATCACTTTACACGTTTTCAAGTCGTTCGCGGCGAGCCATTCGACAACGCGTTCGAGTTTCAGGAGCGGAGTTGTGTCTAAATCAGCACCTAAAAACCCGTTCCATGAGGCTAGAAATGAACGCAAGATTGCCTCGAGCGAGTCGCGACGAATCGCTTCGGCTAGATGCGCACCGTTGTCTCGCAAACAAAACGCCGCGAGCGTTCTGATGCATGTACGTATGTTTTCTTGGTGTGCATTGATTCTTAATTTTCCATCTGCATCAATCTGATGTACAATTCGATCGCTAAGGTACTCAATCGTACCGGCGGCGATGAATTCACGTGCGAGCTTCGCGGAATACTCGCTCTCGCGTTTTCTCGATATTTCTCGCATCCAGTGCTCAATTCGCGCCGAGACTTGACTCGCTGCATCGTTCGACTCGCTCGCTTTGAGCGCATTCCACTGAAAACGACGCATGCGTCGTCGCGCGAAATGAATTAATGTGCTAAGCAACGGCGTCGCCAATATGTTCGAGTGTGAAAACTCGCCGCCGAAACCGAGCTGCGCGGATTGTACCAAGTAATTTGGTTGAATCTTGACAAACTCGGGCTCTCCACTTGCACGAGTGCTTTTCGATGTTTTTCTGTCTTCATCTTCAGCCGCAGCAAAGAGGCACGGCTCTACTGCTTCAACGACCGCGCGAAGCTTTAGCGACTCGAGGCGTTCAATTTCCCTTTGTTCGGGGATAATATCAACCACGCCTAGATCTGATTTCGGTTTCTCTAAAGCTATATTTTTACTATCATCACCGTCTTCTTCTTCCTCGCCATTTAAACCTGCGTCAAGCTCGAGAAGAATCCGGTCGATGTCGTCCTCAACTTTATTTATACCATCTTCATCTGATTGCGCTTTTTCCATTTCTCCGTCGTCGTCTGATTCCTCCGCGTTTTCTGTTGCCCATACGCCGCACACCTCCCACGATTGCATCTTTTTATCATCCGCACTCGATTGGCCGCTCGAGGATGTCGCACTTGTAGATCCCGGACTCGATGTTTTACCCAAAAGTTCCGCGGATTCAGTACCGCTGAAAAATACGTTCTTATCGTTACCTATATTCCCAAGCTTCCTCATCATCGGAAACCACCCGTCTGGACTCGCAAACGCGAATCGAATCTTAATCGACGCTCTTTGATCTTTACCTTTATTGATTGCAGCGTCGATAAAACGAGAGGTGAAAGTATTTGGCTCGTTACTATTCTCACATATCGCCGCCATGCAAATTGCGGACGCGTTTTTCGGATCCCCCCCTATGGCGTCCGAAATAGCTCGCGAAGCGAGCGCGACGTCGCCGCCGAACCGATGGACAAAAATCTCGCGCAACGCATCCGATATTCCGGATTCAGCAGCATTCAATGCCCAAGTACCGCACGTGGTAACAATTACCATTCGCGCACCAAGTATCCGCTGCCCATCTCGAGATTTTGCAAATGCACCATCGGACGGTGAAAATGCCAACTTTAACGCTTCGCAGGCTGCTCTCGACGCGTTCGAATCCGTTCGTTTCGATCCGATCGTATCGAAGGTGACGTCGTGTTCTATGGCACCATCCGATAAACGAAACACGAGCACGTTCACTCCGCGTTCTTTTTGCCACGTAGAGGCGAAAGATGTCGAAGCTGTCGACGACCCAACATCTGTGTTTTGACGTTTTGGCACCCAATCTTGTCGTCTATCGAGCTTGGACACCTCGTCTTTACCTGGCGCCGGCGGTTTTTGCAAATCTAAATTTTCCATCTGTTCTTGAATAACTGATCCGGACGTTCCACGCTTTGGTGCGTAATTCGAGTCGCCAACCACGACCTCTCTCGCATCTTTCGTACAACTCGCGGAAACTTCTAACCCGTTTGCGCTTAACCACACTCGACGCGTCGTCACCGCCGGTTCGGAATTCTCGTCGTTATTATTATCCAAATTAAACGCTGCTAATGCGATGGCGTAGCCGGATCGACTCGGTGGAAACGATATCACTTTTTCTCTCTCAATCAACTCCTGCGCATTTATTTCGTACATGATTCGAGACCCTTTCACGACCCAAACGGAATGACCGGCTTTCGCCGCAAACACGAACGCGTCCGAAACGACTTCCGAAAGTTTCTCGTTCTCTCTCAACGCCGGTTGCACGTCTAACGCGAGCTTCCATCCACTACCTTTACTACTATCATTACTACTACCATCCTTCCCATTCTCTCTTCCTTTACTACTGCTACTGCTACTCAACACGCTCTCGTACACCTTCGGTGGAAGCGACTTCGCGTTCCACCGAAACTTCACGTCGTGCGCGCCGCTCCTCACGTACTCCAACGTCGGCGCTATGTGCACTTGCACCTCTTTCTTCGACGCCACGAGTAACGCTTTATGTACCTCTTTTTTCTTCTTCATCGCGTCTCTGTCCTCCGTTTGGTCTGCAGAGGACGTTTCTTTCATCGAACTCGTAGATGTCTCGAAGTAATCCTTAGGGAGTAAACACCGTATCGAATACGTGCCAGAGGATAACTCCTGCGTGTTGAATCGTAACGAAAACGTCGCTTTACTCTCTCGCTCGTCGTCCAAGGACGCGTTCCCGACGTGTTTATATCGCCTCCCGACCGCGGCGGAAAGAGGCATCATCCACGACGACGACGATGAGGAGGATGACGACGATGAGTCGTACGCCATCTCCACGCGAAGGTATCTCGGGAACAACACCTCCCTTCGGTACGTGTTCGTTACTGAACTTCTCGTTGGTCGGGGAAAAGACACGCGCGCGGTGACGCATATCTCGCACCCGATTTCGAACGTGTCCGTGGAAGACGGGGAGAGGATGTCTAAAGTTGCCAGCGGCGCAGGAGGAGGAGGAGGAGGAGGTTGGGACATATCTCTCGTCTTAAGGAGGAGTAAACTCAACAAAGCGCAGGAAAGTTGTGAAGAAGTGAAAGAAGTGAAAGAAGAAGCGAAAAAACAATCAACGTGCGAAGAAATCGTAGGTTCTCTCTCTCTCTTTCTCTCTCGTACTGTTGTTAGTATTAAAATATATGTGTAGTAGCAGTTTCTCGTGATCAGTCTCCGATGAGATCGAACAAATTGTCCAAGTTCTCCAAAAACTGGCCGTCGGTTTGTTGCTGTTGCTGCGTGCGCGGCGACGCCGGGCTGAGTTGCGTTTGCGTTTGCGCGACGACCGAGGAGGTGGTGCCGAGACCACCGATGGGACCACCGATGGAACCGATGCCACCGCCTCCGAAAGCGCCGCCTCCGAAAGCGCCGCCGTAATCGCCGAAAGCGCCGAGACCTCGCGAGGTTTGCGTTTGAGGAGGGGATTGGCCAAAAGCGGAGGCGCCTCCGGTTTGTTGTTGAGAAGAGGAACTGCCCATCAACGGATCCCAGGAGGAGGTTGGTTGCACGCGTTGTTGCTCTTGCTGCAAGTAGGACGGTTGTTGTTGCTGCTGTTGTTGCTGCTGCTGCTGCTGTCCATAACCTGAGGAGGCTTGTTGCTGCTGATAGGAAGGCTGTTGATCAAACATCGATGTCGCGCGCTGTTGCTGTTGCTGTTGTTGGGAAGAACCAAAACCTAAATTGGCGACACCGGAGACAACGCTGGCGACGTTACCACCCAATTGCTGCTGTTGCTGCGGCGGATACGACGACGGCGCGCCGTATTGCTGCGTCTGGCGTTGCTGTTGCTGTTGCTGCTGAAGTGAAGGTCCTTCGTTGTTCCAACGTTGCGACGGAGGTTGCGGCGGTGGTTGCTGAGAAACACTACTATACGCGTTGAGCGCATTCATACCTATTTGCTGCTGCTGTTGAGCAGACACCGTCGAAGATAGATTCATGTAGTTAGACGGTGGCGGCACAGGCTGCTGTTGTAGTTGTTGAATCTGTTGCGGAGGCTGCTGTACTTGCGGAGGTGGCTGTCTCGGAGGCTGCTGCGGTGGCTGCTGCGGAGGCTGTATGTCTGCTCTCGATTGCTGCGCGTCTACAGGAGGTCTTCCAGGAGGCGGTCCGGGAGGTACCGGTGGCGGTGCCATCTTTCGCGTGGGCGAACCAAACGGTGGAGGACCGGGTGGTGGCGGACCAGGAGGCGGCGGTGGCGCGAAGCGGTCCTCGTACGACCCAGATTGTGACGTCGCTGAATACCCTCTGGACGCCGCCGATCTTTGCTGTCCTTTTGGCAACGGCATAGCCGGCGCGGCGGCCCACGATTCCGCGGCGTTACTCTTGCCGCTACTCTTAACCGAGCCAGCTTGTTGAAACCCTGCACCAGCTGGTGCGTCTGCGCCGGCTTCACCGTATCTGCGCTGCTCTTCCAATTGCAAACGTCTTGCCATGGCTTCGTCAGATTCAACCTCTTCCGCGGCAGCCGCAGCCGCAGCCGCTTTCTCTTTCTTCTTCTGCCTTTGCGCGGCTTTCTTGGACAAAGTCGACGAAACAGCAGCATTCGGATTATTCGTCTGCGAAGATACGGAAGCGTTTGCGTTTTGACTGGCATCTTTCTTCGCGAGCTTCTCCTTAATCGCGTTCATTTCTGCCATCTCTCTTTCCGCGGCTTCCTCCATCGCTTTCTTCAACGCCTCGCGTCTTTGCTGGGCCTCGTCTATAGCTTTCGCCGCATCATCTTCCGCATTTCTCTTATTCAAAGCTTCCTGTTCCGACTTTTCTTTCTGAGCTTGCTTTTTCTTCGCCTTTTTGCCTTGACCAGGAGCTGAAACGTTTGCTTCTTGAGTATCCTTCTCCTCTTCGGCGTGTTTCTTTGAAGTTTCCCTCGGCGCCGTCCCGGAAGTCGCGTACGCAGATTCTATAGAATAGTCGCCCCATTCCGTGACATCTTTCTCTGATATAATCTCTACGCCCTTCATACTTCCCGCGCCGTCTCGCAAAGACGAAAAAATAGTTTCCGAGAGAACATCCATGGTCGATTTAGATTTCGTATCGCCGTCCTCGCCGTCCTTCTCCGAGGACACGCGGCCGACTCTCGCTTTAAACGAGTATCGCGTTCCAGGAACTAGATCCGACACGGTCACCACCGGGTTACCCCTCACCGCGGCATACACCGTATAATCTCTATCGCCGTGCCTTTTCAAACTCAATTCCCAACATCTATCCGGCGGTAACGTACCTCCCGACTTGTGTCGATACACGTTCAATGTGATGGTATTATCCGATCTCGAAACTAAAGTAGGCCTTTGCAGCTTTTCTAAAGGCGCCGACGCTCTTCTTCTCTCGTTTTCTTTCTTGGCGATTTCCGCGGCGTACTTTGCCGCCTCTTTCCTCATCTTTTCCAAGTGTTCAAACAACTGATCGTCATCTTGATCTTCGTAATCTCGATTGTTTGGGTTATCGTTGTGCGATCTTCTGAACGAGCCGTTGTTGCCTTTATCGCCTCTACGTCCGCCTCGTCCATCGCCTCGACTGCCTCTTGGTCCAAAATCAGGCCCATCCGAGTCGAACCAACGTTTTCCATCGCCGCCGCTATCGCCTCTACGTCCACTGCCTCTCCCTCCAGGATATCTACTCGACCCGCCGCTATTCGCGTTGTTACTCTTACTGCTATTTCGGCTTCCGGACCTCAACTCGTCAAACATACCTTGCGCGCTCTTCGAGCTCATCTTCTTATCCCCCATCGCTTCAGCGCTCGCTTGCATGTGCGCGGCCATTTTGCTCGACCATCCGGGAGGAGGTTTACCGAAAAACTTTCTCAAATCCGCGTAGGCGTACCCGTCCTCGTCGTCCGAATACGAATCCGACCCGTCTCTATCTGAATCGTAATCGTCCGAATGACTCCCGTAATCGTCGTCGTCCGAGTCATCGTCCGAACAATCGTCGTCGTAATCCTCGTCGTCGTCCGAGTCCTCGTCCGAGTCCTCGTCCGAATATTCCTCCCCGTCGTCGTTGACTTCTTTGATAATTGGCCCTCCACCACCCGAAGAGGCGTTCGCGTTTCCACCAGAATGCGTAGATCGTCGTTTCCTCGAACTCCTCCCCGACGGCCCGTTGCTTCCTTGCGCGAACCCCCCGCCGAAGAAAAACGACTCGAAAAAGTTTGCCGCGAAATCTCTCATGTCCTCTGGACTCTTAAAAACGCCGTCGAAATCGCCGTTCGGGCCTCCAAAATCGTCCTCGTCCGACTCCGAATCGTCCGAATCGTCCCGTCTCGTCAACGCATCGTACGCTCTCACGACTTGCCTGAACTTTCTCTCGAAATCCTCTCTCGTTGGTTTCCCACTCGCACCACCGGAGGACTTCTTACCAGTCGCGTTGGACGACGAAGACGTTTGCGTCGAACTCGCCCCGGGATGTTTATCCGGATGAAACTCCAACGCCATCTTTTTATAAGCGGATCTTACCGCATTCGGGTTGCTCGAAGCTTCTCTCGGGTCTAAGTTTAACACCTGGCACGCCTCTTGGAAAGACATGCTCCCGCCTTTAGAGGAAGACCCCATTATTACCCTCTCTGCGCGCGCGCACTAAACACACGCACTCTCTTTCGAGTAAGCTTTCAAGAAGGAGGAGTAAGTGTGGGGAAAGAATGCTTCTCTCCCGGGGAAAGAGGCAATTATGTGTGAGAGTATTTTGCCTGCTTTTTGCGTGTGTTTTCCTCGTTCAAATAATCAATAACAGAAGAGAGAGAGAGAGAGAGAGAGAGAGAAAGAGACGACGACACCGGAGGATTCTCTTCTGTCTTGTTGTGTTCAATTTTTCAGTTTCAGAATAAAAGTGCTATTCAGATATCTTATGTTAGTACACTTGCGTTTACACTCTGTTACGTTCTATTATTACCATCTCTTGACTAAACCGCTCAACAAGGAGAGAAACTCGAGCGGGTTCCCTTTTTTGTTGGTGCGCGGTTTTGTCGCGTCTCCGTTGTTTCCTCCGACGCGAATATCCGAACTTAAACTGACGCGCCACAGGAGCAAAGCGACGCCGTTGAAACCGAGCGAAACGAACAGGAAAGAGATATCGGGGACGTGGAAAGTCGCCACAGAACGGACAATCACGCCAATTGGGACGCCGAGTAAGATGGTTTTCCCAACCGAGGGTAAGATTTTTCCGAGTTTATCCACGCCGCTCCGTCGGCTGCTGTCGCCGAACGCGCCTTGGGTCCCTAACAAATACGACGCCGCCGCCCAGCCGAGAATAAACGGCGACGCCGTGCCGACGATATCGATCGGGTTCAAACCTTCCCCGTGACTCGCACGGCCAATCGTCGCGAACACAGAAAATGCAGCCACGTCGCCGGCGAAAAGTATAGCTCTTCGTTTCAAAACGTTCGATTGCGACGTTTCGCTCGATTCGTCGTCGATGTTCGCCACGCCTTGGAACCGCGTTTGCTGCAACGGAATCACTTCCACCTCTGGATTTTCTTCTCTCGTTTTTTCCAAGATTTGCTCGGAGATTTTTCCCGAGGTCATCGGTGGTCCGGACCCGAGCGGCGCCGGGGGAGGTTTCGCGTCAGGGTCGCGTCGTTTAAATCTACTTTTGCCACCACCGCTGCTGCTGCTCTCCGCGGCGCAGACGACTTTCGTCCCTCCTTTTTTGGACGACGACGAAGCCGTCGTTGTTATCCATTTTTGGTGAGAAGAAGAAGAAGAAGAAGCGAGCGAGGAGGAGGAGGAGGTCACGCCTCTCACGATCGTCGAACAAGAACACGGAGACGAGGACGATGACATCGCCGCTCGTCGCAAAGAAAAGCAGACGGAAGACATTATTGCGCGTACTTTTGAGGCCTCTTTAAAGTGAAGATATGTTTTCGTCCCCCGGGGAAAAGGCAAATTGTATCGTCAATACGCGTTACGTTTATATACTACAATCAATACATCACATCATCCACCAGGTCTCTCTCTCTCTTCTAAATCTAATCATCGTGCCCGCGGTATCGATCAAATTATTACGCTCTCATCGCATTACGTTTCTTATACTACAAACAATACATCTCATCAACCGAAAGTCTCTGTCTCTGTCTCTCTCTTCTAATAAAAATCTAATCATCGTGCGCGGTATCGATCAAATTACACTCCGCTTTCAACTGCTCGATTTTCAATCCCATGCTCCTTTGAATTTTCTCCTTCCTCCCCGCATCTCCCTCGCATTTCGTCAACAACTCCTCGTATTTCGCGACGCAATCTCTGGTTAATTCTTTCGCGATTTCCGCGTCGTCGTTGAAATACGTCGTCCCGACGCTCTCCATCGCCGCTTCGATTTCCTCTCTCGCTTCCGCGAACGTCGCGTTTATCTCTTGCTCTAGTTTCATCTGCTCATCTGAACTTATCGAGATGTTTCTTCTTTTGATGTTTCCTAATCCTAATACTGCGTTGTTCGTGGCTCCCGCGTTCCGCCGGAGGAGACGGGAAACTGTTGTTCGCAACATGATATCTTCTTTTGTGTGCAAACAAACGACAGGTTTCGTTTCGTTTTATGGATTAAAAACGCCAATTTATATTTATAAAATACGAGCACTTTTAAAATTGTGTGACACCACCCTCTCGAGTAGTCGCAGTAGCGCTGATTTTGCCAAGTAATAAGATATACGAGAGAATAAAAGCACTCACTTCGTTTCGTCTTCATCGCTTCTGACGTCAGAAGCGCTTCTTTGAGCGCTCGGGAAACTGTTGTTCGCGTTGCGTTTCTCTAAAATACGACTAAAAATAGACCAAAAACTTTTTTTTCGTATCTAATAAAAGCGCCAAACGGTTCGTTTTGACGGGGACACACACCCCAACAGAGCACGAATACAATGAAGAACGAAGAAGAAGGGAGTATCCGCAAGGGTCGTGAAGACGACGAGAACAACAAAACGGGAGGAGCGGTGGTGGTAAAAGCGCGCGTGGCACCGTCCGGCGCGTTTGGTTTGCCGATGTCGTTCGATTTGGTGTGTCGTTCGATTGTGTTCTTGGACGACGCGCTTTGCGCGTTTCCGGTTGGTCACGGCGTGTTGTTGGTGGAGAGCGAACGCGGGAGGCAAGTGGCGTTCGTGCCCGGGACGCCCGGGCAGAGGAAAGTGACCGCGATCGCGGCGAAGAAGTGTTTTGGGGGTGGGAGCGCGAGGGAGAGAAGCGAAGACTTTTTGGAGCAGGAGGAAGAGGAGAGAGGAAAAGGCGGTGGTCAACGAAGAAGGGAGGCGGGAGTATCTTCTTCTTCTGCTTCTTCTGCTTCTGCTTCCGGACCGATCACGTTTACTGGCGAAACTGCTTCTTTACTCGCGATTGCAGAGAGTGGAGACGAGGAAATAGGACCGTCGATTGTGTTGTGCGCGATACATCGACAGACGCAAAGGCGCGCGAGGTTGAGAACGTTTTCGTTGAGAGACGCGATCGGGACAGACGGGAAGAAAAGTTCGAGCTCTTCTTCCAGTGCAACAGTAGCTTCGATGAGTGGATGTTTCGGTGAGTATGCGTTCACGGAGGTGTGTTTTTCAACCGATGGAGCTTCGATTGTAGCGAAAGTGCAAAGAGTTTCGGACGAGAACGATTGGACCTTGCGTTCGTGGACTTTCTCGGATCTGACGAAGCGCACCAACGTCAGTAACGACGGTGATATCAATAGTAATCAAGAACTGTCGACGAGCAATCCGTTTCCTGCGTCGTCTGCTTACTCTGATATTTTCTCTGCGGGTAAAAAGTCCTCGTCGGTGTCGAACGTGTCGCACGTGATTGGTTTTCTTCCAGAGCCGCGCATAAGCGTCGGTCAACGCAACCATTCAACGTCACACTCCAATCCGGCGAGTTTTAAATTTCATCCACGCGAGAGAAATACAGTTTCAGCTGTCGCTATGAGCGTGATCAGAATGTATAAGCTCCCTCAAAAGTCAGAGGCTGACTTATATGCCGCATCTTCGGCGTCGGGGAGTCGGGGCGTTATCAAACTCGCCAGCGCAATACCATTCGGGGAAGCCTTTGAAGGAGATGAACCAGTCGATCACGCGTGGTTAGAGAAAGGAAACGGAGAGAGAGTCGTTGTTGCATTTAAAAGTGGACAAGCGTTGATACTAGAACAATCGCAACCGATATTTATTATTCGAAACTGCTTTGCGCAAAATAATAATAGCTACAATATTGGCGCAACGGGCGTATGCGCCATCGGCGCACGAGGTTTTTGTATTTTCGGAACTAACGGAAGCCTTTCCGTGTATAACAGAAATGCCGATCGAAAGATTACCGCGGGTAAAGAGCCATACGGTAAAATCCGAGTTTGGTCTGTTCGTAGGAAAAACCAAGCCTATGAAGATAGTCCGGAAGAAGAAGAAGAAGAGGAAGAAGAAGGTGAGGTAGACGGAGTAGATGAAGACGCGGTCGATGAGAAGAATGTGAAGAATCGCAACTGTAACTCGCGTGATGGTACAGAATTCGATGACGTTTGTGGTAAAGATACTACAGATACTAGTATTTGTCAGTCGCAAGAAGTGCGTTGGATCATTGAAAGGGGAGCGATTGTTTCTGCGGACGTCTCTCCGTGCGGCGAAACTCTTATCGTGTGGATGGACCATCCAACGAACGAGCTTTACACTCTCGCAGTCTCAGATGCAGACGCATCGGTTCGGGAAATAACGACCGAGAAGGAAGCTTCCAGCGATTGTGAACAGAGCGCTTTGCAAGGTACCGCGCATAGTGACGTGTTCCAAGTACTTTTGCGGGAAAACTTCAGCGTCACAGCTTCTGAACGCTCGAAACTACCCGGTGCGACAAACTCGACGATATCGTTTTCTTCCACGTTTAATCAAGATGCCAACAGTACGTCATGTGGTGGTAATATGATATCGCACAACGTTGTGCTTCCATCTCCATCCTCGCGTGCAAGTCATTGCGCTTTGAAACCGATACTCGCTACGTGTTCCACTGACGGCGCCGTTCGTATCTGGTCTACTAAAGAGAAGAATAAAATGTTGTTTGGTGGCATTTCTACCGCGTTGACGACCAGTGATGTGCATTCAGAGACGACCGCAAAGTCGTCAGATCGCGGCTCTAGTACGAGCACGTCTACAGAGTCGTCGGCTTTTAGCTGTGCGCTTGAACTTTGTGAGCACTTCCCAGAGACGCCACTTTCAGTAGCATTGCATCCGTCCGGACATATTCTCCTCGTTGGCTTCAACGATAAACTCCGCATGTTCTACATTCACCGCGACACTCTCGAAAAAGCTCGCGAGTTTCCATTGAAGAACGTGCGTGATGTCAGTTTCGCACACGGTGGACACAAGTTTGTGGCCGCGCATGGTAACTGTGCCAAGATTTTCGACACGTATACAGGCGCAAATTTGTCGACGCTTCGGGGACACTCGTCAAAGGTTAGACGGGTAAAATGGACGAGTGACGACGAAAATGTCGTTACTATAGGTGCGGACGGTTGCTGTTATCGCTGGGAGTTACACGGTGTTGATGCTTTATCTGGAGAACACAAGAGAAACGCAGAACACGCGAGAAAGGGGTGTCGATACGACGACGTCGCACTTCTGCCGAAAGAACTCGGGAATGGCGTGTTTTTAGTTGGAAGCGATCGAACGATCAAAGAGCTAGACGGTGAAAAGTTTGGCGCAGGTTCTTGCCGAGAATTTGAAATCTCTTCATCCATGTCAGCGCTCTCTTGTAACGGCGGCGGTGACGGTACCGCCGGAACGACTTTCGACCAGAGCGGAAGTGATGAGGAGCACAGCAGAATGGTCTCGCGACGAAAAGCAACTACTCTAACATCTGCGTGCTTTCTGCATTCATCTCGACTCCTGGTATGTGGTACATCCTGCGGTGCGTTGCGGGTATACACAACTCCGTTGACCGGAGAATTTCGTGAATATCGATGCGCGAGCAATCGGGAAATTACATCCATATGTGCGTCCGATACTGAGAAGAGAGTGTTCGCGTGTGCCTCGGACGGAACAATGTTTGCATTCGAGATTATTATAGAATCTGATTCCGGTGCATTCAATTTCAATAACCCTCTTCCTCGGTTTGATAAAAATAGAAGCGTAAAAGATACGAGCGACGCTGACGCGCCAGACGACGTGCTCATATCGCGCCTCGTCCTACTTGAAAAGGAGAAGAGCATAGCAGATCTCCGTTCAAGAATTCGTGAACTTCGCGCCAGACACGAATACGAGCGTCGAGTGTCCGACCAACGGAATCGAGAAGAAGTTAATCGTCTAGAAACGCAGCGTAAGAACGATCTGGAAAGAGAAATCGCCAAGCGAACGAGGTTGCGAGAAACATTTCTGGAGGAGAGGGCAAAAACTGAAGAGAAAACGCGCAGCGAAGACGAAACGCGCCGAACACGCGAAGAACACAAAGAGAGAGAGTATAGGCGTAAACTCGCGAAAGAGTTTGAGAAGACTGAAAACTTAAAAGTCGTGAAAGATGAGGAAATTGCGAAGTGGGACGAGCAAAATTCAGCATTGGTGCAGGCCCATGAGGCGTACGTCAAAGAATCGGAAGCGAAATTGGAGAAAGAGACGCGACTTTTACAGCATAAAATCGCGCAGCTAGAACTAGAAATTCGCACAGAGAAGGAAATTAGCGAAGAGACGCAGCGCCAAGTTGAAGAAGACGCCGACGAAGAGATTGAAAATTTGAAAAAGGTATTTCAGGAAAACGTGGAGTACGAGCGCCATCGTTCTGCGGAGTTACGAATTGAGCACGCGAAAACACGGAAGCTTCGCGAAAGCGCAACCAGAAACGAAGAATTAATGCGCGAAGAGGCCTCGTTAGCAAAGCGCGAGCGAGATGTGCTCAAAGAAGAGCTGGAAAAGGCGAGACAAACTTTAGCAGAACGCGACGCTGAAATACGTGATTTGAAAGAAGACAATAAAAAATCGACTCGCGAGATGCAAAAGAAGATTGCATCAGAACGGAAGCTCTCCTCTCAACTGACGGAACTTTCCGAGAGACTCGTCAAAGTCGATTCTGAGATTGTACCAAAGTTTGAGCGCACCGTGAACGATTTGAACGAACATTTACAGTTGAAGGATAAAGAAATAGTAAAAGTATTGGCAGAAGTGAAAGCTCTCAAAGGCGAGTTGGAAGAAACAACACGCAAAGGAGAGAGCTTTCGCAAAGAAGCAAAGTTGAAGCGTAGAAACGCGGAAAAATCGCAGCAGTTGATTAAAAGATTCCAGCGCGACTTGTTCCAGGTGGTGGATAGAAAAGCAAACGAGGACTTCAAAGCGTTGAAAGATGCCGTTGTGCAACTGTATTCCCGATACGCTCGCGAAGAAGACATCAAGGAGAACGAAGTACACTTGACGCGCGCGGAAGAAGCAGCTCTTGCGGTCCAAAAACGGAACGATGTATTAGAACAAACTGTTGAGAAGTTACGTAAGCAATTGAGGAAAGAAAGTGAGGCTCGGCGTATCGAAGTATCGAAGGTTTTGAAGGAAAATCTGGAGCTCGTTGATGCCGAACGCAAAAAGGAAAAAAAGACTACGGACGAACAGCAGCAACCATTTTTAGAGCTGAAGAGATATTTACACACCTTAGCCGTGCAATGAGGAATAAATATTTGTGTGCATCTTATCGTACTACACGCTGGCAATACCGGCTATTTGTGATCCTATAACCCAAAACCCATCCAAATCGAAGTATTCATAGTCTACGTTTTCGCTGCCAAACACCTTCTTTATGACTTCGCCTGTCTTCCTGTTCAATCTGCAACCATCCGCAGCTTTGATCTGCATCGGTGTCAATGCCTCCTGCTGACGTCTCAAGCTATCGTTCGTTTGACTCAACACGTGTTCGACGAAGATAAACTTGCCCGTCTTGGGTTTCAACACGCGCTTCACCTCCTTCAACGAAGCCAACTGATCCTCCACCGAACACAAAACAAGCGACACGACCGCCACATCCACAGAACCATCTTCAAACGGCAAATTCTCGCTCACGCCACGCAACGGCTCGTATTTCACCTTATCCGATTTCACCTTTTCAAAATTCTCCAGCGCGTACGGAGTCATGTACTCGTTCGGATCGACGCCGTACACGTCAACGCTCACTCCAAAATTCGTCGTCGAAGCGACCATATCGTAATACTTGGCGTTCGGCCAGGTGCCCGCGCCTAATTCAACCACGTCCACCTTCCCTGTTCTGTTCGAAAATGCTCTCGTGAATAATTCTGTCTTTCTCTCTTCGATGACGCTTTCGTATCCAGCCATCGTTGTCACTGCGTAAAAAGAGTTATAGAGTTAGTTGGAAAGAGTTCGTTAGGGAGTTCGCAAAGAAAGAAGAAAAACACAAACACTCACTCGCTTTGGCAAACACTTTGTCCGTCCGCTGATTCCTGTGATCGAGCACATAGTTCACGTCCTCGACGGTTTCATCGTTCAAGTCTAAGAGTTTTGGAAACGCTCGCGCGGCCTCCGAAAAGGAAGCGGCAAGACAGAAAGCGCAGCCAGAACACGCGACGAAAGCGCGTCTGCTCGAATCTTTCTTCGTTTCCAATCCTCTTTTTCTTCTTTCATTTTTGTCCTCATCATCGGTCCTAGATGCATCAGCATCAGCACGCGAGGATGGTACCACGCGACGACGACAACTGTTGCGATTGTTTGCTCCTCGAGATGTGGTGGTAACGCGACGACCGGTGTTGTGATGCGCTGAAGACGCGCAGAGAGATGTCATTTTTATAGGGGATTTTTAGGGGAATTTTCTCCACTTTAAGAGACGACGGACGCTTTATATATACACATCAAATATGGTCGCCGATCGCGAAATTGGAGCATCGACGCACACGAAAAAGTCCTCGAGAGTATCATCTCGGAATAAACGAGCGTTTGGCGGATTTGTCGTCGCCGCGCTCGCATCCATGACCGGGTACTTTTTAGCGACCAAATGGAAGGAGTTTACGACGAGTTTTTCTTCTGACGATGATGCAGCGGGGAACAGACGACAAATATTACTCGTGGGAGACTCGCTGACGCAACGAGGCTACGATTCAAAGAAAGGATGGGTGTCGAAACTCGCGTCTTCGTACGTCAGACGCGCGGATGTTATAAACAGAGGGTACTCCGGGTACAACACGAGATGGGTTTTGGATTTGATGAAAAGGAAACCGAAATTGTTTGTGAAAAAACCAACGCTGGTGGTTGTGTTTCTCGGCGCGAACGACGCCGCGGTGAATCACAAGCGCGAATACGCGGTTCCGCTCGAAGAATACGTGAAGAATATGCGGGAGATATTGAATTTGTATAAGAACGTGCCGAGAATTGTCATCACGCCACCACCGATTATTGAAAAGGACCGGGTGCAACACGCGATGGAGACGACGGCGTTCGATACGCCGGATCGACTTTATCAACACACTGAGAAATACGCGGTTGCGGCGGAAAAAGTGGCGAGAGAAATGGGGGTAGGTGTGGCAGACGCGTTCGATACGTTTGAAAAGTTAGGCGGTGGGGATTTGAGCGCGTATTTTTCGGACGGGTTGCATTTTAGCGAAAAAGGCGAGGAGGTTGTGTACGCGTTAATCGTAGAAACCATAAAGCACACGTATCCGTGGATCGCCTCGGAAAAGTTATCCTTAGACGCGCCGTTGCACGGAGAGTTAGCCGAAAGAAATCTTTAATAGCTATGTCATACTATGTAGTAGCGTGAATTGTTCTCTAGTATTCTGAATCTATTTTTCAGTATTATTAACTTATATCTAATGTTTCTAATGTTTCTATCGTCGCATTTGAGTAAACGCAGGCGAGGAAGTTTGTCCGGGAGGTTTTTGTTGCTGACTGCCAAAACCAGAAGCTTGTCCGAAACCAGAAGCTTGCCCGAAACCAGAAGCCTGTCCGAATCCGGTATTTTGTTGTTGTCCAAATCCAGCACCTTGTTGTTGCCCGAATCCAGTGCTTTGTTGTTGTAGTTGCCCGAATCCAGTGCTTTGTTGTTGTTGTCCGAAACCGGTACCTTGTTGTTGTCCAAAACCAGCAGAAGGTTGTCCAAAACCGCTCGTTTGCCCGAAACTCCCAGAACTTTGTGGTTGTTGCTGCTGCTGATTGCCAAAACTAGACGCTTGCCCGAAAGCACCGCCTTGCTGTTGCGCTTGTTGCGCAAACGGACTAGAAGACGCTTGTTGCGCGGCTTGCGCAAAACCACCTCCACCACCACTTTGACTCGCCAGCGCGCCAAAACCACCTCCGCCGGAAGCCGCCGCGGCGGCACCAAATCCAGTCGGTTTATTTGCAAAAGCAGCGAAACCAGACGTCGGAGCAGGCGTCGACGGGGCAGTAGCGGCGGCAACAGTAGTCGCTGCCGCTTGGCCGAAAGTACTCTGCGGTGTTGAAGAGCCGAACGCAGGCGTACCACCTCCAATCTTTGCCGCTTGGCCGAACGATGGAGTTCCCGTCAATGCTGCCGCGCCTCCACTCGTTGAAGGTTGACCAAAAGAAGATGTTGAAGTGGGCGTGCCAAAAGCTGCGCTTCCGCCTCCACCAATCGTTGCGGCTTGGCCAAAACCAGGCGTGCCAGTGAGCGCGGCTGCACCACCACCACCACCGCTAGATCCAAAACCAGTGCTCGTAGCAACGGCTCCTGTAGACGCAGGCGGATTCATACTACCAAACGATGAAAAAGTACCCGTACCCGGTACACCAGCCACCGAAGCGGCGGGCTTTCCGAACGCAGGTGCCACCGTTGGTGCACCGGCCACGGTAGTAGTAGACGTAGGCACCGCAGACTTACCAAAAATTCCACCTACTGCAGACGTTGATGTCGTCGAACCTAAACCTCCGAAACTGCCAAAGCTCGACGCGACGTCTGTCACCGGAGCTTCAGCAGCTTCCTTTTCCTTAGCAAGCACCAACGGAGGTGCCAATTTCGGAGTTTCTGGAGGCGCTGAAAATAGAGCGGACGTTTCACCCTCTTCTTTCCTCTTTGCTGGCGCCGCCGTCGCGAGCGATCCAAAGCTGAACACAGTCTTCTCAGAGCTCGCACTCGCCGCGGCGCGTTGTAACGGTGGCGGTGAAGACTGAATGTCCTCTTCCTTCTCTCCTTCCTTACTATCATCCAGTTTTAACTCTTCGACAGATCCGAAGGCTTTGGATTTCGGGACGCTCGTTGCAATTGAAGAAGTTCCAAAGCCGAGCGGTTTCACCGCCGGCGCCGGCGCCAAGGATGCCAGCGTTACAGGAGCAGAAGCAACGGGAGGAGCAGGAAAAGTAGTAGTATCATCAGCACTTTCTTCCTTCTTCTCCTCTTTTTCTCCTTCTTTCTTCTTCTCGGGTTGGTTTTTAGCGATGCCGAAACTAAAGGCCGGCTTACTGTCGCCACCACTACTCGTCGACAATGGCGCAAAGCTGAATGCAGGTTTTGGCTTCTCCTCCTCTTCAATGGCTTCTTGAATTTTCGCTCGGTCTGCTTTATTTTTAGCCATGAAGTCTGCGCTCCATAAGTTCACCACTGGTTTCGCTGGAGTCACAGAGGATGCGGTGCTAGATGCCGTCGCTGCTTCAGGAGCAGCTGGGGCCGACGACGCCGAAAGACTCGGGAACAAAGGTTTCTTCGACGCTGCCTCTTCCTCGTTCGTCATTTTTTTGGGTGCCAAGGAAGGTGCAGTCAACGACGGTGGCGGAGGAACTTCCATTTTCTTCGGCGCTTCTTTCGGTTTCGACGGTGCCGCTGCAACAGGTGCTGAGAACGCCGGGAAGAGTGGTGCCTTAGCCGGCGCCGCCGCCCCTGGCGGTGGAGGAACCTCCACTTTCTTCGCGGCAGAAACAGGAGCAAAAGCAGAAGCAGATACTACAGGCGGCGCAGAAACTGTTCTCTCGATGCGCTTCGGAGGCATTCGCGGTTCTATGCGGCGAAGCGGTTGCTTCAAAACGTCTCGCTTCATTTCAGAGACTACGACTCGAGGTTGCTTGACGAGCGTTTTGATCGCGCGATCCATAGCTTCCTTGTGCGAAGTCGTCGGCACGTCCACTCCGAGATTATCGTCACCTCTACCTCTCGAGGCCGTTCCAGGCGTGCTAAACATCACACCAGACGATAACGCCGCTAAGCGTTGCTTACCGGGAGTTTCAATCGCATTCACTTCAACTCTCCCATCCTTCCCGACGCGCACGTCAGCGTCGTACCCAAACTCGCGGAGATCCGCAATAGTTGTTTCCAAACGTTCATTCTGATCTTCGATGACTTCTTTCTGCGTTTCGATTGCTGCCTTCAACGCTCTCGTGGTTTCTTGCGAGCGACTCTGATTCATCGTCAAGACTGAATTTGAACTGCTGCTCCCGGCTGCCTTCTTGATGCGATCGAGCCGCTTCTTCTCGCGTTCGGCGAGATTTGTACGCACTTCGAAATCAGCCGCTCCTTGCGCGATGACATCCATTTCTCGCCGCAGCTGAGCTTTCAACTTTCGCAAACCTGTTGGGAGTTCCATATCTAAATCGACGATTTCAGTCAAATCTTCGTCGTCGGGATTTTGATTTTGGTTCTTCTCCAGATTTTCTTGTGCAGCCTCGATGAGACTTTCGAGTTCACATCGCATGGTTTCGTTCTGGCGGTCGCGCGACCAAAGTTCACCGATGGCTTCGTTTTGTAGCCTCGCGACGCGTTTCGTCTCCTGGATTTCATCTCGAGCTGAATCTCTGGCTTGCGTAGAAATATCAAAGTGTTTTTTTGAAAATTTCGCGCTCGCAGCGAATGCAGAATTTTCATTTTGAATCGCATCGCACGCGTCGTTACAGTCCGATAACATAGCGTCGCACTCAAGTTTCGCGTTTTCGAAATCATTCGCAATAAGTTTGAGAGCATTTGCAATATCTTTTGACGTACTCACACCTGAAGCGGCTGAGGTCTTTGGAACACCTTCCAACTTTTTACCCCAAGAAGGTAATGGCGAAGCCTTCGGGTCCATCGGCGCTAACGCCTTCGAATCGTCGGCGATTTTTGTTACATCTATAGACCGCATCACTGGAACTGGTGAAGCAGTACTCGCCTCTCCGCTACTTGTTGCAGAAATTTTCTGCTTTGGCGTAGTTTCGATTTCGTGCTCCTTCAAAAACAGTTGTTTTAACTTTTCGCGCGCCGCAGCTACGTCTGAGATTTTACCAAGCGAGAGTTGCTCCAAGAGTTTCGTAGGATCATCCGCGAGCGCTTCGAACGAGGTAGGAGCGGACGGAGAAGAAGGAACTGCGGACGTAGGTGTTGTTCTTGATGGCGGCGCTGCTCTAGGTGGCGTCGGATCTGGTACTGGAGTTGGCGGCGGGACGTTGTCTCTTTCTTTTTCTTTTTCTTCGTTTTCCTTTTTCAAGTCTGCCGCCGGCGTCGAAGGAACGCCAAAACTAAACGCAGGTTTCTCCCCTGTCGCGGGTGGACCAAAGCTAAATGCAGGTTTATCCCCCGTTGCGGGTGGAACAAAGCTAAACGCCGATTTCGGTTTCTCCTCCTCTTCGATAGCTTCTTGAACTTTCGCCTGATGTGCTTTGTTTTTCGCCAAGAAATCCGCACCCCACAAATTTTTAACCGGCGCTGGAGCTTCTACTTTTTCTTCATCATCTTCTTTTTTTTGCGGTGCCGCCAACGTTTGTATTTTTACCGGCTCTTCTCTGGGAGTCTTTTCAATCCTATACCCGGGCGGATCTGTCAAACACGCCAATCGAAAGCATGCGATGCGTCCATCCGACGTGGAAAGGATAACTGTCGGTCCTAGGGGTAAGTCACCAGCACCGCCGTCGGATGGGTTCAACATGGCCCCGCACGAGGCGCCGTAATCCACCGCGACGCCAGAAACAAAATTATTCTCGTCGTCGAAAGCTAAAGGGATCGTGCAAAAGCACCTATCGTCGTCGATTTCTAAAACGCGACACGGTTCCGATGCGGACGTGGACACGAGAAGCACTTGGTTATCCCACGCGCGCGCGTGCGCACACAAAGCGACATCCCAACCATTAATTGGGACGACGTGCAAAGGATTCCCAGTCGCCGCGTCTTGCGTGGGATCGATATCGAACCCTCCGCCTAATTTGCTCGCCGTCCACTGGCCGTCCTTCTTCCTCAACGCAAGCAATCTGCACTCATCCTCTCCGTTTAATATAGAAACTAAAACCAAATCGTCGCTGTTTTCGTTTGGAAACGCAATCGATTCGATTCGCTTTACGTCGTTCAAATTCACAACGTCTTCCCCGACGAATACCGAGCCCTTTGCGTTCGCGTACGCCAACGCGTTCGTCTTTGGATGACACGCCGCGCACTCAACGCCTCCACCTGCCACCTCTTCCGTCCCGTTCCGAATCAACGTTCCACCTTCAGTGACAACAACATAGCTCATACCATCCTCTTTCTCCTCCCAAACGAACTGTTTTACCTTTTTCGTCTTCGTAAAAGTACCTTCCTCTCGTCTCTTCACCGCGCCTTTACCGACGACGTCGTAAAACTCCAAGACGTCATCGTCTCCATCGCTGACAACGACCGCGACGACATCTTCGCTCCTCGGTTTCACGCTCACTATTTTCACGTTTCCTTTTACGACACCTTTAGTATTCTCATTCTTCTTCTCGTCCGACGTCGAGGATGAAAAAAGTATCGCTTCGCTCTCTTTCCTCCCTTTCAGTCCCATCACTTCCTTCCCAACCTCGTCCACATCAAACGCTCTTAACTTATTCTCATCGTCCACGTGTACAATCGTTCCGTATCTCACGGATACGCTCGTTTGTCTTTCGTTGCCTCTCGCGAAGCTTTCCTCTTCTTCTCTGAATCTGTGCACGGACACCGCGCCGCAGTTGGAAAACACGAACGGGCCGACGACGGATTCATTTTCTTCCGTTTGTTTCATCTCTTCTTTTTTTCTTCTTCTTCTTCTCCTTCGCTTTAAATATATTCAAAACAAATCGAACGCTTCTCTCTCTTCTTTAGGTCGTCTGTTCAAGAAATCGGAAGCGCGTCTGTTCGAGAAAAGAGAAAGGCAACAAAAAAGGAACTACTCTCGCAACAGAAAGCTTTCTCTGTGTGACGATTCTTTGAAAGAAGAAGAAGAGAAGGAGTGTACTCCTCTCGAGTGTAAAATGAAGAAAACGAGGATTAGCTCCAGAGAGAAAAGAAAACCAACGAACCCAAAACTCGCTCCTCGAAAAAAAAACATTTGATACCCTAAACAAAGAACAGAGGCGACACCAAGAGATGAAGTTTTTTTTCGAGGGGAAACGCAGCAGAAGAAAAAGAAAGAGAGACTTTACATTGCGCTTTGTTGAAAAGAGAGAGAGAGTTTGAAGAAAAGAAGAGAGAACCGCGCGCGAGTACTCTCTCTCTCTCTCTCTTTTATATATCTCGAGAGAGAGAGACAACAGAGAAAAATCGAAGAACAAAAATGGAGGAGGAAGAAGAAAACGAAGCAAAACGACGACAGGAAATCCAGGACCCGAAGAACATCGTCCTTTCCAACGACCTCTCGTCCTATCGAGTCTTCTCGGAACTCTGGAACGTGGACTGCGAGCGGTACCATTTAATCGCGTTACTCGGCTCGGGTTCGTACGGTACCGTGGTGAAAGCGTACGATAACGAGCACAAAGTCTTCGTCGCGTTGAAGCGCATCGGAAACGCGTTGTATTCGAAACAAAACGCGAAGAGGACTCTGAGGGAAATAGTCGCCTTGAATAGAGTGTCGCACCCGAACGTGGCGGAACTTTTGGACGTGTTCGTGAAACCGGCGACGACGGGTGCGAGGAAATTTATAGGCGGGAAGTTCGTGGCGACGAGTTTGGACGTGTACTTATCGTTCGAGTTAGCGGAAGGCGGAGACTTGTATAACTTGCGCGGGCAGATGGACGGCGAGGAGGTAAGGTCGCTGATGAAACAGTTGGTGAGCGCGTGCGGGTATTTGCACGAGAATAGGATTTGGCACAGGGATTTGAAGAGCGCGAACGCGTTATTGGGGAGTTTACGAGCGATTGGTGAGGGCGGGAGAGTGATTAAGATTTGCGATTTCGGGAGCGCGAGAGGCGCGCCGCCGAGAGGCGGGTGGAGAGACAGCGAAGAAGACGGAGGAGGGGAGAGAAACGGAGGATGGACGTCAGAAGAAGAAGAAGAAGAAGAAGAAGAAGAAAAAAGAGAAGAAGAAGATGAAGATATGATGCAAGACCAAGAAACAACAGAAAGGCGGAGGAAGATTGCATCCTCTTCGCCGTCGAAGAGAATGAAGAAAAGCGGCACGTTTGGGAGTTCGAATTTAACAGGCGTCGTTGCGACGCCATGTTATCGCGCGCCAGAGGTTGTGATGAATTCAGGCGTTGGAGCGTATACCGCTGCCGTGGATATTTGGTCGTTAGGGTGCATATTTGCGGAGCTTCTGCGACGCGAAATGCACTCCGCGGGCGCTTTGAACAAAAAGTTGCAAGTGCAACCGCTCTTTCAATTCGACGACGAGTTCGTGGTGTTCCAAACCCCTAAAACGTACGAACAGATTGAAAGCGACGACAGTCGACGTTCCATGCAGTTGGACAAGTATTTCGATACGATTGGCACGCCTGGTTGGTTTGATATTGAAAGTTTGCCCGCGGAGAAATGGCGTCGATACTTGTCAAAAATGACCGGACGGGCCGGGATGTTGCACCAAATATTTTCCGGCGTAGATGCAGACGCGCTCGATTTACTCACGCGCATGCTCGCGTTCGACCCGAGACGCCGACCGACGTGTGAGGAGATTGCGCACCACGCGTACTTTCAAAAAGCGTTTGAAACTGGTGGTGCGCCGCACGAAAATCAAGCCATGTTGCTGGAACAACAGAGGAGGAGGCGACATCAGTTGGCCACTGAAAACGTCTCGAAAATTACCCTCGGCGACGGCCCTCCGGAGAATCAGCAACGGCAACAACAGGAGCTCGTGTTCACGCCAATCTCGGAAGCTATTCCGGAAATCTCCCCTCGCTCGCGCTCACAAAACAAAAGCAAACGTTTTTGTGATCTTCGTCACCCGGGCGATGCCCTCGCCGCGCTCGAGCGTGCCTTTGAAACTGCCTCTTTCCAAGCGGATACGGAAAATAACGGCGACTGGTCGGAAATCTTCAAAAAACTCTTCGAAGACGAAATCGAATTCGGCACGCGGGAGAAACAAAAACGGTTCAACCGCTCCTACAGTAACAGAGACCTCTTCAACCAGCGGTTTTTAGGCGCTGGAGACAGCACCGACACGTCCGACCGCTCGCTCACCGCCATGTTCCCCTCCATCTTCCGCGGTCTCGCCGCCAAAGAATACACCGGCGAAGCCGAACGCAAACCCGAAGACGAAGCCGAAGACGCCAACGTCGGCGTCCACACCTCCCGGTTCTACGAGCGCGACAGGATGGCCGATTGGACGCCCCAAATGCAGTGCGCGGAAGACAACGTCATGGTATCCGATGCCGGAGAAGACGGTGGCGGTGGTCGACTCACGCCTTCGCAGCAAAAATCTTTCGGCGTGTGGGGCGTGAGCGTCGGCGGGAGTAATCAGCAAGAGAAAGACGCGCTCGCAAAGCAGCAGCAAAGATAACACGAACGAGAACAAGAAATGAATTCACCACGAAACGCGTGGTTGTACTATTAAAATGTTGTACAGAGTACCCAGTAGTACGAGCAAAAAAATCTCGCGCTTTCTCCTTTTGATTTGTTTGCGATCGATCTTTTTTCCAAGCCAGCTGCGAGGAGAAGCTTCCAAAAAATTCAAAAAACGAACTCGTCATTGTTTTACGAACACGAGTAGACACTTTTTTTTATTACGCGTAATAAACATGGCCAAAGGGAACAAGAAGAAAGCGAAAAAGCGGGCGCAAAAGGCAGTCGGTAATGCCGCTCCGACGACGACGACGACGACGACGACTGGTGGTGCCACTGGCACGACGACGACTCTTCCCAAGCCTTTGAATGATTCGAACAAGATGACGCCAAAATCGGGCCCGGGGGTTCCCCCTTCGCCGTCGAAACCGATTCGATTACCGTCGCCGGAACAAGCGGCGTCCCTGGAAAAACTCCAATCTTTCCCGACGCCGACGAAGAGTAACGGCAAAGACGTGGAAAAGACGCCGGAGTACGTGTGGAAAGCGCCGTACGAACCCGGGAGCGCGTGGGCGGATCAAGTGGATTCAGATATGTTTAAACGAGGAGGAGGAGAGAAGAAGAGCGCGGCGTCGCCGTCTCCGGGAGGGAAGCGATTGTCGATGACACCACAATCTGTCGCGATAGAGTCGTCGTCATTGTCGCCGAAGAATATGACGGAAGCCAGTCCGGGGAAGACGGAGAGAGTGATCGCGGAGGCGACGTCGCCGGCGAGGATTCCGGACGCGAAGAAGGCGCCGACGCCGCCTGCGGCCGCGACGAGACAACCGTCGCCGTTGAGCAGACAGTCGCAGCCGCAATATGCTCAGCAGCAGCAACAACAACAATATCAGTCACAACCGAAAGTTCCGACGCCGCAGAGAAAGGCGCAAATCGAGAGAAAGTCGTTCATCGAGAGAACGTTCACGCCGGCCAAGGAGAAGTTGGATAAAAATCCGTTGATTGCGGAAATCGTTCGTGAACGCGAGGAAGCGGCAAAGAAACAAGACAAGACGAGTGGAAATAAGAGTGGCGGCGAGAAATCGTTCTTGGAGAATACTTTGGCGAATTTGAAGGAGAACAAAATTGCGGCGATTGGGATCGGGGCCGGCGCGGTCGCGTTCTTGGTGAAGACCATGGGTAAAGGACAACAAAAATCGCGCGCTTAAATTGTGATTGAGTGTGTGTTTATGCTCCGCTGCTATAGTAAGCAATAAATACTTAGTAACGTCGTCATCATTGTCATAAAAACGAAATGCCTACGAATCTATAAAGCATGGGTACCACTATTTCATGCGGTTTCTTTGATCTCAAACCGCCGCTACTTTCTCTTCCTGTTCGTCATCGATATTGTGCACGTTTACCGCGGATTGTTTCGCCAACTCGGCTTCGTTCCGCCAATTCACCCGCGATACCATCACTGCCAGCGTCGACCCACTGGCAATCACACCACCCATTAAACCGATCCAAATACCTTTCGCGCGCAAGGAAGTTGCAAACGCGAGCGACGTGCCCAAGGTCACGCCAACCGCCCACAACGCAACCATGTTTGTTATCGCCAAAATTCTCTGCCTCCCGCACGCCCTCAAGACGCCATTACAAATCCCAAGCAATGCGTCAAACACTTGAAAGGTTGCAGCGAGTGGCGATAAAACAACCACTAAATCGGCGATATCTTTATCTCCATCCGTATACGCGTTGCCAATATGTCGTGCGTAAATAGCAATCAACACCGAACATATCGTCATCCACGTCAAACCGACAAAGATGTATAAACTCGCAGCCGTTTTAGCGATGCGATATTTCCCCATACCTAACAAATTCCCCACTCGGATGCTCGCGGCGATACCGAAAGCCATCGGACCAGTCATAAACGTTAACCCACACACAGATAATAACGCATTGTGCGCGTCCAGCTCCACCTCTCCTAGTATACTCGCCGTGATTACCGTCACCTCAAAAGCCCAGGCTTCCGAGGCGAGCATCAAACCACCGTGAAAACACAAACTCGTCGCGCGTTGAAACATCTTCTTGGTGATATTTTTCTTCGCCTGTATCCACTCTTCCCACTCCTTTTTCCTATCTTCTCTCGTTTCGTACGCTAAACTTCTCGACGCGCTGTACATCCCTAGAAATATCAGATTCGCCAACCTTGAAATCGTCGTCGCGATGGGCGCGCCTCTTAAACCAAAATCCAACGTGTGTATAAACAATTGATTTAATCCAACGTTCAACATTAAAGTCATAAAGCTCGTTATTCCAACCGGATTCACCCTACCCTGCATTTGCAAATACTTTTGATACACCAAACTCCAGGACATAAACCATAACCCCGGGAATAAAATAACGCACGCTCTCCCGACTTCTCTCGCCACCGCGTCCGGGCGTTTCAACGCGTCCCCAACGATCGCTTCCGCGCTGAACAAAAACGCCGCGGCTGGGAAACACGCCAACGTGATCACTAACAAAACAAGAAGCGTCCAACTTTTCACCGCTCTCGCGTCGTTCGCGCCGTGCGCTTGACTCGCCAGCGTGTCCATCGCCGACGTTAACCCCGCCAAGAAATACCAGCACAAAAGAAACAAGACCGTGAACAACGAACCGACTTGCATTTCAAATCTCCCTAACCTCCCGACGTAAATCAAATCGCACGCGAGCATGATTTGTTGCGACCCCATTTGGAGAACGATAGGCCACGTGAGACGCGCTAAGTGTTTCATCTCCGTGGGGACGGTGGGAGACCCGCCGTCGTCGTCGTCGTCATCCTCCATCATTCTATCCGCTTTTTTGCTTCGCTTTTTGTCGCCGTCATCATCCGTCATTTCGGTACTCCTCTGCGACGCGAATAAATAGAAACGCAGAAGCGTCGTCCAACGCGTCCTCTCTCTGTTCAAAAAGAAAGACGAGACCGAAAACGCTCGTCTCGCTCACCTCCGCGCTCTGTCTCTCTCTCTTTCGATTTTAGTCCTCGCGCGAGTAAAGCACGCACAGCGTCTCCGTAAACAGATATTCTGAGGTTAACACCAAAACGTTTTTTTCCCCACTTGCAACAAAAAGATAACAAAGAAAAGAGAACGAAGAAGACAAAGAAGAGGACGCGAGGTTACGCGCGGTTTCGAAGACGATGATGTTTAAAAAAAGCGCTTTTCACGCGGTGCGCTCTGTTCTGTTTTTGGTGGTTTTGGTATTCCTCTCTTTGGAGGCGGTGATTCGTACCGGTGTTGGTGTCGCTGCTGCTGATGTGCACGATGAGAATGCGAACGACGGAGGCGAAGGTCACGATGATGATTTCTGGGGGAAGAAGACGATCGAGCGCGATTTAGAGCGATTCTCAGAGCACTGCGACGCGATTCTCGGCGCGCACCAAGACCGATGGTTGAAGTTGTACGAGACGAACGAGAGAGTGTTGACGATTGACGCGTCGTGCTCGGAGCGCGCGAACGGGATTGGGAACTATCTCGGCGATTTTTTAGCCTGGTTCGCCTGGGGGATGGCCTCGGAGAGAGCGGTGTACGTTCGGTTTACGGATTGCGGCGACGAGGAGCACGGGCGATTCGTCCAGGAAAGGGCGTTTGATTCCAAAGTCAGGAGAGAGGTGAAAAGAGACATGAGGAAGAGGAATAAAGAGGAAGAGAACGTCATGGCAGCGAGCAAAGGTCAAGATGAAAGCGAGACGATGGAAAAGTTAAGAAGAAGGAGTAACAGTCGACGGTTATCTTCGTCGTCGAGAAAGCTTTTGCAGCGAGAGGCGGTGACGTCGTTGTTGAACGATAACGAGGGAGCGCAAAGACGTCAAGAGGAGATGTTTGAGAGAGAAAGAGAGGAGATGATACGAGGTGAGCAAATGGAGGCAAACAGAGAACGAGCGCGACTCGCAGAGGAGAGAAGACAGGAAAGTACAGTCATGGATGACGACTCTCGTGAAGAAACGCCAGAGGAGATGCGGATGCGCCGCGAGAAAGAACGACAATCTCTGGTAGAAGAAGAGAAGGCGTTGGATCAATCGATGGAAGGCACCGCGTTGGATGGATCTGGGTCTGCCTCGAGCGAAGCAGAGTTGTCGCAATCTCAGCGCAACAGAATTCATACTTACGAAAACGATCGCCACGAATTGGCAGAGAAGCGGTTGAAAGAACTACGACGGCCGCTAGGTCCTAGGCCACAGGTTATGCAAGATTTGGAGGACCGCGAACGCGATTTGGCGGGACGTACTTCTGGCATGGCTGGCGCGGATCTCGCGATGCCCCCAATTGATCATCGCGTCGTTGACGGTAACGAAGAAGAATTACCACCGATAGATGATGTCGGCAGCTCTGTCGTGCCAGGAGAGGGTGGCGATGTTCCCGCCGCAAATGGTGATGATGCTAGTGAAGATGGCGAGAATAACAATGACAACAACGAAACGCCGGCGGATGAAGGCGATCCCGAACAAGCTAAGTTAGAGCGCGAGAATAGATTGAAGCAAGAATTAGCCGATCGTGCACAAGCCGATAAAGAGGAAGCGGAGGATCGCAAGCTTCGAGACATGGAGCACGAAGGCGAGCACGAAGATTGGAGCTTCCTGAACGAAGAAGTCAATCATAAATCGCAGTGCAAAGAAGAAACGAGAGCGTTGACGTGTCAAGACAGAGCGAACATGGGTTTGTACTTTCAACTTCCCAACGGTAAATCCTGGAACCTGGACACGAAAACGCGTAAGCGAATCTTTGAATCTATCGGTCGCGGCCCGAAACAAGTCATCTCCCCGGATGATTTCTCGAAATCTACGAACGAAACGTTCGGGATGCTAGAAAATATGCTCATGAACGCGCATCCTTGGATTGAAATCAAATTACACACATCCGGACAGGATCATGGATTGATTCCTGGGTCAACGCAGTCATGCGCCACGGAAGGTGGCGGTGAAAGTTCGGGAGCTGGTACTGAGTTTTGCGCGGACGTCGCTCAAGCGGTGATTGGATTAGGCTATATTCGTTTAGCGAAGAAGCTCGAAGTTTCGTTATTCAATGAACCGCAGGAAGGCACGAAAGAATTTTTCAACTCAGCGAACTACGCGACGTATGAAAACAAGTTCGCGCACCAAAAAATACGAGGATGTTTGTGGCATCTAACTTCGAGACCAACAGATCGACTCGCGAGCGTTTTAATGCCGTACATTAACAAATTCGAAGAATTTGATGCCGTCGGCGCAGTCCACATTCGTACTGGCGATTGGTCGAATGAAAATACGCCTTCGACACTGGACCAACACGATGGCCGAGGCACGTTCGAGGAAAAGGTTGCCAGCGTCGACGCATTGTTACAAAACGCAGGCACGAGTATCGGAGAATTGAAGACCGGATCGGCGGAAAAACGATTCGACGCTTTCAACGCGTTGATTAAAAAAGGTGGATTCACGAGGACGAATAAGGATACCATTATATCTGAGTCGTGTCCGAAAATCAACGGCGGTGATTATTTCACGCTAGGTGAACCAAATGATGCCGGCTTATCCCCGTACTTTACGTGCATCGGAAGAGCCGCGCAAAAAGCGGCGACAGATCGCGCCACGGAAGGTAAAGGGAAATTTGGTTTGTATGTCTCAACCGATTCACCGTATTTGAAAAAATTAACCTCCGAGTTGACCGATTTGAAAGATATCGTCGTCGGATGCATTGGCACGTGCGAATTTCATCACGCAGCGCACGGTGCGAACGAACATATTGACCCAGAATTTAACGACGACGTCTTGAGCGACGATTACGACGACGATTACGGCAGTGACGAAGAAGGAGCTCCTCCGATTGAGCCTGCGGATGTTAACATCAATAGCAAAGATCCCTTCGTAATGTCCTTCGTGGACGCGTACATCCTTGGTTTAACCGACCACAACATCCAAGTGACGGCATCGACGTTCGATATGGTCGCTCAAAGAGGGTTCGGACACGGTGGCGTGCCGCAAAATTTAGAAGACAACGGCTTTAGTTTACAAGGCGCCTACAAACCGTGGTCGAACAAACACTTACCGATTTGTGAAGCGTGCGGGTTGACCAGAGACGATATGGATAGTGAAGGTTCCGCGTGCCAAATGGCTGGCGAAGCTATTTTTGGCATCGCGGACGACGCGAAGTTCGCGGAGATGTTCAAGTCTTCAGAAAAATCAGAGGCGCGCGCGTCCTCGAAAAGAGGAGGCGTCGCGGGCGCAGTTGGACAAAACAAAGTAGAAGAACTGGTCGAGGAAGAGAAGGAAAATTTGATTCCAACCACCAGCGATTTTACCTCCGGCAAGCACGCAAGATCAGGGACCCATACGAATGCGATGCAAATAAATGAAGGAGAAAAACCAGAAGAAGAAGAAGAAGAAGTAGGAGTAGCAGAAGAAGAAGAAAAGAAAGTAGGAGAGGAAGAAAAGAGTGTCCCGAGGAGCGCGGAACCGGTCGCAGCAGCAGTAATAGCAGAGGAAGAAGAACCGCCTCTGGATGAAGCCACCAGCGAATCTGAAAGCGTGAAAGAAGAAGAAGAAGAAGCGGAAGAAGTCATCGAAGCCAAAGCCGAAGAAATAATCGCAGAGAGAGGAGAAGAAGAAAAAGAGAACGAGGAGGAAGAACACGAAAAAACAAAACAAGAACTCGCGAGCGATATCACACCGGGAGGAGAAAGAGGAGGAAAAGGAGGCGAAGAAGAAGAAAAAGAAGAAGAAGTTGTAGAAGAAGAAGAAGAAGAACGCCCGCCCGAGGAGGATTTCGCCGGCGGCGAAACCAACGCCGAGATGGTCGAAGAAGAAGAAGGAGAAGAAGAACGAGTCCCGACAGAGGCGGTGCGAGAAGAACGGTTACCTCCATCGCTCGACGACGTTTTGGAAGAAGAAGAAAAAGAAAACGAAGCCGACCCGATACAGGCTTGGAAACAACAACAACAACAACAACAACGAGAGTCTTTGGAGCAACAAGGAGCGGAAAGCGCCGATTATTAACACAGACTATTACGACGCGAAAACTCTGGACGACCAAGAGTAGACGAGAGCCATCACTTATTAGGAGCTAAAAATTGTGAGAGAAAATATCTTTATCCAAAAATTAATTGCGTCAGAAAAAAAAGGCGGCTCTTTCTCTCCATTCATTTCATCATGTCGGGCGCGTCGAACGAAAACGAAGACCCGCTGAAACGGACCATGGCGTTAATCGACGAGCACAAGGATAAGTTCGGCGACGGGTGTTACTTGGAAATTGCGAATAATTTACACAAGGCGTGGTCGGAACGCGCGAGATATTTCCATCTTCCCCCAAGTGCATTCCCAACAGTATCTGGGGAGAGGGAAACGCGCGGAACGAGCACCAGACGGGAGGACTTTGATCCAGAGACGGGATTGCCGGTGCTCGTCCCTTTTCTTTCGCGTCGACGTCCGATGACTCTAACCGGGACTCAGCCGCAAGCGCGCGGTGTCGTCCCCGGTGGTGTCGGCGCGCCTTCTCCTCCCCCTCCGCCTCCTCCCCCTCCTCCTCCTCCACCGCCCTTCGCGGTGGAACCGTATCTGGTGAAAGGCGAACTTTTTTCCCCGGAGGAAGGACGAATGGAATTAGAGTTTAAGTGCGAAAACGGCTTCTCGACGGGATTTTCCTCTTCGTCGGCGGCGGAAGAATGGTCGACTGAGAACGCGAGCGCGGAAATAGGAATCACCGTAACGGAGTGGGTGGGAACGTTATCGTTCGTGGAAGAGTCCGGCGGCGGCCAGACCTCCGTGGCGGCCGTCATGGAGTGCACGAAGCTTCGTAAACACGACAGCTCGCGAGGCAGGTACGGCGATATCTCGCCCGGCGAGTTGTTGAATTTATCCATGGACGCGACGTCGCAAATGGTGTCGTTTTTGAGCGATTTACAACGAGAGAATGACGAGTGGACGACGGGCGCGTGTTTGTTCGTCAAGAAAATGACGATTTTGGACTCGAGATTTTTCGGTCTCGGGATTCCTTTGAAGATGATCGACATGGCTGATTACATGGTGAACGACAATCGTTCGTTGTTGGTCATGGATCCGTTGTATTTAGTAAGAGATTTTTGCAACGACGAGATGATCGTTCCAGATGGAACAAACGGGGAGGAGTGTTTGGATTCGCTGGTTCAATACTACAAGAAAATTGGCATTCATCAACCGTGGAGAGAGGAGAAATACATCGGAAGATGGAACGGTATGCCGTATCCCTCGGCAAACGCCGTGTGCCCGCACTTACAGGCGTTCAGTTTGCCGTTGTTGAGAGACATCGCGAACATGAATTAAACTATTTATTATTTGATTGATTGATTGAACGAAGAAGGATGTCGATATGTATTACAAGAAAAGAAGAGAAGAGAAGAGAGAACGCACGCGCAGGCAGACACGAAGAAAGACATGTATAAAAAAACATTACCGGCTGAAAAGCCGTTTGTACTACGAACTGTAAAATGTAACGAAGACGGAAAGAGGAATAAATACATATCTCGAACACACGAGAGGAGGAGGAGGAAGAAGAAGAAGAAGATTATATAACCTTATTTATTATTTGTAAAACTCATTGAAAACACTTACACGACTTCATGCACACGCATTACTCCTTCTTCGTCCCTCCGAGCGTCTCTTTCACTTTCTTCTCAAGCGAACCGTCGGCTTGCATCCGAGCGATAGTCATCATTTTATCCATAACTTCCGGACCGTGCTCGGCAATCAACTTATCCGCCTGTTCTTTCGTCATCGTCATCACGTTCTTCACCGCATCGGAATCCTTCACGTTTTGCATGTACTTCTTCGCGTCTTCCGGTAAGTTCGCCAGATGTTTATCGAGCACTTTCTCGTATCTCAAAAAATATGGCTTCACAACTTTATTAAATACCATTGTCGTCTGAATAGGCCCATCGAAAAGTAAGGAAAAATACAGCGCTGCTTTCACTTCTGCCCAAAACGGAATCGGATTGATTGGCACGTAGCTCTCGTACGCGGTGATAATCGCGTGGATGACCCAATACATCAACCTGTGTTATTCGTGCGCGCAACATATTTCGAAGAAGAACATCACGCGTGATGCGCGTTAGTTAGAATATTCGCGAAATTGGAAAAAATGTGTTCCCCCTCCAATTTTAATTTGGTGTTTGTTTATGTAACAATAATACTAATAAAAAGAGAAAGAAGGAAATTATACCATTTCACGTCATCGTCGGGAGTGACGGACATCAACGCTTTGCACGACGCGTACGGCGCGTACGTGCAATTCAGCGCGTTCAGAAGTCTGTTCGTGATAAATCCCAGCATTTTTTTGTTTTTTATGAGCACTTTTTGAGCAGAAAACGAGAGAGCGCAGCTCCCTTTTCGCTCTTTCTTGTTCTTTTGCGAAAGGAGGATGAAAAATCATCATAAAAAAAGCAATCGTAATCTCGTAAAGGCGCACACACACCACACCATGTTACGAAAGATCGCACAAACTTCGGTCTCTAGACACGCGCAAATGCGCAACGCACTCGCGAACGGGTCCATGGTGAGGGTTTCACGTTCGCATGCATCTCTCTATTTTTACAATCGTCGTTTTTTTTTTCTCGCTCTAAAAAGGCAGCGCGAATTTGAAAGCATCACTCAAAAATGAATGGAAAACTGACCCGAAATACTCTTTATTTTTGCAGAGAAACTTTGCCGCCGCGTCGACCGCGGATGATGCTAAGTACCAGGTACGCGTTTACGACGTTTGATTTGTAATTGTACGATCGCGACGTTTGATCGAGCGGTGGTTTCGATTGGCATTTTTTATTTTACGCTCTTTTTTCTCCCTCTCCTTGAAAAGCAAAGAGAGAGAGAGAGAAGGAGAAATGAGTTTATTTGACTTTTCTTCGCGAGCGCATGAACTGACGATACGAAATAATTCATTTTTTGATCAACGAACCACAGCCTCCACTGAAATTGTTCGGTACCGCCGCTCGATACGCCTCCGCGTTGTACACCGCCTCGGCGAAGAAATCCGCCTTAGCGGCGGTGGAAACTGAAATCAAGCAAATCGTCTCCCTCGCCAACTCGGACAAAAAGTTCAAAGAGTTCATGGAAGATCCGACGATGGCGAGAAAGAAAAAGTTGGCTGGATTAGACGAGTTTTGCAAGGGTGGAAAGTTTTCAGAGACGACCTCGAATTTTATCAAGGTTGTTGGCGAAAACGGTCGATTGAGTGAATTAGAGAAAATCGCAGAGTGCTTCGAGGAGTTGTGCATGGCGTCGAGAGGGGAAGTGAAGTGCGTGGTGACAACGGCAGAACCGTTGGATGCGGCGATGTTAGCGGATGTGACGGATGCGTTGAAGGGACACGTGCCAGCGAACTCGAAGGTGATTGTGAGTACAAAAGTAGATCCGAGAATTGTGGGCGGGATGACGGTTGGCATCGGGGAGAAGTATTTAGACTTGAGTTTGCTCTCGAAGATTAAAAAGGTTGAACATTTGATTGCCAATCCGGTCTAACTGAACCGGACAGAACAAACAAACATAAGCACACTTATATAATCTGTAATAACACAACAAAAGTATATAGTAGAATTATTATTATTATTATTATCGTTACACACTACACGCTCTCCTACGCGGCGCGACGCCGCGTCTATCATTGTTTTTCTTCTACGCGCACATCTCATCGTCATCATCTACACTAAGAGCAACAATTCCTGGTCACAATGTTCCCATCCCCTCTCGCTTCACTTAAATTCACACCAACTCCTCCTCTAGCTCCTTTACTATTCCCGCTCGGTCCGTCTTTCAACAAACTCGGCGTCTCCACGATGGCTTGTAACAGCTCATCGAATATCTCCTTCACGCTCACTCTCGTCTTTGCCGAACACTCTAAAAACAAACACCCGTTGCGCCGCGCGAACGCGATCGCGTCTTCTTTCTTCACTTTTCGCTCGTTTTCCTTATCTACTTTGTTCCCGACGACGATTTTAATCGCATCTGGAATCGTCGAGTACATGTCCACCTCTTTCTGCCAGACGTTTTCCACGCTCTCAAAGCTCTCCTTTGACGAAATATCGTACACGAATACGATGCCTTGCGCGCCTCGATAATAACTCGACGTCAAGGTCCGAAACCGTTCTTGTCCCGCCGTATCCCACACGGTCAGTTTCACCGTCTCGTTCGTCTGTTTCAACTTCACGTACTTCAGTTTAAAATCAACGCCAATCGTCGTACTTATGTCCTCTAAATCTGTGTCCGGGTCGATGAATCTCGAAAGTAACGAGCTTTTCCCGACCCCGGAGTCACCGACGAGGAGGATTTTTATCAGGTGCGAATACTCCCGAAACTTTGTTCCTGCCGCGCTCTCGACACTCATTTCTCGAAACCACCGTTTTAGTATTACTACTCCTACTACTTTTACACCACGACCCGAAGAAAAGCGCTCTATGTACCGGTTTTGTGTTCGTCGCTTTTGTGTCGCTTTTTGTCTCTTTATTTCTCCCTCTAAAAAACAGCCCAAAAACTCAAGCAAAAACTCAAAAATTTGACAAAAACTCAAGTCTTTTTTAAGAAAAAACGATCACAAACCGCCACATTAACGAGACACGAATAAAGAAATAACCACAAAAGATCAACAACATGCCGTACGCGTCCGAATCATTCTTGCGCACCGCCGCTCGCGAAGGGAAGAAAATGTGGCCGTTTTTAGCCGGTTTCGCCTTCGTCGGTGCAGCGGTCACGTATTCGACGACGACGATTACGAGCGAGGATAAAAAAGCGAGCAAGTTTCTCAATCCTGGTGGACATTAATGCATACGCGTATGAAGAGAAAGAGAGAGAGAGAGACGAAACGACGATGACGACGTTTAGTGGCCGAGATGGAGAAGAGTGAGGAGGAGGAAAGTTATAAAAGTGTTGCGCGAGAGTAGCGCGTATTCGTGAGAGAGAGAGAGAGAGATCCGTCTTTTATAGCCCTCGTTTCACACGATGTAAATTAGTAATAGCGAAAGAAAGAAAGACTAAAGAAAATAGAAAACAGAGTGCATCTATCTGTGTTGCCCCGCGATTTCGTTGTTTCTCGTTTGTTCTCTGCGTTCTATCATGCGTTCGTTCGTTTTTTTGCGGGTGTGAGATTGTGGCTAAAGTTGTTCAAACGTTGAAACTGTCTCTGCTATGCGGTCGCGTGCTATTCGCGCGGTTTCTTTCTCTCTTCTTCGCTTTTTACTACTTGTTCTTTTCGAGATTCTTAATCAGCTTGTTCCGTATCGCCGTCAGCTCCTCCGTGCCTTCGATTTTCGCGTAGTGCTTTAAAATCAACTCCACGCAGCTTAGCGGTAAAGAGTGTAACCCGGGTCGTTCTTTTTGCTCTTTCGTTTGCGTCTCTAAATCTCTGCTCAAGTGTAACTTGACGTTCTTCTTCGGGACGATGTCGTTTGGTACCGAACACCCGTGAATACCACCACCTCCACCTAATAAGGACATGCGTCCGTTATTTCGTCGTCTTCCCGGGGACATGATTGGCGAGTGCAAGTGTTTGTATTTGTCGTAGATGATGCCTTTTTGGATTTTCTCGACGATGCGTTTGGACTTTCTCGCTTTGCCTTCCGGCGGCGGCGGCGAGAGTTCTCGGTCTGAATCTTCCGGTAAACCAGCCTCTCGGGAAAGGCGCTCGGCTTCACGACCTCGTTTGTTCTCTTTCCTCATCTCCGCCTCCTTCGCTTTCTTCTCTCGCACTGCTTTCGTATCTAACCAACAATACTCCTCGTCTTGCGGTTTCTGCTCTAACGTCAACTTTTCAAATCGACTCAAAATCCTCGGCCCGCTCTTCTCCTCGTCCCATCGATCGGGAATCTGATCGTCCCGTAACGTCCCACTCTCCTTCTCCTTCTTCTCATCCTCCTCCGTGTCCGAACTCTCTTCTTCGTCTGAATCGTAATCCTCGTCCGAGGAATCCATTTGATGTCCATCTAATCGAATCTGTCTTAAATCTGGCGGCTTCCTCCTGTGCCTCATCTCGCACAACAAAAAAGTCTGCACGATCAATCTAAACGCCGGCGATTGGTACGCAAAGTGCTTACTCGGCGCCCAATCGAACCACTGACACTTTTTCGGCTTCGTCGTGTTCTTTGAAATAAAAAACTCCAACGAATCCGGCCCCGTAAACAACTCTGGATGGTCAAAAAACAAAGCTCCTATATTCTTCACCACCTCGTCCGTCGTCGTCTCTTGGTTCCGAAACTTAATCAACATCGTCAATAACGCTTTATACGGTCTCTCGTCTTTGCTATAAATCTCTCGTATTCGCTTCAAAAGGTTGTATCCTCCGTTTATCGTCGGTTGGTTCGGGTTCGTTTCCTCTTTTTTGATTTCGCTATGTTGTTGCTGTTTGTTTTGTTGCTGCGTTTTTGCCGAGTCCTCTCGTTTGAAGTCCGATTTTTCTTTTTTGATCTGTGTTGTTTGGAAAGAGTTTGTTTGTTAATAAATGTGTGCACACATACACACACACACAAACGCGCGAACGAACGATGCGACGAACACGCAACACACGCGAGAGAGCACAAAAAATAAAGAAAAACAAAAGAACCTGCGTACCTGCGCAGATTTAACCGCGTGTCGTCCGTATTTATACGCCTGTTGATTTTTGCGAGGAGAGATATGGTGAGTTCGCCGCCGTCTTCAAAACGCGCTCGAGAACAGAGAGAGTCTACACACAAAAGAAGAAGAGAAGAGAGGATAAAGAAAACGCAAATTTTGCTGCTCACATCTGGTAAAAAACAGTTAAACCCGTCCAACAAGTCCTCGTGGCCTTTGAGTAACTTCTTCACTCGTTTCACCACGTCCGTGGTGTCGTATCTGTGCGTTTGTTTTTTAAGAGCAAAAAGGAAAAGAGAGAGTTTTTTTTTTCGGTGAGTCGTCCAAAAAGTCAACCTAACGAGAGAGCAAGGGCCAGCCTAAAGAAATAAAGCAGAAAAGCAGCCTCTAAATAAAAGCAGCAAGCAGTAAAAAGAAGACGATTTGAGGGGCTTGTCTCCTCTCGATTCAAGAGATGTCTCTTCTCTCTTGGGGGGCTATTATCTCTTTGAAACACGAACGAAATAGAAACACGCACCTGCCGCTCTTAAAGTCTCTCATGACGTCCAAAAAAGCCTCGTACACGTGGCCTTGGTCGCCGTTAAAGCGCAGTTTTACCGTTCGCACGTACACCAACGCGTCGTTGGCGGTTTGCGGGGGTTGTTGTTCGTCCTCGTGCGCGCTCGTCATTGTGTTTTAGCAGAATGCAATTTGAACCGCCTTTTCCCCCGGGGGACCCGATGAGAGATGAATTTTCGAGAGGAAAATGCCGAGATTCGAATCGACCTCTTCGCGTGCGCGCGCGTTCGAACTCTGTCTAAAAACTCGCTCGATCGCGAGTCTGTGCAAGGATTGCGACGACTCGATCGTTTCTGGCCGTTCTTCGGCGTTTTTCGGTGTCCTGTTTTCGATTCGTTCACACAGCACTATATAGAAAAACTGGGGAAAAAGAAACCCATATGAAAAACACTCTCTTTTGGGTCCATAAAACTGCTGCTGCTTCCGAAAATCAATCATCCGAGCTCTTTCTCCCGAGGGGTCAAATTGACGGTTTGCAGTTGACAGGACAAGGAGGATGAATTTTTCTGAAAATATCATTTTGTTCCCACACCACGAGTTTTAGTACCTCACACTCTCGCTTGAACGCAAGAGATACTCGTTTGTGTGCGGGAGGGCAGAAGAGAGAACACACGCACTCGCGCACGCACGAAAATATGGCACCACCACCGAAAAACAACACTTCGAAACGAAGCGCGCAGAACCACGACGCGCGCCCCGGGTCGCCGCAACCGCTCGTCTCCCCGAACTCGCTCTCTTTGAGTGCGAGCAAGAAACACAAACGAAACAACAGCGCCGTCGCGATGATGGAAAATGTGAAACCATCGATTTCCCCGGAGTCGATGATGATGCTCATGGACGACGGAGACGAGGAAAGAGGACAAAATCTGGAAGACGACGAGAACGACGCGTCTCGAAACGAGACGTTCGATGCGGTGGTGAAAGTCTACGCGGTGCACACGGAGCCAAACTATTCTTTGCCGTGGCAAAGAAAAAGGCAGATGCCTTCGACGAGCACAGGTTTCGTCGTGGAAGGGAAACGGATATTGACGAACGCGCACTCGGTCGAGCATTCGACGCAAGTTAAGTTGAAAAAGAGAGGGTCGGATAAGAAGTTTATAGCTAAAGTGTTGGCGATTGGAACGGAGTGCGATTTGGCGTTGTTATCGGTGGAAGACGAAAAGTTTTTCGAAAACATCACGCCGTTGAAGTTGGGCGCGTTGCCAAAGTTGCAAGATAGCGTCACCGTGGTCGGGTACCCGATTGGTGGGGTTGCGATATCTGTTACGAGTGGTGTTGTGAGTAGAGTCGAAGTGACTCAATACGCGCACGGCGCGACTGAATTGTTGAGTCTACAGATTGACGCGGCGATTAACAGCGGCAACAGCGGAGGACCGGCGTTCAACTCTAAAGGGATGGTGTGCGGCGTCGCGTTTCAGAGTTTAAAACACGACGATGCCGAAAATATCGGATACGTTATTCCAACTCCAGTCATTACGCATTTCGTGCGAGACTACGAGTTGAATAAAAGATACACTGGCTTTCCGGCACTCGGATGCGACTTTCAAAAATTGGAAAACGCCGATTTGAAGAGATCGAAGAAAGTCCCCGAAGGCGAAAGCGGCGTTTTGTTACGAAAATTGGAGCCAATCTCAAATTCTGCAAAATCTGGACTGAAAACAGGCGACGTGCTGCAAAATTTTGACGGCGTTGCCGTTGCGAGCGACGGAACTGTCCCGTTTCGAGCTGGCGAGCGCATCTCGTTTTCCCACTTGGTGTCCAAAAAATTCGTCGGCGAAAACGCAGAAATAGAAATCTTACGAGACGGTAAACCGATGAAGTTCTCCGTCCCGATGGAAAACAAGAAACGATTAGTTCCAGTACACATGGAAGGTAAAACGCCGGAATATTTTATCATCGCCGGTCTCGTATTCACGACTGTTTCGTGTCCGTATTTGAAGTCAGAGTTTGGAAAGGACTGGGAGTACGACGCTCCCGTTCAACTCTTATCGCGAATGTACTTGAAAGATATGACCGAACCAGACCAAGAACTCGTGATATGCTCGCAAGTCTTAGCGCACGAAATCAACATCGGCTACGAGGATTTCTCCAACCTCGCGGTGGAAAAATTCAACGGCAAACCGATTAAAAATCTCAAACAGTTAGTCGACCTCGTCGAATCCTGCTCCGAGGAGTATTTGACGTTTGAGTTAGACATGAAAACGCTCGTCGTTTTAGACAACGAAAAAGCGAAGCAATCCACGAGAGAAATTTTAGACGTGCACGCGATCCCAAGCGACAAGAGTAAGAATTTGTTTTCGTAGTACTAGTATGTGTTGTATTATCAGTCTTTGAGAGTACCTTCTGAAAGCGAATAAAAATGACGACCCCCGAGACAAGAGACAAGAGAAAAACAAAACAAATTCGTCGCATTTTCCAGATCTTCCTCTTTCGTGGTCGTCACTCTTTCTGAGAAGCGCAACCTTTTTATTCACACCGTTTGAAGAACAAACAAAATGTCCGCGAGAAACCCAACCCCTCAAGACGACGAGAGCAAAGGAAAAGACATCCCGTCCATCCTCCCTCTCGCCCCTGGAGGCGTGTACGCGGTCAAGTGGGAAACGCGGATGAAACGCGCGGAAAAGTTGGCGATTACTCCACTTCCTGATTATCGAAATCCGTTCGGTGAGGCAAAAGCGGAAAATCCAATCGCGTTTTTCGACATCGTCGCGGGTGGGTATTACTTAGGTCGAGTGGAAGTTGAAGTCAAGCGAGACATGTGTCCAATCACGGCGGAGAATTTCTTGAAGTTAGTCGAGTATAAGTGTTACGCCGGAACGAAGTTCAAAGTGTATCCTGGAAATTGGCTCGTCGGTGGGGACATCTCGGACTTGGACGAAGTCGTCTGGGACGCCAACGATCCGGAGTTTTTCAACTATCCGGAGCTGCTGCCGGAAGTTCGAGCCGGTGGACAGTCGATATACGAGGATGCATTGTTTAAGGATGAGAATTTTGATCTGAAGCACGACGGGCCGGGGGTGTTGACCATGTATAACGACGACGAACCAGACGCGAACGGGAGCCGCTTTATGATTACGTTCGATACGAAGAATAAAGAATTGGACGGGAAGCACGTGGCGTTCGGGCAAGTCGTGAGTGGATTTGATTTATTGTATTCTTTGCAAAAGTTAGGTGATGCGAGACAAGAAGGGGATACGTTTCAGAGGGTGACGATTGAGAAGTGCGGGATTAAGAGTACCGGTAGCAACGCTGTGGCGGCGATGGCACAACAACAACAACAACAACAACAGCAACAACAACGACAACAAGGGGTGACAACGGCAGCAAGAGCGATGAGTAGAAAAGCAAACGGTAGAAAACACGCGTTACGACGGACTCGTTTCGTCCCACCGCCTTTCATTCGCGCTTGCTCACTCGCCTCGTCGTCTTCCGTGATGCGAATGTTTTGATGCGGAAAAAACATATCACAACATAAAATTAGCAAAGCGTACCAGTAGCAAAATCTTCTTCCTAGTATATATGTATCAAAATGAACACACAGTTACATCATTAAAACCTAAGTATTTTAGTAGTAGTAGTAGTAGTAGTACAAAAAAGCGGACATGCGTGAGTATTTCATCGTCACCGTTTCAAAACTTCCCTGACTTCCTCTACCGCGGCCCATCCTCGAGCGAGCTTGGCGTTCACAGCCTCGGGAAAATCTTTCGGACACCCTTCGATGATTTGCATCGCCGCCTCCGCCAACGCTCTCGCCTCTCCAACTTGTAAACAATACATCCCCTCCTTCCTCTTCCTGTACAAACAATCCATCAAAACTTCAAACTCTTTATTTCTTCTCGGCATGGATGAAAAAATCGAATTCCAATGGCTCTTCAACTCCCTCGCGCTTTGCTCGAAACTCCACGGCGGCGGCGTCGACGTCATATCCGCCCACATCTCGTCCCCGAATTCCGCTCGCAAACCACCCTCTAACACCAACGGCAATATCTCCGTCAGAGTCTCAATCACTCTCGTCACGCACTCCGTGACGTTCTCCACGGATAAACTCGTCGGTTGGTTCGCGTACGACGCGTATCTTTGCTCTTTCGCCGAGCCTTCTCTCATTCCACTTCCACTCACGAAATCGTTCCCAATCGTGCTCGGATTCTCCGCTAAACCATACTTCGGTGCGATCACGTTTTGTACCATGTGTGAAGGCACGCCGTATAAGTGCGCGTCTTGCACGAGCATTTGCCCGATGTTTCGCACTTTCCCGCCTCTTCCTTTGCACACTTTCAGATCCGATTTGAAGTACCCCGCGGAGAACCACGATTGCATGGAGGCGTAATCGAACGGGCCTTTTTCTTGCCCGGATTCCGTGCGATAGTAGTATCCTAATTCAGCTGGATTGTTGTTGTTCATTGCTCTCGTTGTTACTGCTATTCTATTCGTTCAATCGCGCGTTGTAACTTTTATGACGTACCGCTCAAAGCGCGCTTTACAATGTGGATTGTTTCCAATGCAATTCGCCACTTTGTTGATGATGAGAGACTTCAAGTCATCGAAGGAGATGACCCGTTTTAGATGAAGAGAGCGCGACGAGAGGGAGAGAAACCATGAGCGCGACCCAAACCACCAGTCTCATCGCTTCTTCTCCCTCTTCTTCGAATGCGCCTCTCATGCGCCCAACGTCCTCGTTCACCGAATTGGAACAAAAACTCATGCGAAAAGCGCTCGAGCTCGCGGAAAACGCGTACGAGTGTTGGGAAGTCCCGGTCGGGTGCGTCTTTGCGAACGGGGAGGAGATCATCGCCACGGGGAGGAATAAAACGAACGAGACGAGGAACGGGACGAAACACGCGGAGTTTGTCGCGCTGGAATCTTTAACGAGGACTTTGGAGACCAAGAAGGGTGATGGTGATGGTGTTGGTGTTGGTGACGGTGACGGTGATGGTCTTCTATATGAACGTCGTCATCCGGAGAAGTTGGATGTGTACGTGACGTGCGAACCGTGCATCATGTGCGCGTCCATGCTGGGACAACTCCCATTCGAGCGAGTTAAAGTCATATTTGGATGCGCGAACGATAAGTTTGGCGGCGGCGGGACGTGTTTGAGCGTCCACGAGATGCGCGGCTTGCCTTCGTGTTTACAATCAGACACGGCCGACGACGGTTTGTCCTCCTCCTCGAAAGCGTACGAGTGCGTCGGCGGTTTGTTCAAAGACGAAGCCGTGGAATTGTTTCAGAGATTTTACGTAAGAGGGAATCCGAAAGCGCCATCGCCGCACAGAGAAGTGCGAGAGTATCCCTCGTGAACAGAACATGAAAACAGAACGTTTGCGCGTAGCGCGCTGTTTCGCAAAAGCCGTTTACGCACGTTCTTTCGAGCGCTTCGCTCTCACAGAGTTTCCTTACCTTTTCCCCTCGAGTATAATCATCATCATCGAGAAGGTTTTGCTTAAAGTTTTATGTAACTTCAAACATGTGTGCGCAACCTCGTCATAAGGCCTTTAACTCTCTCTTTTCCCCTTCAAACTTTAATTCTCTGCGTGCACGCTTGAACAACAAAGAGAGATGATTCCGACGACATCATCATCGACCACCGCGCGATACTCCTCGCACCACTATTACTACTCCTGAACGGCATCATCGCGAGAATAATGGGGAATCAAAAGAGGAAGAAAAAGCCGCCCGTGACTGGCGAGGCCGACGGCGAATTCGAGGCCAATTTCCCTTCGTTTCCCTCTCACGCGTCTCGAGAGATGACCGCCGTTACCACTGCCGAGGATGCGGAGGAAACGGAGGAGGAAAAGACGTCCTCGTCGTCGCGCTTTTCTTCCCTCGGGCGCTTGAAAAGAAACGAGGAGGGGGCATCGTCATCGTCATCGCCGAGTGTCGATTTCGGCTCGAATTTGACGGCGAATGTGTACGCACGAGAGGAAGGACAAGACGCCTCTTTGGACGTGTTCATCTCGCGAGCGTTCGCGAAAAAGAACGGGATTTCAAATTTTGAACGCGTTTTAATCTCCGTGATGGCGACGACGAGACAAGAAACAACCCCGAGAGGTGGTGGTGCTCTGACTACTCCGGGCGGTGGCGCAGAGGCTGGACTCGGGAATACGTTGACGTTTTGTATGCCAGAAGACGCGGATGTCGCTTCCGTCGTCGGCGAGCGGAAAGCGACGCTCGGTACGCCAGTGGCGAAGGCTTTAGGAGGAGAGAGCGCGATGATGAAAAAAGTGAATCAGAGAGGACCGGCGATGCAGCGACCGTGTGTTTTTGCCGAGGACGAAGACGTCGTTCGAGAGCGGTTTCGAGGAGGCGAGTGGAAAGCTTTGGATGTGAGACACGTGGCGGGGGCGATGCTCGATTTGGACGTCGCCGCGCCCGACGATGCCGTCAGAGAGGCTTGCGATGGACGGTTTGCTGTTCCAGGGAAATCGGCAGTACATTCGGCTTTGGAGAAATCGCAAGTGTCGTTATCTAGGAGACTGTGGCTTTCGCTCGGGTGTCCTCCGGCAGATGCGCTTGTGTGCGTGCGAAAAGCGACGAGGGGTGGTTTAAGGAAAGTAAAGAAGGTGACGTTGAAATTATACGCCATGGAGGCGGCGTTTGCGGTTCGCGCGGAAGGCGCGTGGTTGCGAGACTCGCTCGCGAGGAATCGACGTACCACTAGAAATGATTTATCGTCGTTGGAGATGTTAGCTTTGCGCGCGCTACGCGATCGCGGATATCGCGTCGGGCAGATTGTGCGTTTACCGCTTTTAGGCGTCTCGGCATTGTTTGAAGTGATTTCGATGACAACGACGGGTGATGAGAATATGAACGCGTTTGTTAGTAATGACGAGATCGGTGAGATCGACGAGGAGACCGAAACGTGTGAACTGCTCGGCCGAGACGCGAATGAAAGTGATACCAATGCAAAGAACCAAGACGGTAAAAACAACAACAACGAAGAAGAAGAAGAGGATGAAGAAGACCATATCGGCAGTGCTGTTTTCCGCGCTCGTGCCGCAGGCGCTTCGATCAAATCTGAATCATCGTCCTCTCTTAATAAAAGTAGAACCAGAAATGTACTCGCCGGATGTGAATCGCACATCGTCGCGTTAAAAGATATCGTCACGCTCCCGCTGGTCAACGCTGACCTTTTCAAGAAGTGCGGCGTCGCGCCGCCTCGAGGCGCTTTGCTTTGGGGTCCACCCGGGACTGGTAAGACGCTTTTAGCCCGACACGCGGCCGAGACGTCAAACGCGACGCTTTTTGTCGTCGATGGACCTGAGCTTGTCGGCTCTGTCGTCGGTGAAACCGAAGAGGCCATCCGTGAAGTCTTTCGAGCGGCGGCGAAAGCGAAACCGGCGATTGTCTTGATCGACGAACTCGACGCGCTTTGTCCTTCGAGAGGCGAGAACGTCCAAAACTCTGGCGGTAGTTCCGGCGAAGGAGGAGAGGAATCACATTTGAACACGCGAGCGGTAGCGGCGTTGACGGAGATTTTTGATGGCAACGTCGTTAATCTTGACGGCATTGTCGTTTTGGCGACAACGAATAGACCCGACGCCGTTGATGTTGGACTGAGACGACCGGGAAGGTTTGATCGCGAACTCGAAGTAAACGCTCCGGATCCGCAACAAAGATTTGAGATTTTGAAATCACACTTGGGAACGATTAAGCACGATTTGACGGAGGAGATTATTCGCGAAACCGCGTGGACGATGCATGGATTCGTCGGCGCTGATATCGCGCAACTCGTTCGAGATGCCGCCTCAAATGCCATGCGCAGGATAATAGCTGATCAACAACGTAACGGTAACGATATTTCGGGAGCGATGTCCAGTTTGCAACTCGACGAGACTACTGATATAATCACGTCGCCATCTTCGTCCACGAATGATAGCGTCACGATTGAAGATTTTATCGTCGCAAAGAATCGCGCTCGGCCTTCGGCCATGCGTGACATCAACGTCGAGATTTCAAGCGTTAATTGGGACGACGTCGGTGGTCAGGCCGACACAAAAAACTCGTTGAAGGAACTCGTCGAGTGGGCGGAAACGCATCCAGACGCGATGCAGAAGATTGGCGCGAAACCGCCAAACGGTATTTTGTTATACGGACCTCCCGGATGTTCCAAAACAACTTTAGCTCGCGCTGTCGCTTCACAATCGAAACGAAACTTCTTAGCCGTGAAAGGTCCCGAGTTGTTCTCGAAATACGTCGGCGAGTCCGAAAAAGCCGTCAGGACGCTCTTCAAACGCGCTCGAAGCGTTGCGCCGTCGATAATCTTCATCGACGAAATTGACGGTTTGGCTTCTTCCCGAGGCGGCGAAACAAAGTCGGAAGGTAGTTCCGTCTACGATCGGGTCGTGACGCAGTTGTTGCTTGAAATGGATGGGTTAAACTCTTCTTCGCGAGCAGAAAAAATTGCCGTCATTGCGGCGACGAACCGCCCAGATTTAGTCGACGAAGCTTTGCTTCGTCCCGGTCGTTTCGATCGCCTTTTATTCGTAAAAGCGCCCGAGACGAGTAAAGAACGCGCGGAAATCCTCGCGTGCGCTTTTCGTAAAACGCCGTTAGCGCCGGATGTCAACTTAGAACGCGTTGGTGACATGACAGAGAAATTCACCGGCGCAGATTTAGCAAATTTAGCGAGAGAAGCGGCGTTATGCGCGCTTGAAGAAGAAGACGAGAACGAGACGGAAATCGAGGCCGTTTACATGCGACACGTAGAAAAGGCCATCTCGAGTGGAAGTTCCACGGCGTCTCCAGAACCTTCGGCGGAAATGTTACAGATGTATAACGCGTTCTCTAGACGTGGTTATTAGTAAACTCTTTGTATTATACACACTCATAGCAAAGCAAAATTATATGAAATTCTAATTCTATTAATCATAATACCCAACCTCCTCTCTGATTAAATCGTCTCGCCAACGCGAGAGTAAGTATTCTGCCAAGACGCTTCTCTCCGACGACTGCTCTTTATCCCTCGACAACGCGTGATCATCGTTTCCATCCTTCGCTACGCTTCTTTCGTAAACGGAGTTAAAAAATGCATCGATACTTCCCGCGACTGCAATTTCCATCCCCACGAGCGCAGAAAATACAGCATCGGCTTCACGCTTCGGAATTTTTAAATCGCGAAGCGCGTCTCCCACGTGATTTTTCAACAACAAACTCGTTCTCGGAAGCGCTTCATTCCCGTCGAGTTTGAAGCGCGATTTTGGACTGAGAGGATCCAAACTCGAGTTACTCGCCGTCGGCGATTTCTGTTTTTGTTGGTCCTGCAACTTCTTCGAGTACCGTCGGCCTAATGCACCCGAACCGAAATCCCAACTCGAGTTCCCGATCGACGATTCTGGTCTTGACTTTTGACTGCCAGACATCGTGGAATGATTCGAGCTCCGAGGACTACTCGCAAAGTCCTCGTCTGCTTCTTTTTGCGTGCTCGGCGTCGTCGCCGTTTCTTCTGAACCGTTCTCCGACGGTGTCGTTCTCTCTTCTGCGCTGTTCTTCTTCTTATCTACTTCTGCTACTTCTACGTCATTTTCTTCGTTCTCTGCGACCTTCTTGGTGTTCACGCGATCTGGTCGCGGCGGCGAGTGCAACGGAGGCGGCGGTTTTTTTCTCCGCGTTTTACCCTTCTTCTCCTCTTTCGTCGACGCGTCCGGCGGCGGTGCCGTCAACTCTGACGCTAAACTCGACGTCTGTCGTCGGACCTTTTCTGCTGAATTCACCGCGCCATTCTTCGCCTCTGCAATTATCGTCGACACTTCCTCTCGCTCCTCCGCGCTCGCGTTGTTACTTTCCCCGTTACTCGTCTTGTTCCCGACAGTACTAGTGCTCGCGTCGTTACTCGCCGATTCCGCGGCGTTCACACCGCCAACCTTTAAGAACGGATGCTTCAACAACTCTTCCGCACTCGGCCTCTCCTCGGGGTTCATTTTCACGCACTGTTTCACGAAATCTCTAAACTCCTCCGAAAAATTATACGTCACTCCTCCGTCTTCTTCGTTGTCTTCGTTGTTTTCCGTATACGGCAACTCTGGCGGCGCCGATTGCGGAATTACAAACAGAGCTCGCATGGGATGTAAATGCGCGTGTGGCGCCGACCCAGTCGCGGCTTCAATCGCCGTTATCCCTAGACTCCAAATATCCGCTTTCTCGTCGTACCCGCTCGGTCCGTCAAACCCGCCGGTTCCGCTCGATTGAATAACCTCCGGAGCCATCCAAAACGGCGTCCCGGCAAACGTCTTCCTTCTCGCCCCGATCGTTTGCGTCATCTGCCCGGACACCCCAAAATCCGCCAATCTCACCTCCCCGTTCTCGTTCAACAAAATGTTCGCGCACTTCACGTCTCGATGAATTTTTCCTTCCTCGTGTAAATACTTCAACGCTTTCACCACGTCTCGCATCAACACTCGAACGATTCGCTCATCCAACGGCGTCTCTCGACATAAATCCTGAACCGATCCCCCGCCCATGTATTCCATCGCAATTGCCAACGTGCTCGTTTTCGGTACCAACCACGAGCCTAAATATTTCGTCACGTGCGGGGAATCGCAGTTCGCCAACACGTTGATTTCGCGCTGAATGTCCAAAACGTCGTCCTCGCACTCTTCCAAATCCACTAACTTTATGGCGACGGTTTCGTTGTTATTGAGCACATCTAACGCGCGATGGACGACGCCGGTCGTCCCTCGACCGACGAGTTCGAGGAGCTGGAAACGGTTGACGAGCAGAGCAGAGGAAGGGAGAGGCGCGCCATCTTCCTCCTCCTCCTCCATTCTTGGTGGTAATGTTGGTGGTGTTTTGGGGGGGGGACTGTGCCTTGTTTTTATGAGAAATGGAGCAAAAAACAGAAAAGACGAACGAATTGATTATTATATCGACGCGTGGATGTTTGTGTGAGTACTATTAATAACTACAAACGCGTACACGCTGACGTGGTGGTAAAGTGACTACCAATCGAACCGTTTCAACGTGGTCGTGGCTTCGATCAAATCTTTCTGCGTTTTCCTTCTTCGGTAAAAAATCGGACAGTCTCTCGACGTGCACAAGACGTCTTGGTGCAACGAACCTTGACATCTTTGACATTGCGTCCATAAACGGTTGAAGTCTTTCTCGAGTTCGTTCACCGTGACTAACGCTTTTTGGAGATGTTTAGATTCGTCTTCCACGCAGTGTTTACACAAAGATTTGGAGAGCTTTTCGTCCGTGATTGGTGCGCGGCAACCGACGCAGGACGGGCGGACTTTCGCGAAGCGCATGATGCCGCCGGCCAAGGTGGAAGACGGGGTAGGTAACGCGATCGACCTGGTGTGTTCACCAGAGAGGAGAACAGATGCGGCGTTCTGTAGTATCGGTTCGAACAAACGCAACAAAGGTTTGGTCAAGAAGTTGTCCAAGTAGTGCTTGTGATCGATGGGTAAGTTGTTATCCATGGCGTAAATCGGGCACTCGGATTTCTCGTACCCTTTGGCGTTTTTCGTGGCTTTAATCATGACGTATGCGACGCGGTCGCCAACAACTGGAGCCGTCGCTGGGTCGCGAAGGAACATGCGTTGTGCCAACTCCGCGTGCGCCGCTTTGACCGCGTATTCGTCCGCGGTTTTCGTCAAACCTTTGGTGATGACCAAAAGCGACAAATCCAACTTATTCATCAGTAAATCCGAGATGGTGTTTTGGACGTATTTGACCGCGCCAGGGATGTCTCTATCCATGAGGATTTTCGTCAAGCACGTTTCGACGACCTGGCGCACTAACAGACAGTTATCGCGACGCACAGTTTCGATGCCTTTGGTATCCATTTTTGTCCACTTTTCGCTGTTTTCCCAGAGTAAACCGGCGTATCTTTTCTTGGAGATTAACAAATACGGCCAGTAACACTTTTCAAATTCTAACTTGATGGGTTTCGTAAACGTCGCGGAGACGTAATCGGCGGCTTCTAAACCATACTCCATGCTCGTTTTTAATTCTTTACAGTTGAATTTAATCATCACGGAATCGGTATCGCCGTATATGACTTCGGCGTCGCCTTCGTACCCGTTGGCGGTGGTGTATTTTTCCTCGACCAATTTCTTCGTGTGGTCAATCATCTGACGACCGTACGCCGTCGTCGAGGCGGAAATCTCCAAACACGGAAGCTGACCGACCGTGGCGCCGGTAAAACCATACACGGAGTTGGCGGATATTTTCAACGCCAACTGACGACCGTCTAAAACCGCCCGTTCTAAAGGATCCGTCGCTTTTTTTAAATCCTGTTTCGCTCGTTTCCGCGCCGATAACAGTTCCTCTAAAATTTCCGGAAGGATACCTTTGAACTGCGTGGATTTGACAAAAACATCTCCGGTTGGCGCTTTCGTGTACGCTTCCGGCGGTAAATCCGCCACGTCGTGTTGCTTGACCAACGTGCAATAGCACAAATTGTGCGCCATCATGATGGAAGGGTACAAAGAGGCGAAATCGAGCGTCGCGATTGGAAGCTCGTAATACCCAGCTTTCGCGTCCAAAACAGTCGCGCCTTCGTACGCGACTTCACCTTCTAATTGCGCGTTCGGACCGTTTCCTCGGTCTCTTCTCGCTGGGATGATCAATCCGCGTTGTCTGGCTTTTCGCAACAGCTGTGACATGACTTTAATCGATTGTCCTCTCGCCAACAAGAAGGACAACGGGACGCCGGTAACTCTGGACATTTCGATGTAGTTGTACGTATACATGAGTTTATCCAACAGACGTTGCGGCAAATACGCGTCCTTCAAACAGTACACCGCCAAACGTCTTCTGGTTTCCGCGGTCCCGGCTTGTAACTCGGAAATCGCCGAGTGATGCACGTCTTCTTTCTGCTCGCCTAAGAAGTGCGCGGACACCGAGTTCAAAGAGTAACTCGAAAGTTTATAATCTCTTTGAATCGCTTGGAGCATATCAAATTGAACTCTTCCTTCGATGGTAATTTCTTTCGACTCTCTCGTCCCGTACGCTTTGGAACTAAACGTCGTGTCTTTAATCGTCAGTTGTTTCCCGATAATTCTCCCCCAATACGGAAAATCTTGCACGCCTAGCGTTTGCGCGCGTTTGATGAGATATGGGAAATCGAAATTGACAATGTTATAGCCAATGAGCATGTCTGGATCGACGGCGCGCATAAACTTACCCCAGTCTCTCAATAACTCCCGCTCGTCTCGAAACGATTTCACCTCTGCGCCGACGATTGGCGCGCACGTGTCTAGCGTCCAAATCGCTTTAATAATCGGCGAATCCGAGCCTTGTTCGGTGACGAGCGTGGCGATTTGAATCACCGGATCCTGTTCGGCGTCCGGGAAGAAACCTTTTCTCCCAGCGCACTCGATATCGACGGACAAAATTCTGAACGGCGCCAACTTTGAATATTTTCCTTCCGCGGCGTGCGAGATGAATCGATCGAACATAACGTCGCACTCGATTTGACAATAACTCGCTTTCCTTTGTTGCGGACGCACGCGATAATTTTTCGCCGGTAATTCCAACCAGTTCCCACCGACAACTGCTCTGTCTACCATAAACCTTAACGTGTACAAAATGTTACTCTCAAACGTTGGAAACGTTAACGCGCTTTGGTGCAACTCGTCCACGTGTATCCCATTTTCTAAAATCCCTCTCGCTTGCGCCACTTGCGTCGGCAACATCATGATGATGCGTAAAAAACGTCCTTTCTTCCCGTTCGGTTGGAAATTCATGAGCGATTGTTTATCTAAAATCAAATGCGCGTCCAGCGCGAAATGCCTCGCCGAATTCGACGACCTTTGGTGCGCCATCATCTGCGAATTCAAAGACATCAAAAACGCCGGAATGTGTTGCTCCGTGAAAGTTTCCGGCACCGCGCAGTAAAAATACGGGTTGAAACCGTGCACGTGCACGCACACCGAGTGGCCGTCTTCGGTCACGCCAAACATTCGCAAAATCGCCGCCTGGCCCTTCGACCGTCTCTCCTGGCCGAGCATCTCGTGCGGCTGGCCGATGATGTAATCGATGTCCAACTGTTGAAAAACTGTTCGAGAAGTCAAAAAATGTGAGTTATGAAGTTTGAAAATCTCCCAAAGCGCAAAGCGAAGAGGACAAAGAAAAAGAATACGAACAACGCGTTTCAAAGAATAAGAGTGAACAACACAAAATCAAAACGCACGTATAGAATCCGTTTGACCATCGATCGGTCTCGCCAAAGGCTTCCTGTTCCAACTTTTCTTCTCCGCCTCGACGACTTTCACGTCGTCGGAGACTTTGCCTAAATCTTGGACGTACACCTCTTCCTCCAAGATTTCCTCGTTGGCACTCCAAGGATGTGTTTCTTGCGTCTCCAACTCGTCCTCTTCTAACTCGTCTTTTTTCGCGCGCTTTTTGTCCTCCTCCTCCTCGAAGTCCTTTTCGTCGCCTTCTCTCTTGTTGGTGGTTGTGGTGGTATTCATCGTTTCCATCGTTAACGCGCAGAAGAAAGAGATGTATAAGAGGTTGTTGTAGGGAAAAGAAATGATTGGTTTTCTCTCTCTCTCGAGCTCTTTTCTCGTTTTTGAATTTTTTTCGTTGTTGTTGTTGAAAGCATGAGACGAAAAAGACAAAAGAAGGGGGAGAGAGAGTTTTGCTCTCTCTCTTTGTCGCGAACAAAAAATATCTTTGAAAATATCTCACAAAGGGCAAAAAAGAAGAAAAAAAGCATCCTTTCAAGGAAGAAAATATTCTCTCTCTGTTCTCTCTGTTTAAAGGGAGGCAGGGCTTCCTCTCTCCTCCATCGTCGTCGTCGTCATCATCAGCCGTCTTTGTGAAATACAGAGCAGCACGAGAAGAAAGAAAGCAGAGAGCAGCACGAGGACGCAAAAATCCCGACATCTGGTGGAGAGAGGAAGTGTTGTTGGGCGTTTTATTGATCGAGAGAAGTTTGTGTTTGCGCGCGTTTTCCCCCTCTAATTTCCCTTCGGAAGGCATATTTATTGGTCTCTTCTTTCGACAATTTTTCTTCTTTTTGGTGGGAAAACTGCCCTTCTGAAACCTTCCTTTTCTCTCTGATTTTTTTTTCTGTCGTTTCGGAAAGAAGGGAACGAAGAGGAGGAAAAATCAACACAAAAAATCACTACGGCGCGAGTACGTCGAGCGTCGACGACTCTCTCTACGTAATACTCTTCTTCAGAAGGAAGGAAGAATAGATTTAGAGAGATTCTTTCTCGTCGAAAACTTCCAGCGCAGAGGCGAGAGGAAATTCGCGTTGAGAAGAGTAGAGCGTAAAAGAGAGAGAGAGAAGGGGGATTTTAATTTCTTTTAGGCGAGAGAAAAAGGCGACTTTCCGTGAGAGCGTCCTTCTGTTTTTTTTATACGGACCTCTCTTTGTGCGCGCATTGAACGTGAGAAAAGAGGGCGAGAAGGTACGTGGATCTGCGTTTACGCTTTTGAATTGAACAGAATTTAGACTCTTTTACTCGTAAATCGATTTTTTTTGGGCACGAAGCCGTCGCGTTTAGGCGCACTGCGTGCGATTCGATGCGCGCGCGTGCCCTTCGGAATGCCTCATCGGGCAGTGCCTGAGAGGTGTCGAAATTCCTGCCCTTTGTCCCATTTTCTGAATTCAATCGCGCGCGAGGAGCGCGAATGGTTGAGATATTCGCTCGAAAACGAATGCCATTATACGCCTCATATCGAATACTTACGTTTTGCTTCTTTCTTTTTCAATGCATTCACACAGAAAGTGCTTTTATTCGCTCGAGAGAGAAGAATTGGAACATTGATTAGTGCCCCTCCCCTGTCCTCGGTCCTCTGTCCTCTAAAAGCGCTCGGTTGACGGCGGCGGCGAGAAAAAGAGAAAAAGGAAAGTAAAGATGGCGAATACTCAGTCGCCGACTGGGATTGCAGGGAAAAGATGCGCGCACTGTAACACGCACACGACGCCTTTATGGCGTAACGGTCCGGACGGACCGAAGACGTTGTGCAACGCGTGCGGCGTCAGAGACAATCGAAGACAAAACAAGACGAGAAACGTTCAGCAAAAACCTCGCGTGAAGAAGGAGCCGAGGCCAGAAAAGGCTGAAAAAGAAATCAAGAAGAAAGGCGATGGCAATCGACCGAAGAGAGGAAGTGCTGATTATAAAGACGGGATAGAAAATGACACGAACACTACGCCGACGAAGGGGAATAAGAAGAAGGTTTCTCAACGCGAGTTGAACGCGCGCATCCAAGGCTTTAATAAAGATCCGTTTGCGAAAACTGAGAATATTCACGTGCCACAGTTTGGTAAAGCGGAAACTGCGCAGTATTACGCGAGTATGAACGATGGGAAAGCGTACAAGCCGCCGCAGGGGTATCACAAGTCGGATGGCGGAGTCGTCGCGGCGAGGTTTGGTCCGAACACCGCGGCGGCGACGTACGAGTGCGACGACCAAGATTTGCAATGGCTCGAATCCCAAAGAGACGCGTTTGTTGCGGAAAACATGAAAGAAAAGAAGAAAACGAATACTGCGATGATGAAAAAGAAAGACCAGAAAAAGCAAGTAGAAGCAGAAGGAGGTAAACAAGCGGAGATGAAAGGTAAAGACGGTGTGACGCAAGAACACGTGGAGAAACTTTTCGACGTCTTTGAAGAAGCGTCCTGGTGCGCGTCGAGTATGGTGTCGTCGAACTCCGCGTGTGATATCGTCTTGGGTAGATGTTATTCGCCGTCGACGGAGGAAGATGCGCTGCACTGGACGTCAGACCAACCGATGCACGAAGCGTTTTTGGTTTCGCCGCCGCACTACAAACGCAACGATAAGAGACATAGTCTGCCGAATAAGTACGATACTTGGGGTGTGATTATGAATGGCGGTGAAAATTCCAACGACGCGACGTACGATTGCGTGACTCTCCCTCAAACTCCGAGTACAAACGACGTCACTGCCGGCGACGGAGGTCTCATCGGGAAGAAAATGAAAACTGCAACAACAACAACAACACATGCGAAATCGAAATTGAACAAAAGTGTGATTAATTCTGGTTCTGAAAATTCCTCCGAGTGCTCCGATGATGAGCACTTGGCGAGACTGGAAAAGTTGTCGGATATAAACGATTCTGACGTGGAAAACGTGTCGGGAAACGGGTCCAGCAATGATCTCGTCGTCAAAAGAGTTACAAGAAGTTTAAACAATACGAATAGTAAATCTTTGACGAAAGTCCATTTGGAAGGGCGAGCTGCTTCGGCGAAGCAGTCCGCCGCTGCGCTGAAGTTGCGCAAGGCGCGTCGCGCCGCCGAATGGGTTCCCTCGACTGTGGATGTCGGGGCGGGTGAGCTGAAAACGCCAATCCAACAAAAGACCAAGAAAAACAACACCAACAACAATTCAACGAAATATAAGAATAATATCACAAACAGCGACAAGAAGATCAACACAAACTCGAACGCATTCGATGCATTCGGTGGTGGTGGTGGTGGTGGCAGTCTCAAATTTGGATTAACGAAACGCGTGACGCGCGGTTCGAAATCTTCCTTGTCCTCCCTCGCGGAGACCGAGGAAGTTTTCGATCGCGCGTTGCTCGAGAAGAAGATGAACTTGACCGTGAAAGTATCCCAAAAAAATACGAGTGCGAAAGCATTTTTTTCTCCAGGCGCTTCTATTCGTCCGAAGCCGTTCGTTATGAAGCATGACGCTAGTATGGATAAAGCTTTCGCAGAGCTGCGAAAAAAGTATCCGCACGCGCCGTCTTGCGAAGTCGTTTTGACTGTTCATCACTACTGGTATCAGAAGAGGATGGTTCACAACAACGGTCGTCCATTGCTCTCGCGATTTTACTGGACGCCTTCAAAAGAACTTCGTGAACGTCCAGAGCTCGCCACTGAAGCTGAGCGCGATCGCTACCTGTTTTGCTTTGATGCCGCGGCGGTGAAACGCCAAAAGGCTGAAAAAGAAGAGCGAAAAAATGCTCTGATGAACAGTGGCGGTGCGCTTGCGCAGAAAAGACGACGACGACGAGCGTGCTTCAATCCGGCAGCATCCAAGAGACGACGCAAAGCGCAGGCGGAGATGGATTTCGCCACGACGCAACCTTTAACGATTTGCTTCGAGCCGTTGGAGGACGTCTTGGAGTACGGTTTGGAGTACGTGGAAGCGGACGACGAACGCTACGTCGAACTCATGGCGCTCGCTGAAAGAAGTGGAACTCCAAAGTTCAACGCTAATAAGCGCGCGTCGCGAAGTGCGGCGGCAAGAGCGAATAACGAAGACAGTGAGAAGAACACAATCGTAGGATCCTTGATGAAGAAGATGTTTGGTTGGCGAGGCTCAACCGAATCGGATTCGTTACATCGTCCGGAAACTCCAAAGAAACGTCGCACGCCGAGAGGTGGAAGCGCGCGCGCGTGAGAGGTTCAGTGTCTGTGTGTGTGAAATATTTTTAAAGATGTGAGAAGCGAAAGAGTGAGAGAGAATAGAAGTTGAGTTGTTTGGGCTTTCGAAAGGAGTGCTATTGTCTTTGACGAACGAGAAATAACTGAAACAAAACCAAAATGAAAACAAAACGAGAAAGAAAAACGAATAATAAACCGAGAAATAAATGAAACGAAACAATTAAAACGAGAAAAGTAATATAATACAACCAAGCAGTAAAGAGAGGGCGGGTGAGAGTGAGAAGAGGATGAGGAAGCGACTAGTAGATCCAAATATTTTTTAAATGAGAAATCTCAGAGCGTTCATTCTTTACAGTTCCACAAGTGCATGTTTTTAGCTGACTAATATTCTACATCATCGCTACCGGTGTTATTCGCCTTCCAGTCTGCGCCACGCCTTTATTCGTATCTTCGGTGCTACTTTTATTGTTTGCGAACAGAGCGTCCACCGTGGCTTGGTCTGGCTTTTTCGCCGCGGCGGTGCCGTTAATCGTGGCGTTCTCCTTGTTCCCCTCCTCCACTACTTCAGTCTCCGCGGGAAGTTTCGGCATTTCGACTTCTTCGCCAAATTCACCTTCGTCGAATCGAACAAACGAGCAGAAACCATCCTTACTGGACAACACCAGAGTTCTCCCGTCCGCGCTCCAAGTCGCGCACGTGACCGCGGCGTAATGAGCGTTTGAAATGACGGCGACAGGAGAAGCAACTTCGGTATCATACACCATAGCTCCATCAATTGTACACACGCAAAATATGCATCGGTGCTTTAATCCTCTAAAAGGATTCGTGGAAGCAACTGATTCGTCATCGTTTTTAACGCCTCTCAGTTTAAACACCTTTGGCGAAAACGCCACGCACGTCGACGGTTTCAGTGACGGAAGGGACGCTTTCGGTTGCGTCAAATCGTCTCGAGAGAACACGTGCGCGCAGTCCGTACTTTCACTCTTCTTCGCGCCGCCGTGTTCGGAGACCTTTTCCTTGAGTATACCACTGGGCACGACTAAGAACGAACCACACGGCGAGAAACTTGGTCGTCTAAAGAACGAAGGCAAGGTGTCGTCGTGAAAGAGCATCGATGAACACGCGTCGTTGTTTTCGTTGCCTTGGTTACTGCTATCTATGCTAGACTTTGCGCTCTTCGCGCAGCTGCTGTACTTGAACGAGCTCGTCGCCCAAACTTTCTTCGTCGCACTCGGACTTTCGCCCTTCTTCGCTTTCATCGCAACCTTCTTCGAAGACCAAGCACACATCGTCCTATCCGCGCTCACAGAAACTATCCATTTTGACAACGCGTCAAACGTCACACCTTGGACAAAACTTGTGTGTCCGTTACCACTGCTCGCACCTAACGCGCATTTACCTTTTTTACCTTCGAAGGCAATCAGGGGGACCCCACCATTCGCGACGTCGTAAATAATCGTCCGCCAATCGATGTACGACACCGCGACGAGCTGCGAGTCGGCGGACCACGTCAAATCTAACGCATCCGCCGTTCCGCCACGCAACGCGCATTTGCACTTAAAAAGAGAAGGCGCTTCTTTCTCTCCTTGTTGTTTAGCATCAGATTCGGTTCTGTTGCCAGAGACAACCATCATCTGCGCGTTGTTCGTCGTCTCCGTCTTCTTTTCCTCTCCCTCCTTTCTCGTCGTCGTCGTCTTCTCAAACACGAACGCTTCGCCTCGGTCTCCACACGACGCGAGTGCGGCGCCATCCGGAGAAAACTTCACGCAATTCACCACCGCCGCGTGTCGAGTGATCGTTTCTTTATATTCCACGCGACTTTGCGTCTGCTCTTCTCCTACTTTTGCTTCTCTCTCGTCCTCTTTCTCCTCCTCCTCCTCCTCCTCCACTTTGTCGACGATTTCCAAAACGTCCCAAATCTTTATCGTCTTATCGCCTCCAGCGGTCGCGAGACGTTTATACGAAGAAGACGATGAAGAAGGATCGAACGAACACGCGAGAATCGGTTCGTTGTGCTTCTCGCCTTCCAGGTTGTGCCAGAAGACGGAGATTAAATCCACGCGCATTTTATTCGAATTTTGAAAAATTTTGTGTCGATTTTTTCTTCGTTTCTCGCTTTAAAAGTATCGTGTGTGATGACTTATTATATTAAACAACTCTTCTTTTCGTGTACTACTAGATGACCATTCTCGTATTATTATTCGTTATTATAACTATTATTATTCTCAGAGCGCGCTTTTTATCGCTTTCCTTCTTCTCTCTCGCTCTCGTTGATTGATTTGATTCGATGATTGCGTAAACATCATCATAAATCCGCTCTCGTGTATTATAATTTTTATAGTAGTTTACAAACGTAAGCCACCCTCCGTGCTTGCAAAATTTCCTCCTCTTTCTTCTCTTCTCTTTGATGCATAACATATAATTACTCCATTTGTTTTCTCCGATGATTATTAAAATTCTTGGCCGTAGGTGTCCATGCGATCCAACATCGCTCTCAGATCCATTTCCGTGATGTGTCTCGGGTTCGGTAACACCAGGCGGAAAAAGTTGACGTAGCCCATGCTGGCGATGGGTTGGAAGCCAATCATGGCGTCGCCGGCTTTTTGCATGGCGTTTTTCAACTTTGGAGCGACGTAACCGAGTTCGGCCCAATCTTCTTCAGTCGCAGTTGTCCGGTTGAATGGGCGCAAGCGCGGCGGAACGTACCAGAACCCGACGTTGGAGCATTGGGCCGGTTGGACGAGAACGAACTTGCCGTCCGAGTTTTCAACTTCGAGTTGGACGAATTTCGCCAAGTGAAAGGACCGATCGATGCACTTGGCGAAACCTTCGTCGCCTCGCAATTTCCACGCCAACCATAACTTCACGGCGTCTGCTTTGCGTCCACACTGAATGGTTCGGTCGCCCAAGTCCGCGCCAGAGTTATTCTTGTCCGGTTGGAAGAGATATTCCGCCTTGGCGCCGTTCGCTTTAGATAAAGAGCCGGCGTGCTTGCAGACAAACACCGAGCATTGCAAAGGCATGCCGAGCATTTTGTGCGGGTTCCAAGAGAAAGAATCCGAGCGTTCCGCGCCGTCCATGAGATGATTGTGCTCTTTGGAAAGCATGGCACCACCGCCCCACGCGCCGTCGATGTGGGTCCAAATGCGTTGCGATTTCCCGTTGGCATTTTGAAACTCGTCGACGACGTCAAAGATTTCGCTGAACGGATCAAAAGCGCCTAAAACAGTTGTACCCGCGGTCGTGCCGACGTAGAACGGCGTTTTGCCTGCCGCGATGGCCGATGCAATCGCCGCACGCAAAGCGCCCGGATCCATGGCACCGTTCGGCAGACATTTCACCGCGACCAAGTTTTCTTCGCCTAAACCGGTAACGATGGCGGATTTTTTGTACGAGTAATGCGCGTTTTCGCTGCAAAAAGCTACCAACTTGTTATTTCTGTCCATGCCAGCCTTGCGAATGGAAGAGTCCGCGACGTCTCTGGCTAACAAGATGGAATATAAAATCGATAACGATCCACCTGGGACGAACAAACCGTCGTGTTCGGGAGTCTCGACGCCGTCGTTGGTCTTCAACCAACACCGCGCGACTTTCTCCAAGCATGATTTCTCAATCTCCGTCAACGATGGCGCGACTTCGAACGTGTGCACGTTTGAGTTCAACGCCGCGGAGACCCATTCGCCGGCTAACGCGACCGGGTCGACACCGGCGTATAATTGATTCAAAAATAACGGCGACGATGAACGCACGGACGTTTGCAAGATGGTCGTCACGGCGTCTCTCAACTGTTGCTCGCTCCACGCCGGTTCTTGGTGCTCAAAGGTCATCCCAACGCCAGCTTCGGAAAACATCGCTCGAATGCTTTCCGGAGTATTCATCAATACTACCGGTTCTTCGCCAATTTTTACGGATTGACGATGGTATTCGACCATTCTCGCCGCCGTCTCTTCCAAAAATCTCAACTCCGCTTCCGTTTGTTCTCTCGGGTTCAACTCGTCGTCGTTGCATTGCTTTCTCGTGTCGTGTTGTAAAGAGCACGCGTTTATCGGAAACATTCTACTACTCTTTTGGTTCTCGCACGGATCGTTCGCGCCCGGTCGCCAATAGATTTCTCCATCCTCGGGACTCTTTTCCTTGCCCGTGAATCCTTTCTCGTTCATCCAATCGTCGTTGAAAATCTTGGACAGGTATTTCACCCCAGAGTCTGGCAAAACGGTCACGATGACGCCGTTGTCGATTTTACCGCTCAAGACCGCGCACGCGTGTAAATTCAACCCGGCGGAGCCTCCAACTAAAACGCCCAAATCTCTCGCGACTTTGCGACACGTGTAAAAACTCGACGCGTCGTCTCCTCTTTGCGCGCCATCGACGACGTCCCAGGACAAAACACCCGGAATAGAATCTTTCCCGACGCCTTCAATCTCCCACTTACCAACAATTAACTCGTTTTCCGGAACGTCGTTAACGAAATTATCCCACAATACCGACCCTCGCGGATCCGCCAACACGGACTTGATCTCCGGGTTCACCGCCTTCAAATACCGACTGGTACCCGTCAGCGTCCCACCCGTACTCGACCCAGCGACAAAGTGCGTGATGAGTCCTTTCGTTTGCGCGATAATTTCCGGCCCTAACGTCGCCTCGTAAGCCAACGCGTTGTTCAAGTTATCGTACTGGTTCACGCCGAAATACTTCCCCGGATTTTCCGCCACCATCGTGTTCTCGATATTTTGATAATGCTCTGGATCGTCCGCAGCTACGCCACTCTTCGCGACAATAACCGTCCCACCATACGCTCTCATGCTATCGATCTTCTCTATCGAACATTTCTTATTCGTAATGACGATGTAATCAAACCCGCGAATGGCGCACGCCGCCGCGATGGCGCTCCCGGTGTTCCCGCTCGTCGCCGCCACCACCGTCATCCCCTCCTTCAAATCCCCAGCATCAATCGCCGCTTGTAAAATATAACTCGCAATTCGATCCTTAATGCTTCCACTCGGATTCATATACTCGCACTTCGCGTAAATCTTCACCTTTGAAGGATTCAAACTCAACACGCTCGTCACGTCAATCAACGGCGTCCCTCCAATCAACGCGTTCGATTGCACCGGCCCAGTCGTCACCGCTCTCCTCACCGCTTGCCAACTCTTCGTCTGCTTCGAAGAGGCGTGCAACACATCGATCGGTCCATCCGACGGCGTCGCGATCGTTTGTTCCGCGAAGTTGTTACCGTTCAACTCGTACGTCTGGTCGATCATTTCTTTTTCTTCTTGTCCTCGTGACGACCCCGGCGGCGATTTTGCAGATTTCCCCGCAGCGAGTGCGTCCGCTAACCCTTGTTGTTCTCGCTGCTGCGAGGGATTGTTGATCGCGCGGAGACGAGATTCACCACCACTGGTGCTGTTCAAACCACTTTTTGCACTCGTGATTTTGTTGTTGTTGTTCGAGGATGCGGAAGTGACGAGCGCGTGTCTCCGCTTGTCGGAAACCCTCGCGAATGGAGAGGAAAAGTGACGACGTGCACGACTGAAATGGCTTCCCATCGAAGCATCATCGCTCGTCGAAGAATCAATTACGAGTTTTTGATTACCACTAAGAAGAAGGCGCTGCGTTTTCGTTCCTCTCTCTGCGTTTGACGACAAAATTTGACAATTTCGCAAAGACGACGAATGAGTTGATAACGCAACGCCTCGGCGTATCCGCACGAACTTCGGGGTGATGTTTATGCACAGCATCGAAGCGTTCGTGCGTGTGCTGTGCATCATCATCTCAGTCAAGAATGAGGAACGGATACACGTGTGTTTTATCTTTCTTTCTTTTTCTCGTCTCTCAATTTTTTTTTTTTCGGGTTTTGGAGTACGCGCTTTGACTCACGTGAGTGCGTAAAGGTAGGTCACATTTTGACATGAGAGAGTACCCCGTTAGTACGTAAAGGGTTACTCCTCTCTTTTTGCCTTACAAAAAATTTTTTCTCATCAAATTTTTTCTTTTTTTCTCAAAATTCGTCGTCGACGTTTCTTCAAAAACAAAGAGAAGAGAGATGACGACGACTTTGGCGGCTTCTTCGAGCAGCGCGACGACGGCTCTGGAACGCGCGATCGCGCGAACGCTGGACGCGTTCATTCGGAGAAGCGCTCGAGGAGGCTCGGACGCGATGAGCAGTTCTGGTCAATCGAAGAGCCTTGGTGGTTTTAAGGGCGTGTTCCTCGGGAAATCCCGCTCGGTGGTACGACTCACCGGGAAGGACGGGAAAAAGTTACTCCAAGGATTGCTGACCAACGACGTCGATTTACTTCTGGAGGATGACGATAATAATACTAATACCATGTACGCGGCGATGTTAACGCCGAAAGGGCGAATCGTGACGGACGTGTTCTTGACGAGAGGAAGAAGCGATGATGGTGGAAGAAGAAATAATGATGAGATTTTGATTGACTCGTGTCAACGTGCCAAAGAGACGTTGTTGACGCAAATAGTGCGGAGGAAGTTACGGTCGGACGTTTCAGTGGAAGACGCGAGCGAGGAGTTGAGCGTACGCGTGATGCCACCTTCGTTTGATACCGATTATGCTGATAGTGGTGGTCGTGGAAATGTACTCTTACCGGCGGATCCGAGATGGTTTGGATTAGGACGACGCGGGATAGTTTTTGACGCTACGAAGAAAACGGAGGAAGACGCAGAGTTGGACGAGAAGGTGTACGCGAACTGGAGACACGCGAATGGCGTGCCGGAAGGGTCTTTGGAACTCGGCGAGCGGTTTCCGGCGGAATCGAGGTTGACGCATTTACACGCGGTTTCTTTTACCAAGGGTTGTTACGTCGGCCAAGAACCGACGGCGCGGGCGGAGTTTCAAGGCGAAGTGAGGAAAGGCGTCGTTCCGGTTGTTTTTGATGAAAATAAAGAAGTCAAAATAAATGGGATAGTCATATCGAAAAAAGACGGGAAAGAGATTGGGAAAGTGGTCGCCTCTCGAGGTGGCGGCGTCGGGTTAGCGTTGGTGAGATTTGCAAAGGTGGAAAACGTCAGCGAAGGCGTTTCGATTGAAACAGTCGACGAGAGCGGCGACGGAGGAGAAAAGGAAGAGAAAGCGTTCACCGAGTGCGAATTTGGAACGCCTAACTGGTGGTCTCACCATTGGAATTCAAGAGATTAGTTATTAGAAGGATAGAGTTGTGTATTACTAGTAGGTAGTTCGCTTTGCGCTATGTTGTAAGTATAGAAATCTGCAAATAATGTTGTTTGTCTACGCGAACAGAAAGATTTTTTACGAGGACGTTTCCATTTGCTTTTGTTTCTTCCACGCGTACGCGGCTTCCAACAACTTCAAGTTTGGTTTCGCGCCTGCTTCTTCTGGAAACACGTAATCGTAATACTCTTCCGTCCCTGCATCTTCGCCGTCTTCGGTGTACATTGGACGTTTTCTCTTGACGCGTTTCGGCATCTTCTTGTCCACGGCGTCTATCAATTCTTTCTTTTCATTCGACGTGCCAGAAGCGTTTTCCTCGAACACTTTCCACGCCTCTAACAACATCACCCGTTCCTCTTTCGCATCGGGTTGGTTCGTTTTCAAAGCCTCCAACGCGCGTTCAAAAACCCTTCTCGCGTTTTGTTCGCGAGCTTCTTTCGATTCCGTCGGTGTTTTCTTCACGTGCGCCTCCTCTCGCTTTCTTCTTTCCGCCTCAGTCTCCTCGTCTTCGTCCCATTCCTCGTCGTCCTCGGGAGGCGGCAAGACGATTTTGTTTTCAAACTTGGCAAAGCTCATCCAAACTTTCACGTGTTCCGTCTTCTCTAACAATCGCTCGTACAACGCTCTCGCTTCGACTCTGTTCCCAATGGAAATTTCAAAGTCAATGTACGCCTTCCACAAGCTTTCGGGCATGTCTAAAGCCGGTTGTTCGATTGCCATTTCAAAAATGGCGCGACCGCGTTCGGTTTCTCCTAAATCCTTCTCCAACTCGGCGTATTTCACCCAACTCTCGCAATCTCTCGGGTTCAACTCTAACGACTTTTCGTACAACGATCGACACCGGTCCACGTTTCCTAACTGAGACTCGACCTCTATGTACGCGTCAAAGATTTTTGGTTTCGGAGCTAATCCGATGGCTAATCCCATAATCTTACGAAACGCGTCTAATTTTTTCCTTCTCAATTCAAACTTAGCGGCCATGATCCACACTTTCGAAAACGAAAACTCGTTGTGCGGGACCAACTTCAAGAGTTCTCGCATAACCTCCCTCGCACGGTCGTAATCTTCCGCGTCCAACTCTTCGAATAAGAAATAATTGATCCATAGATACACGTATCGTCGCCAATATCTCTTCTCGTTCGCCGGCGGTTTGTTCCCAATCGCGCGTTCGTACACCTCTCGAACTTTATCCCACTCCCCGTTCTCCTCTTCTAATTTCGCAAACGCGAACCAATGGTCGTAGTTCATCGGTTCCTTTTCGACTAAAATTTCGTATTCGTGTCTTCGTTTCTCCACGACTGCATTTTCAATGCCTTTCGAGTCGCCAAACTGTTTCTCAAACGTCATCATCGCTTTCCGGATCGAGTCGTGCATCGATTTCGGCAACGCCGTCAGCGCGTACTTATAAATCCCTCTCGCGCGTTCATACTCGTGATTTTTCTCCTCAAATTTTGCGTATTGAACGTACAAATCGTCCACGTCTTCCTCTTCGCTCAACATCTCAATCCCAGCCTCGAACACTTTCCTGCAATTTTCGTTGTCGTGTTTCTGATACTGCTCAAATTTCGCCCACTTCCCGAACACTCTCGTCGACGGATGCACCTGCGCGTATCTCTGATACACATCTCGCACGCGATCGTACTCCTTATACCGCATCTCAAAATTCACAAACGCGTTCCACGCTAACTCGCTCGGTTCCCATTTCATCCATTTCTCAAACACGTTTCGACACGCCGCTATTTCGCCCATCGTCTCTTCCATGTGCGTAAACTTATACCACAAAACGTCGTGTCTCGGCAACAAAGAGCACGCGCGGTCCCACACGTTCCTCGCGTGATTCACAAACCCAGCTCGCATTTCCATCTCCGCGTAGTTTATCCACACCGGGACTTCTTTATAATTTTGATCCAGCGCGCGTTCCCAGACGCTTCTCGCTCGTGCGAAATCCCCTTGGCCTTCCTCCCATTGCGCGTATCGCGTCCACACTTTGCTGTCCCAATACGTTCTCCGAATCACGTCTTCGAATTCTTTCCGTTTCTTCAATCGGTACTCGTACAGTTCTTCGTTGTTCGTGATCTTTTGCCTCGGCGCGATGTACGTGTCGTCCTGTCGCTCTTTCGCTTCGCGGACGATTTGTTCGGCGGTGATTTGGATCGCAGCGGCGGATTTGTTTTTCACCCGCGTCGCTCGAGGGAGGTTCGACGCGGTGGCCGCTTTGGACATGTTCCGCATCATGGCGTTGGCGTCGTCGTCCGCCATTCCTGAATAATAATGCTTTATCAGAGTTCTTTTCGCCTTGTTGTAAAACGAAGTGCAAAAGTGTGACTCAGAATGAAGAATTCGCCGCCAGGAGAAGAACTGAAGAAGAAGAGAAAATCGAAGAAAAAGAGGAAAAACATCCGTCGCGATGGTATAATAAACGTTTTTATTACAACCTCCTCGCAGACGCTCGGTTTTGAAACTCCTCAACGACGCGTACGAACTGTTCTGGATTTTCGTACGGCCACAAGTGACTGTAGTCGCCTTGGATTTGGAGAAACTCGCCTCTCGGCATCGTCTCCGCGTCGAAGCGTTTGTGTTCCCGTTTGTGGCCGGCGCGCTCGTCGCCTTTGCAGTGGAGAATTAATGTTGGAATTTCGATGGATTTGATTTCATCGCGCGATAACTCGAACGTTGTCCACGATTTAACTTGGTAGGCGAACCCGTCCAGGGTGTTCGTGTCGCAGGTGTAGTGGGTTAAATCGTCGACGTTCATCTTTTGCGCGTTGAGCGCGTCGTAGTTTGGTCGAATGCCGAGTCGCATGAGACCGATGAAGCCGCGAATGCCGCAAGCGCGGACGAACATTTCCGTAGCGAATGCCTGCGTTAATACTCGATCGATGAAGTTCTTTCGACCGGCGATGACGCCTTTGGACGTAAAGCCGTACAGAGAAATCGAGTCAACTTTCGGCCTTGTCAGTCTTTCCCCGCCTCTTCGATTGGGACTGAGGAGAACTCCTATCCACATCGCCACGCCTGCTCCGATGGAATATCCGACGACGTGCATCTTTGCGCCAATTTTATACCTCTTTTTCTCTTCCTGAACCGTTCGTAGAACGGCCAATACGTCCATCGCGAGTACCCGCAGCGAGTCGTAATCCACGATGTCGGTTTCCAAACCTTGACCTCTCATGTCCAACGTCAATACCGAACAGTTCTTTTTCTCGCAGAATCGCTCGACAACACCAGAGGCTCGCCAAGTTTCTTGAGTACCACCGGTACAATTGAGAAGAACTACGGTATTTTCAAGCGACGAAGACGATGCATCCGCAGGATAAAACACGCTCGCCGACATCGCAAACTCGCTCACCAACTTTGCCTCGAGCTGCTTCGCGTCTTCTTGGTTCTGCTCCTGGAAGAGAATCTCCCTCGCTTTTCCAACAACCGTCGGCGCTCTCGGAACCGCAAACTCCATCTCAATCCTCCTCAAACTCGCACTGTCGTCCTCTTCCTCTTCTTCTTTTTCCTTTTCCAACAACCGCTTCTCCTCGTCGCGGATCTCCGCGTATTCTCTCTCTCTCGCTCCCCTCTTAAAAACGGGGACAACATGAGGGGACTTGAGAAGAACAAAACCGATCGATCGCATCGAAAACGCGATCGAGGACGCCACCATCGTCGTCGCCAACGTCAAAACGTCCTCTATCACGCTCAAAGCGATCGTTGTCGTCGCTTTAACTCGCGATGAAGCCATGTCTTCTTCTTTCTTTCGCGAGAGAATATTATATACTATGAAATAACGTAACGCCTTTTTTTTTAATTACATGCGAGACACATGCGACAAAAAAACAACAGAAAAAAAGAGAAAGAAATCGAAAAAAAGTCTATTATTATTATGTGGAAAAGCAATCGAGTGCATTACCCGTCCAAGTTACGTCGTGACGTAACGCACCGTCCAAGTTAAGGTATTCCCCGTCCGTAGTATTCCCCGTCCAAGTATTCTTACCCGTCCCTGTGAGACAGTTTGTTAGAGAGAGAGAGTCTCGTATTTTTTCAAAAGAAAAGAAGAGAAAAAATTCGAAAAAGTCTCCAGAGTATTTGTATTGGAAAAGAGCAATCAGGACGGTAACAATACACTCTCTATGCCGAAGAGTGGAAGCAACAACGGCCGCGCCTTCACCGTCCTCCGCGACGTCTCCCTCCACTCCTCAATCCTCTCCATAAAAATCAACCCCAAAATCGACGTCATCGCCGTCGCCACCAAAGACGGCGCCTTGTCCTTACATCGCATCGACTGGCAACGCTTGTGGCGAACGGTCTCCCCGGGGAACGAGTGCACGTGCTTGACGTGGAGAGAAGACGGGAAGATTTTAGCGGTGGGACGAAGAAACGGAGACGTGGAGTTGTTTCACGTGGAGAATGGGAACAACCACGCGGGTGGGGAAGGCGCGGTGTATCCGAGCTGGACCGTGGAACGGATGACGGAGAGATTTTGCGACGGATTAGGAGAGGAAGAAGACGGGAAGAGGAAAATATCCGCGTTGTGTTGGACGGGCGTCGTTGGGAGCATAGCTGAGGACAAAGAAACAGACACGCAGTTGACGAAAGAGTTCGAAGCGTTGGCGAGGAGTGGAAGCCACGCGACGTCGTCGTCCGGGAGTAACAACACCGCCGCGCTGCTTTTCAACGACGACTCGTCGGCGAGCAAATTTCACGCTCGGCCAAAGCTGAGCGTATCGAACGCCGCGTTGGCGATGATGCGAGGCGGGAAGAGCAGCGGTCAAAGTGGGAAGAGTTTTGGGTTTGTGCGACGAAATAAAGGGGTGGACGTGGAGGAGACGATAGAGGACGACGTTTTGCTCGAGGAGGACGAGGACGAAGAGGACGAGGACGAGGAGCGTTGGGAAATCGACGAAGACCAACAGGCTTGGAACAGAGACCAGATTTTAGATCACAAGGCACCGCCGAGCCAGATGAACGTTTTAGTGGCTGGAGATGTGAGCGGGAACGTGGCGTGTTTTGGTTTTGGCGCGTTTCCGTTGTTTTGGCAAAAAGTACCGACGAACAACGAAGACGAAGAGAAATCCGCGGTGGAAGCGGTGTCGGTATCGAAAGAGAAAAACGCCATTTGCGCTCGCGTAAATGGCAACGCGTACGCGATGTTGTCATTTGATTTGCTCTCACAACATCGCGTGAAAGCGACGTACGATTTCGCGTTACACGCCGCGCACACCAGTCAGCTTTTGAGCGCGTGTTTGAGCTCGGTCGCGATGCTTTCGAAACGATGGAAAGCGGCGCTAAAGACGGCGTTTTACCACACGGTGGTTGATTTTGCCATCTCGTCGATTGACCCAGATTTTCAAAGATTTATAGTTACGGAGAAACCGAAGAGAGTGGGTAAACTAAGCGCCGGGGCGTCGTATTTGCGAGGTGACGACGACGACGACGAGAACGAGAAGAAAACATCCATGAGTGAAATCATCGCGGACGAGAAGTTCCGCGCGCAGTTTTGCGATATTTTTTGTAAAGACGCACTTTCGTTGTACGAAACAGGCATCATAGATCGCGGTTTAGAAGATTTTTTCGGTGTGAGGTGTAAATCGGGCGAGTTAAAGAAACGCGCGAGGCGCTTAGACCACGAGACGAACGTCGCGCACGACGTTTTGGTGAAGAAAGTCGCTCCGGCGTTGTCGGTGGCGTTTAGTCGCTTGCGAGAATTAAGAGGGTTGTCCAGGTGGAAAAAACACGCGAAACCGCTCGGTTTGAGAGAAGAAACGTTGGATAAGTTGTGCGAAGAAGTCGAGCTGGCGTGTTTGGCGTGCCACGACGCGACGACGGCGTGTACGATGGTTGGTAGTAGGAATCGCGCGATATTCGCGTTTCTAATGCGCGCGCAGAAACGCATGGAAACAGGCGTTCCATTAGCAGCGGTACCGAACTTACCGGAAGCGAATGTAGAAAATGTAATGGACGCGCTGGGACGAAGCTCAGAGTTATCAACGGATCGGTTGGAAATGCAGTTGTCGAGACATGGCGACGACGACGGTATTCGCTACGGCGGCTTGCGAGACTGCTTAGAAACGCTCCTGAAAACATGGGACGAAGACTTTCTTCGCGAAACGAGCGGTACGATTGAAGGAAACGTTGTTGCAACCCCCGCAACGCCTGGTAGCAATTCATCGATTGATGGCGACGTCGACGACCAAACGAAGAAGTGCGACACGTTGAGCGCCAACGCCACGTTTATAAGTTCCGGATCTCTCGCCGTTCAAGAAAGCTTTCGAGACGCCGTTCGAAACGGATGCCAGTTCGGTAAAGATGTCGTTGCTTCTAATTTTGGTATGAGTAGCGACGATATGGGTACCGATACCAACGAGCTTTACTACGAAACCGTCGAACCTCTCGATGCTTTAGAATACACGAACGGTCGTGCGCTCACTTTATTAGTTCCCAAAGAAGAAGACGAAGCAGAAGAAGACATGGCGGAGGGCGAAAATCCTAACCGTCACAAAGCCGCCGTTCTCGTTCTCGCCGACGGTGTGGCTACATTCGACGATGACGGAGAGGACGACGACGAGCGCAAGTGTCGCCGCCTTCCTCCGAACGCCGTAGGTCCAATCGAATGTTCGACCTCTCGAGGTTTAGCCGCCGTGCGCATCGGCGCGAACCGATTCATCGTTTTAGATTTAGAAGAAGACGAAGAAGACGACGATGAGAACGACGACGACGAGTAATATTATTACAATTGCACTAACAATATTAACAACAACTCATTTTATCAATTCTTACCAATCTTCATGACGTAGTTATTCTCCAACGTCCTCAATTCCTCCAAGTAATGCGAAGCGCAGAGCAAATCATCTCGCAACTGCGACTCGTAAAACTGTCCAAGATTTTCATTTTCATCTGCCTCCGTCGTGAGGCCTTTCTTCACGCATTCAGCGCATCGCACTCGAACAATCACCTGTTCTCCGTCGACTTCGACGGTCGCACCCGATTTCCCATCGTCCTCGTCGTCGGAGGCGTCCGCTGACATTTTATTTTTCTTGTTGTGGTCAAACAAAACTGAACTGATGATCTCGAAAAAAAAGGCGTTTCTTTGTTTGTTTTTTTAGGGGAAAACCTCCTCTTTCTCTCTTCTTCACTTTATATGCCGCACTGGGGGTGGTTGCAACGCGGTAAAATCGTCCCGAGGAGCTGTAATTCTTATTATTACTGTTATTTCACGACGAGGACGACACTACTAAGAATGGCCCCGTCGATGACGACTTGTTCTTTCTCGTCATCGTCATCGTCGTCGTCGTCGTCGTCTTGGTCATGGCGGCACAATAGAATTGGAAACAACAACAACAACAACAACGGCGAGAGAAACCGAGCGTTCCTGCTACCGTGGTGGTCGAGACGAGCTGCGACGACGACGACAAAGACGACGACAAAGACGACAGCCTCCTCTGGCAAAGAAGACGTTCTTCGCCGAGATAACTTTACCTACCCGCCGGAGTACCTCGACCTCGGTCCTCGCATCAAAAAAGCGCTCGTGGAAAGCAATGAATTCGACCCGGAAATGTACGATTTAGTCTGCGACGTCCGATCGCCCTCGGAATACAAAGACGACCACGTTCCGTTCGCCATCTCCACGCCCGTCTTGAGCGATCAGCAGAGAGAAGAAATAGGGACGATGTACGTCCAAGTCGACCCGTTCGAGGCGAAAAAGCTGGGCGCGAAATTGACGAGCGAGAATCTAAGTAAAATTTTAGAGGAACATTTTTTACATCTTCCGAAGACGACGAAGGTGTGCGTGTATTGTTTTCGAGGCGGGGAACGGTCGCTCTCGTTAGCGCACGTGCTGTCGAGAATCGGTTTTGACGTGTCTTACGTTCCAGGCGGGTATAAGAAATATCGAGAGACGACTTTGAAGTATCTCAAAGAGGAAGCGGCAAAGTTTCGTTACCACGTCGTCGCCGGGAAGACCGGGTGCGCGAAGGGAAAGTTGTTGGACGCGTTGGAGAAACGGGGTGCTCAAGTGATTGATTTAGAGCGCTTCGCTGAACACAGAGGGTCGGTATTAGGAGAAGATCCAGAGAATGGATTCGTCGGGCAACCGAGTCAAAAAATGTTCGATTCGAGGTTGGCGCATAAGATGCGAAAGTTTGACGAGAAGAGAGTTATTTTCGTGGAAGGCGAGTCGTCGATGATTGGTAAAGTGCAAATACCGACGATGACTTGGAAGAGAATGGGTGAAGGTAAAGCGACGATATTGAGCATACCGATGGAACACCGGGTCAAATGGATTAGGCAAAATTACGAGCACTTCGAGACGACGGAAGTTCCGAGACTGTTGGAAAAATTGCAAGTGTTGGAGAAGAGAGTAGGGAACGAACGCGTCAATCAGTGGAGAAGTCTAGTCGCGGAGAAGAAGTGGGATCAGTTCGTGGAGGAGATTTTGGTGCACCATTACGATCGCGCGTACGACCAAGCGTCGAAACGTTCGAGACCAAACGATTTCGACGAGGAGAGCGGTGAAAGAAAAGGGGCCGATCAAGGCGGCGCGGACGAGTTGTTCTTGGAAAACTTAGAGGAGCAAACGTACGACAAAGCCGCAGAAGACTTGATGGAGAAGTACGATAAAGTGTTGTAATTAGTTTGTATATTAGTATGAATGTGCCGTAGCTTTTAGCAGCGTCTATTTATTCAATCTTATTTTTATTATTAGTATTAGTGGTAGTAGTAGTAGTATATGTAAGCTTCGCTGCCGCTTAGATTTTCTTTTTCTTCTTAATCTTCGTCGTCGTCCATGTTTAATTCATTCGGCGCAATCATCCCCGGAACCGCCGCTAAGCGTTCCTTGGCCACCTCTGCCAACCTAGCTTTCTCTTCTTCTGCGAAATCTGCGGTCGAGAACTGTTTACTCGCGACTAAGAAGTCGCGCAAGTGGTTCTTGAACTGGACCAAATCGCTTTTATATTCCATCATGCCACTCGCGAATCGCTCGACGTCGCCCGCGGACATGTTCGGGAACGAGCCGGCTAATAACGTCGCCACGTGGTCTTTGATAAAATGCGCGTTGGAGGAGTATTGACCTTGTTTTTCCGGCGGGCACAACGAGGCCGTCAATCTCTCTGGCGAGTCCGCGACGGTGAACAAGTTTTGCAACAACAACGCGTGCAACTTGAACCCGGGTTTGTGGAACCCATCCGTCAACACCGCGAAAATCTCAGATAACAACGTGAGATAAAAGGATTGATAAAACGCGTTGCAAAACTCGGACATTTGAAAGTACTTCATCATTTCGAGAAGTAAGTGCAACCCTTCGTCCGCGACGTTTCTTTCTGTGTGTCTGAACGCCCAAACGATGGAGTCGATGACCAACTTCAAGTGCTCAGGCGATAACGTCGCGATGGCGCGGAAGCAATGATTGGTCACTTCACGAAGTAACGAGAAAAACTTCAAACGGTGGTCCGGATAATCCTCAAAGTTTACCGTAATCATCCCTAACGTGCACTCAAAGACCGCGTCAAAGATCTTCGGGATCTCGTCAATCATCGCACCTTTTACTTTCTTCACGATGGCGGCGAACAGTGATAAGACTTCGGCGTCCCGCGCGTCCGGGACGTTTCTCGCGTAATCGCCCAGGATCGGATCGTACATTAACGGGACCAGCTGTTGCGCCACCAAGTGCGGATCTTCGCAGCCTTCCACGAAGGTTTCGATCAATCGCAAACACTCTCTTTTTACAGAGCGAGTGAGTTTTACGAACGAGGATTTCGACGCGTATGGTCCGCCTTCCGCGATGGCGGCTGAAATCAACTCCGAGTAGAGTTTATACACGTTCAACAAATCGCCGTAAATTAAACTCATTTGGTTTTGGAACGGCTGCCCGAGCGAAATGCAACAGTGCGTGTTTGTTTTCAAAATATTTAAGATGTTCTTGATGACCTCTTGCGACTTCAAACTCTCGCTCGATTGCCTCGCTTGCGTCATGATGAGGTTCCACGTTTCGTTCGGCGGCGTCATCAATCTCTGCACGTATTCCTCTTTTTTCGCCAAGTTCAGTTCCGAGGAAACCATGTGTCCGACGGCTTCGTAAAAGATGTGCACTTGGTGCGGCTCCAAATCGCGAATGGTGTTCGTTAAACCTCTCAACAACTCCTCCACGAACGGCTCGTGTTCGCCGACTTGCGTGATGACAAATTTGCGCTTGCACTTAATGGTGATTTTCAAGAACGTATCGCACGCCATGTCTTGCACTCCGGGGTGGGTTTCGTGCATAAACTCGAACAGTTTATTCACCACAGTTTTCAAAAACTTCCAGTGTAACCTAAGAAATCTTGGATACTGACCGACGACGTACATGATGTTACTCGCGATGACCGCCTTGTGATCTTTCCCTCGCATGATTTCGCACAAGTTCAACAAGTCTCGAATCGCCGTGACCAAAAATCTATTCTCTTGGTCTTCTTGCATGGACCCGGAAATACTTCCAATCGCCCAGCACAACGTGTTCAGCGTGTTCCACGTGTACTCTCGGCCGTTCAATTGATTGCTCAACTTTTCCAACATTTGTTGCTCGGTATCTTTGTGGTCCAAGTGCGCCAAGTAAATCAACGTCTCGCGCATGATTTTGTATTGGACCAAAACGTCGTTGTCTTTCAACGTCTCGCGCACGATGTTTCCGTTTTCATCTTCCACGATCAACACTTCTTCGGGTTTCGCCATTCTCGAAATCATCAACATTCTCAATTTACTCATCGGCGCGGAATATAACGCGCGTCTTTGCGACCCAGAGGAAGACCCGTTTTGTTGAGCTCCGCCGCCGGCGGGCGCGCCAAACGTGAAATCAACCGCATTCGGGAAACCGTCCTGTCCACCCGAGCCAGTTCCGGAATCGCTCGCTTGAAACAAGTCGCACACCAACGCGTGCCAGTAATCCAAACACACTTTAAACACTTCCGGTTCGTCCACGTACGAAATGTTCAACAAATACTCCAAACCGTTCAACAAGCCGCTTTGCAACTCGGGCGTGGTTTCCAACAACTTCACGTGCGCTTTGAAAAACTGCGTGAAAAAAATGGCCAAGTTTTGAACGAACGCTTGTTCATCGTCCGATCCGTTCGCGTAGGCTTCCGGAATGTTCGTGTTCCTCGGCAACGCCGTCGCCAAATGGTTCATCAGCTCGGTATACATCGCCACGAACTTCCCGTTGTATTGCGCGTCCACGAGCAAACTCCCAATCTCTGCCAAACATTGCAACACCACGTTCCTATACGTCGGGTTCGGAAACAACCTCAACAATGTTTCCAACAAAGGACTCTCGAAGATGTACCCGAGTGGAATCCACGTCAAAAACGCGTGCAACGTCACCAACGTTTGCGAAATCAACTCCGGTTTCTGCGAATTCGTCAACACAAACTCGCACAACTCGTGAATCATCGCAAACTCCGCGTTCAAACTCGTCTTCAAACTCTTAATCTTATCCTGCGTCATTTCCCCTCTCGAGAAATCAAACACTTCCTCCGATAAGAGCTTCAAAATGTTTAAACAATTCTCGCACAACGACTCGCTCATCTTCGCCGCGCCGACTAAATCCGGAATAAAACTCGGCCATCTGTGCGGCCAATCGTGCTTGACAATTTGTACCAAAACGTTATTAATCTTCGTCACGTACGCTCTTTCCTTCCGAAATAACTGTTCGTCCCCGGACAAACTGATCACCAAGTTCGATATAAAATTCTTAATCCCTTCTCTCTGTTCCAACGGCAACGATCCCCACCGAAACTTGATCACCGAGTCTAAGATTTGCAATGCGAAAAACTTCGTGTTCGCGCTCTTCGAGTGCTCTAATATCCCATCCACTCTCGTCCACGAGTGTTCGTGCTCTTGCATCTGCTTCATGATTTGCTCGGCTTCCGCTCGTAATTGCGGATTCCCCCCCGGGGAATAAAAAGCGTTGACGACGGCATCCAAAACGGTCACGTCGAACGGTTGCGCAAAATCGAGCAAGGTTTCCGAACCCGGGAACGAAGCGTTGGAAGACGACATCGTGGTAAATGCCTCCTCTTTCTCGTGCGTTTTAACGCGTTGTATCTCTCTAAAATCTCCGAGACAGACGATCGTTTGAGTTCTTCTTTGTCTTCTTCAAGAGGAGTCTTCTTTCCAACGTTCTTCTTTCAATTATCTCTTCTCCAATAATTTTCGATTTAAACAACAACAAACAACAACACTTGCTCTCCAACAAAAGTCACGAAAACAGACGCAGCAACTCTCGTGGTAAAGGTGTTGTTATCTTCTTCTTGCGAAATGTTTAGTATACAGTCAGCTAAGGCGTTTAGTTTTCTCTCTCGTCGTGGGAAAGAAAAACAGTAAAGAACGCGAGTGTAAGTAAAGTGATGAGAGAAATGTCAAGAGAAATTTGTGATGAAGTTGCCTCCTGTTTTTCTTCGACTTTTTTTGTACACCCTAAGTAACCCTAAACCATTTTTTGAAGAAGAAGAGAAAAAATTCAAAAACTGAACGCACGAGACGACAGTAAAAAGAAGAGAGGGAGAGGAGTGCGTTATATTTATATATCAGACACACTTTAAGAGAGATCGAGAGAGAGAGAATGACGACGACGGGAGGAAGCACCACCGTGAGACCATCAACAGCGGCCCCGGATATTTTAGCGGCGGCGGAAGCGGCTGGAGTGTACGACAAAAACGTTAAAGATTATGATGACGATGGGGAAAAAAAAGAAGGGGAAGACGACGAAGAAGAAGAAGAATCGGACGGGTACGAATTCGGCGACGAGGAGACGGCGATGGCGAAGAAATTATTGGCGAAAGATGAACAGAGAAGGAATGGAGGTGGGGATTCGTCGTCGAGTTCGGAGTGGTCGAGCTCAGAGGACGACGACGACGCGGAAATCTTAGACGCCGCAGAGCTTCCAAATTGGTTGAAAGATATTAAAGAAACTGGACGAGAGAGAGAAAAAGCGGACGAGGAAGACGTGGACGCGACGAATAGTTCACCGCCGAGGACCAAAAATGAAATCGTAAACCACGTTCCGGAGATGCCGGACGTGCCTGAGATTGGTGCCGAGGAAGAGATTGAACTCGTGGGTCAGATAGTTTCCGTCGTCGGCGACGTGTGCGTCGTCGCGAGCGAAAAGGAAGACCAGGCGCCTCTGGACGAAACCACGCCGTTGTGTTCGGAAGAGAGATTTGGATTGGGTTTTGTCGAGGAGGTGTTTGGACCAATCACGAAACCGATGTATACCATGCGGTACGATAAGAAGAAGTGTAAGAGCGCGAACGCGCCGGAAAAGATGACGGTAGGCGTGAAGATATTTTGCGTGCGATCGATGAAAAAGACGCTGATGCCAGAAAAGTTGTATTCGAAAGGGTACGACAACAGCGGGGCGAACGACGAGGAGATTGATGACGACGGCGAGTTTAGCGACGACGAGGCAGAAGCGGAAGCGAAGAGGAAGAAGAATCCGAAACAGAGGAAAAGAAAGGAGAAAGAGGGTGGCGGAGGAGTTTCGGCGTCGAAACTTTGGGAGGGGTTTGTGCCGAAACATCAACTTCCCGGACACCAGCACCAGCAACCGATTCAACCTCCGATTGGACAGATGGCGTTTATGGGTGGGATGAACGTAGGTGCGCCAGCACCAGGAATGATGATGATGATGCAACAACCACAAATACCCCCGCAAATGGTAGTTTCGCAGCAATCCGGTGTCTTGCGAGTTCCGGTGCCCGGCGTCGACTTTATTCCTCCGCCCGGCGATTCAGTCAACGCACCTCCACCGCCCCCACCGCCGAAGTAAGAAGTGAGATAGAATAAAGAGAGTCAGATTATAATAGATTTTAAGTGTTTTACATAAACATAGATGACATAAATTTCGCGCCTTCTTTCGTCTTCCACCACGTCTTTGTCGCTCTGAAGTTTTTCGCATTCCCACTCGCACTCACGCCTAACCCTTTAAACGTCTCTCCTACTATTCGCTCTAATCTATTCGCGGTCTCGCCACTCTCCATCTCCATCTCGCTCCCGCCCACTCTCGGCACCGCGAACCCGGGCACGACGATACCCGACACGTTTTCACTCCCAAACGCACATCGAGAGCCAGAGATGAGACCTTTCAACAAACCATCGCGAACTCTGGTCGCCTTTTCATCCAACCGCGTTAATTTCTCGTTCTCAACAGTCTCGCTCTCACCGAAACAAAAGACATCTTTCTCCGCGTCGCCTCGCGTCACCCCTCGCTCGAGCTTCATCGCCGCGCAAAAAACAATCTTCCGAGCGCAATTTTCTAAATGCTCTCTCACAAACCTCACCACTGCGTGACACGCGCTCGCTTCGTCTCGTTCCGGTACCATCACGTTAATCGCCAAGCACGAAAGCACGACCGCGTTATTCTCCTCGTCCGTAAACTGTACCAAACTCACAGCTGGAGCATCATCCAACGCTTCGCCATCGTCGCTCGTCTTCACGAAAATCGCTCGTTCCAATGCGCTGATATCGTCTTCTTCTTCCTCCTCCTCCTCTTCCTCGTCCGCCTCTTTCTCGCCGTTCTTATTTCCAACCATCTTTCCAACCAAATCTCCCCCGTTCTCGTCGGTAAACTTCAACTCGAAATCTCTCCGTTTGAGTTGTTTGCCGCCGCTTTCCCCGCTGATGGTCAGAGATTTCAACGCGCGAACGCCGGCGCCGGCGACGTCGCACAGGCCAATCGCGAGAATATTACCACCACCATCTTTAGGGAAAGACGACGAAGAAGACGATGCGGTGAATAAAAGCGCCTCGTCCTCTTTGCGAGCGAACGAAAGCTTCATTCTTTCACAAAAATCAAGAGGGAAAATGTAAAGCGAATTTTGGCAGTCTGTCGCTCAAAAAATCTTTCACATGTCTCATGTGTCTTCAGAAAAGAATAATAAAAACGATCAGACCACGACGCAAAGCGAACGACATATACACGCGCGCGTACGCATATAATCGTAATACATGTACGCGTGGCAACGACGATCGAAGAAACCGCTGTTACCGCCGAAACCGACCGATTTCGACGACGTGTTGAAGCTGACCGAGGAGACGAAACGACGAGTTTTAGAAGAGAAAGAAAATGCGTTACCGAGATTGGAAAACGCTTCTTCTTCGTTTGAGAAGGAGGAAGACGGGAGGGTGGTGAACGGAGAAGAGGAGGAAAAGGAAGAAGACCAAGAAAAATGCGAGGAGGAAATGGGTTGGTTAGCGATGAAAACGAAAGCCACGGAGGCATTCGCGAGGCTCGAGTTCAAACGCGCCGCGAGATGGTTCGGGAAAGCGTTGGAGAATTTGCAGATCGAAGAAGAAAAGACGAGCGAAGGAGAAGGAGGAAGAAGAAGAGATCGAGCGTCGCTGATGGCGAATCAATCGCTGGCTTTGTTGAGAGCGAACGAGAAGAAAACAGCCTTGGAAATCGCAGCCGCGTGCGAAGAAGAAGACGCGGTTTGGCACAAAGGCAGTTATCGGAAAGCGGAAGCTTTGTATGCTCTAGGGGAGTTTAAGGAAGCCGCGGAGGCGTACGAAAGCGCAAAGGCAAAGATTTTAGAGTATAAAACCGAAGAGAGAGAGATCGATGCGGCTGTGAACGAACTCGAGGGTAAAATCCACGCCTCGAAAGAGAAAATGGGAGAGATGGAAGAGTTGAAGTCGATCGACGAAGAAGCGAACGAGTGGAAGAAAAGGACGCAAGGCGATGAGAACAAAACCGAGGAGGAGAAGGATAAAGCCGTCGGACAAGCGCAGTTGGACGCGGAAGCGAGAGATAGAAATCCGAAAGTGAAACAACTCGTCGATCGAGCGATGGAACTCATGAACCCGAAAGAATCCGAAGATGGCAACGCGGGAGAAAATTTTGTCATCACGAAGGAGATGTACGATGAATACCTCGATTTGTGTAAAAAAGCGCTCGCGATGGAACCGGAGTATTATCAGTTACACTTCCAAGTGGCCATCGTGTATTTGCGTCTCGGTAAAATATCAAAATCAATTGAAACGATACAAAATGCTTTGAAGTACGGACAGAACTTTCTCATCGCGCACTCGCTTCGAGGCAGCTGCTTCGAGTCGCTCGGGGTTCCAAACATCGCTGAGCTTTCTTACGCGACCGGGATTAATATCTCGTTCGATAACTGCGAAAGTTGGATCGCGTTGGCATCGTTATTAGGCACCACTCGCGGCGAGGTGACGAACGCAGTACAGATGATTCGCGCGGCATATACAGGTGGTCCAGAAGCTAAGTTTAAAGAACCGCAAAGACATCCAGTTTTGGCGTTACTTTTGGGCTACTATTTGGACGCGCTCGGGCACGACGCCGAGCCGTCGGCGTTGTTTGATTTCTCACTTCGAAACGGCGGTGGCGTGACACCGTTATTTTTCAAAGCCGCAGTCGGCGTAACGAGTGGTGATATCGACGCAGATTCGTTTGCTATGTTACGAAGTGCGTTCGAGATGCTTCGATCTGAAGCTCGAAAATCCATGCGAGAGACGGAGAGTAAAGTGGGCGTGGCGCTCGACGTGACTGGGTACTACAAAGGAATTGAACTCGTGATTCACAAACTCATTCCGACGCAGTGGAAGAAATTGGAAGAAGCAGTCTACGTGTACGAAAATATTTTGGAGCCGTTGAAAGTTCTCGCACCAAAAACGGTGTATTTAACCCGAGAGAGTATCGCGTCCCTCTTGGAAGAAACGATCGAAGAAGAAGAAGAAAAATCTTCGGGTATCGTGTTGAAAGGCGGATGCCGCTCCTACGCGGGTGTTCCAGAGAAAAGAGTGTATATCGGCGATGCAAAACAACGCATTTGTTCCGCAATCGATGCTTGGGACGATGCGAAACAAAGCATGTCCAAAGACATTCCAAAACAGTTAGAATTTCAGTTCCCGGATCTCGTAGCGCAAGAAATCGTACGAGCAAAACGCGCGTCGAAGAACGATAAGAAGTTTTCGCTCTCAACCGTCGTCGCTATCGTTCCAAACACTCGTCGCGAAGATTCTCAGACTCACGCAATTATGCGTTCCAATGGGTTTATTGTTTCGTTTGCCTCAAAAGAAGGTGATTACTCGGCCGATGACGACGCAGATTTTGACCAGCAAAACGCTCGATTTTTAACCAATCGAGGCGACGGAGGCGATTTGGGCAACAGAGACGTTCTGGAGGTTCCATTCGATCAAATCGACGCGTGGGCGAACGATTTCGTGAACGATTTTAGGAACTGGAAAAAGACCAGAGATGGAGTATTCAATGCCACGAACGCTATCGCAAAAGCGGTTCTTTCTCACGTAGGTGACGCAGCGAACGTCATAGGGGATTGGACGTTTGCGAAACACGCTCGGGTGCGCTCGCCGGTATTTTTGGAGTTGACGTTTGTCATCGACGAAGCGAGCGAAATGCCGAAACTCGTGACCATCGATCCAACGCCGAGCTTATCTGGTCACAAGAAATATCGCGTCGCGGGATGCGAAGTAAAAGAAGTGGATGAGGAAAGTAAAGAGAAAGTAAACGAGTACGCCTTCCCGATAGCGTCGGGCGTATGCGACGCCGCGTGGATGTTCGCGTTTGATGCTCTCGAAGACGACTTACTCGAGCGCGAGAGATGCGATGATGCGTTGATGAATTTCGCGAACGGCGCTGTATCTCTGATTTAATCTCATGATACTAGTTTATATACTTGTACACAAATACATACGACTTTTATTACAAAGCTCTCGGCGCCGGAAACTGCTTCAATTTCCGCGGGGGTGGGATGTTCGTAATGCCGGACGGTGGTTGTTGATTTTGCTGCTGCTGCCCATGTTGTAGTCGCTTCGACGGTGGCACGTACACCCTCCCAATATTTGTTTTCTCGTTCAACGCCGCTATGGATGACTCATTAGAATACTGATGCTGCCGTTGCTCCGCGTCCATCGCTTCCGTCCTCGGATACGTCAAAACCGTTGGACTCCGAATCCCGCACATCGCCGCATGTCTATCGTACGCTTTCTTCGCGCTCTGCTGAAGCATCGCTTCATTGCTAAATCTACTCTGTCCGTTCGTCGTAGTATTACACGGCGTCGTCCGAGATCTTTTCGCCGACGAGTTCAACAAAACGCCTCCTCTCTCTCTACTCTCCTCTCCCTCAAAGTTTTCATCGTTTTCAAAAATCATCTGCGACGAGGCGTGTCGTTTATTCGGTCGAACAACTTTATCCGGCGAGACGAAGAACAGAGAGGATTGGTTCCCGATTGGATCGCATTGCATGCCCTGAATGAGCGCGTTTTTGTAAACAGAAAGAGAGAGAGAGAGTAAATAAACCGTGTCAGCATTTAGCAGCGCGAATCAAATCAAATCCAATCAAGAATTAATGAATGTGCTCCTAAACGCGCGCGCGCGTGCGTGTTATATATACATAATAAAAGCAAAAGAGAGCAAACGTACCGCATAAAAAGGCTCGTGCAAAGCGTTTGGAATCATATGAATATGTAGTGCTCTCGTGCTATTATAAATATCCTAAATAGTAGTGTTTTCAAAAGCGCTCGATGGGTGTTTTGAGGGGGTAGGTGTTTTGTTTTTTCTCTTTCAAAGTTTTCCCCTTTGCTGCTCGAATACCTAAACCCTAAACAGATGCAGTGCACGAGAAAAAACACAAACCCGTTCATTTTTCGCCAAAACGTTCTAAACCCGTTCAATTTTGCTCTTTTGGGAAAAACGAGTGATATGTACTCCTGAGCGCGAATCAGCGCACGAGAACAATCGCAAAGCAACAAACAGTGATAGAGGAACGCGTGCTTTCGTTTTCGTCGGATAATTCGGAGTTGATCGATAGTCAGGTCTCGTTGAGTA
>Ga0209335_10000058_pt1 | contig 100055 bp, 84 predicted proteins | sample COG_09_FD_184753 | JGI IMG/M metagenome (GOLD analysis project Ga0209335, IMG submission 184753) | Pelagic Microbial community sample from North Sea - COGITO 998_met_09 (SPAdes) (version 2) | ecosystem: Environmental > Aquatic > Marine > Neritic zone/Coastal water | place: Helgoland, sampling...
GAGCTCAATGATTTTTTCAAGTTTGTTGATAGTCAGCATGTTGTCTCTCTAGCCTTTGGGTCTTGGAAGGTAAGTCGCCCTACTTTGGGCGCAGCATTATCGCTTACCCATTGGATAGTGTCCATCGGGAGTTTGATCAACATTTAAGCATTTGCCGGGCAAAGGTCTACCCTAGGCCAGCAGCTATGCTTTGCGTCGATCTGGCATATCTTCGCACTGCGTCTCACAGATCCTTACAGATTTTGAATCAATTCACCCTCTTTAATCTACCTGGACTTCGATAATGTTGTCGTCTCCTTTACGATCAACGAACTTACTGTATGGATCAATACCCACAAACAAGGGTCGTTCTTTGGTAACAATGGTCAACGTTTGCTGTCCGGACTTTACTGGCCTCAATTCCAAAAACAGAACGTTTTCAGGCTGTAGAGCCTCGTAGTCCGGCCGCTTAGTAAAGGCACCTACATCAACAAAATTATCAAACTTATCCTCTAGCTCTACACCTTCACCATCAGCGTAGGCTTTTTTTACCGACGCGGTAACGGTTGTTTCAAAATGACCACTAGCCAACGAATGAGTAGTTGCGTCTATCACCTTAAAATCATATAGCGTGATTTTCTCTAATAGGTCACCCACCAATCGGCGTTCTGCATCATTGCGCGTCAAGCTTTTGAAACCAGACACTAAATCCGAAGCACTGGCGTAAGGTTGGCTTTTAAATCGGTATTGCGCTAACAACTCAGCGAGCATCTGATTAACTCGCAACTCTCCCAGCCGATCCTGTAGCAGGTACATCACAACTGCCCCCTTGCGGTAGTGGATATAACCCTGATTTTCCACCCGGTTGAGCGGTAGCTCTTCAATCACCTCACTCCCCCGCGATGATAAATAGGAATCTAATTCGTACTTCAGAAATCGACGTATCTGCTCCTCGCCGTAAAGCTGCTTCATCACCATTAATGCCGAGTACTGAGCCATCGTCTCCACCAATAACGTCCCGCCTTGCATATAGGCACTGACCAGCTGATGGGCCCAATATTGATGCGCATACTCATGCGCGGTCACATAAGTCACATAGTCAATGTCATTTTCATCCGCAGCGTTGGCAATAAAGCCAATTCGCTCGGAGTAAGGTACCGTCCCAGCAAAAGCTTGAGCAAACGAAGCATAGCCCGGGAACTCTATAATTCGAGCATAATCAAACTGATATGGGCCAAAATTCTGCTGGAAATAGTCTAGCGAAACTGCCATTGCATCCAACATTCGTTGGGCATTTAAGTCATGTGTGGGGTGATGATAAACTTCAAGGCTGACGCCATCATGCTGCTTTGCTGTCAATTCGTAATTAGCTGACTGAATAGAAAAGACGCCTAATATGGGGTTGGTAGACTCGAATCGCCTGATACGTCGATCTTCATCCACCCCTTCAAAGGTCAGCCGTCCAGGTGCAATGGGGGTTTGATTCACGCTCGTTGTCACCGTAATGTCTGACATCACCCAGTCCGCATTACCCACATAATTGCGCTCACGAGCGCCTTCATCTTCTAGCTTTGGCATACGCAGCTCGGCCGGTAGGTCATACTTACGGCGCGTTGTCCGATTCTGCAGTAATACGGAGCGATCAAACCCCAGTTGAGGGGAAAATTCAGCATTGCTCAGAAACGTTCCATTGTTAACTAATCGTGAATCCTCTGCTGCTGTCGAAAATGCCTTGTGAGTACGCTCGGAGCGGAAGGAGATTGTTAACTCTTCTTCAGGAAGCATGGCTTGTGCCAGCGTAAAAATTTGATACCCATAGTCTTCGGACTCATCAACCCTGAGCACACTGCCCGGAACGTTGATTTCCAGCATCTTTGTATAGGTATCTTGAAATACGAGATGTAACTCTGCGATCGGTGAACTCGTATCATTAACCAAGCGATAGGTTCCTGCAAAGCGGGCCCTGCCATTTTCAGGATATAAATCTACCCGTAGATCAATATTTTTGATCGAAGGTTGCTTGACACTCTCATACTGAAGAAATAATTTCTCATAAGTGGCAAGCCTCTCCTCCCGCTCGTCGCTGGTAACGTAGTCGTTAATTATATTCATCTGATAAAACAACCACGCGCCCGATACGCCTGAAATCAATAAACCCGCCAGCCCAACGACGGCGAGTTTACCTGTCAATCTTGAAGGCATGCGCCGCAGCTGCGATGACATAGAAATACCGACCCCACGCCGCCAAAATAGGTAAGACAAGACGGCGAGCAGTAGACACACTCCACCCCAATAAAGCCGTAGCCACCAGGATTTATCGCCACCCACTTCCGCACCATTCATATCTGAAATAGAAACGAATCCGGTATCGCCAAAGTTGTACAGCGGATGTTCAAATCCCACAGAAACAAGCGTGATCGAACCTACAAGATAGATTGTCATCAAACCCCAGCCTACATATTTGGAGCTGCTTATTGATTGGAGAAACACGGCTAGAATAGCAATCATCAACATATCTACCGAGTTCGGAAGTACAAACCAAAGAAAATATTTATCCAGCTCTATGACGAAATAGCCACGGAAAAACTGAACCACTATTGCAGCCAGAGCAGCAATACACAGGGTGGCGATCAACACTGCGGTAACCGCAATTACCTTTGGAATGAAGTAAGCCCAATTGGGTAATGCGGTTGAATCAATAATCTCGTTCATTCCACGCTCGCGATCTCGCCAAACGAGTTCGCCAGCAAAATAGATCGCAATGATAATGGGGATTATCCCAAAGGAGCCCAATAACGGCAGGATCAAAGCAAAGGTCATTGGCACCGAAGGAGTACCGTAGAGCTCATTGGCGAACCACAGGGCGCCACCTGAATTGGTCAGTCCTAGCAAAAGCAGTACGAAGAATGCTGGACTGCGGAAGATCAAACTGATCTCAAGTCGTGTCCGGGCAACCAAACGAGGCCAGGCCGCGGCCGATTGAGTTGGGTTGGGGAGTTTGTCGACCACACTCGGACCGGTATGCAGTTCCTTCACTCTCTCAGCGGATGCCTTACGCAAATTGCGCACGGATGGGCTCTTCTCGGTAAAAGAATAACGCCAAAAGGCCACGGACAGCGCTACAAGGGAGAGAGCAATCACCAACAAACGGTTGGACGCGAGCGTTCCCTGTAGAGCGACTAACATATTGTTACTTTCTTCGGCACTCCAGTAGCGGGTGGCTTCACGAAAAGCACCCAAACCAAAGGGTTCAAATAGCGCGATCGTACTGCGGTATTCGGGTTGACTGCCGGCGAGCCCAGTCAACAGAAAGTAAAGCACCAGAAAAACAATCACGCCAACGTAACTGAGCATCATCGAGCGCGCGATGCTCGCGACGGCAAAAAAAATAGCCGAGGTAATCAACACATTGGGGGTTCCAAAAATAAAGAATGCATGCAGGTAATGCCCCAGTACAGACGGCCCAACAGTTTCTTGATCCAGCCACGGCATGTGCGAGCCAATAAGCATCGCCAACGGTACTGCCGCAAAACCCAGTAATGCTGCGGTGAAAGCTCCAGCAAAGCGACCCGCTAGATAGTCAAATTTACTGACTTGGGTCGAGCGGACCATGGGGCCAAATCCACTTTCGTCATCTCGCACCACTACGTTGGCGACAAAGGCGGTGGTTGCAAACATATAAAACAGCGACATGATCAGCACGGTTTGTGCAATGGCGTAAGGGCTGTTGACATGAATATTGCCCCCCGATCCAATCTGAATATCTTCCAGCGTGACGGCCCCGAAGGTGAGCAAGAAAAAAATCAAAGCTGTAACGATAAATACCGGGTTTCGAAGTTGATAGCCGAGCTCAAAGCTAAATATTGATCCAAACATCAGTGTACCCCTAGCGACTGATCACAGGCTGCCCTGCCCCTATTCTCGACTTGGCAAGCGTCGTGAAATAAACGTCCTCCAACCCGCCCTCAACACACTTAAAATCTGATCCGGGATCTCCATCAAACAATATATGAATGACGCTTCGTCCCGCCTGCAGCCGGCTCGAAATGATTTGAAACTGTTCCGCATAGGCAGACAACTGGCCTCTAGACACCGTCTTTTCCCATATCATGCCTTTTGTCTCCGCAATCAAGTCCCCGGGCGAACCCTCTAATTGGACCTGCCCCGCAACGATGACCGCCATTCGTGGACACAGGTCAGCAACGTCTTCAACAATATGCGTTGAAAGAATCACCACTACGTTTTCACCAATCTCGGCCAATAAATTGAGAAACCGATTTCGCTCTTCAGGGTCTAAACCAGCCGTAGGCTCATCGGTGATAATTAAATCGGGATTTCCGATCAACGCTTGCGCAATCCCAAATCGTTGTCGCATACCGCCAGAGAATCCAGCGATAGCTTTTTTACGCGCATCCCATAGATTGACCTGCGCGAGCAATGTTTCTACCGTGTCTTTTCTCTCGGCCCTAGTGGCAATGCCCTTAAGTACTGCCATGTGATCCAGCAAATCGTAGGCCGTCACGCGAGGGTAAACGCCGAAGTCCTGGGGTAAGTAACCAAGGCGTGCCCGGATTTTCTCCGGCTCTGCCGCGATGTCGATACCATCAAATATCATCGATCCCGCTGTTGACGTTTGCAGGGTGGCAACGGAGCGCATCAGCGTGGATTTACCTGCACCGTTAGGTCCCAATAAGCCGAACATGCCCTTGGGAATATCCAGATTAATATTGTCTAAGGCACGAGTTCCGTTCGGATAAACGTGTGTTACACCATTAAGCGAAAGCATGCATATCACTCCAATTTATAATGACACCGACTTTTTCCATAATTCGTTATTGCCCACTCCGCAAACCACGACCGCGTTACCATAGGGCGGCGCAAAGCCAGGGGCGGCGTCCCCGCACTGAACCGTTGGCAGGCTCACTCCAGCGACATGAGTTCGCTTCTCCTGTGACTAATAGGGTTTTTGCCTAAAGCCTGATCATCCTCACTGCCATTAGCCACTGACGATCAGCCCTCGATCAAGTAGAGAGATCGGAGACTACGCTAAGCTGCCGCCAGTCAAACGGGTTTTATCCGCCAACGATTATTGAGGGACATACACAAGTCCGACGGTGGGTACCTTAGCCGACACCCCTGTTCGTTAACTCAACATATACTTGTTTGCCTGCGATTCCAATACAATGAGCCTCGATCTAAAGCAGTGACACCGAAAAAACACACGGCCTCTCTGATTATGACCAGACGGCCAACTTAGGAACGATGGTGACGCTATCGGTAGCGGCTAGATGATCAGCGAGATTGCTTCAGAGTTTAGAAAATTCGCGATTTAAGTCGTAGCGGCGTGACGTGACATAGCGCTCCATTGATTCAACTCGCGCCAATGCCCGATCAAGACGCTCACGGGCTTTGCGCAATCGCTGGGTCGGTGCGTCGGAATATTTGAACACCGAGCGCTGCCGGTATTGCTGCTGATCTTCGTCATATTCCATCTCAACATCAATCTCCGCCGCCGACTTATCCCAGCGGGTGGGTCGTGCCGACAGTAAAAAGACCGCGGCCACGTAACCCCAGAAAGCCAATGATCCTGTAAATATGAGTAGCGCAAGTGCACCGAGCCTAATCATCCAAGTAGGCACACCCCAGTGATCAGACAGACCCGAACAGACCCCTGCAATCCATGAGTTACTCCTATTGCGATACAGGTTCATGCCCCATCCAGCACGCTTTCGGTCACTAAAACTGTCGTGCTTTTTACTTACCATGATTTACTCCTTATCAGTTGATTGCTGACGCCAGCTAGAGTGATCCGCATCTAAAATCGACTCCAGTGACTCGATGCGCTCACTCAGCTTGTCCACGATCGCAAGCATGTCATCCAGAGATTCTCGGTCGTCATTACTCAAACTACGACTTGAACGATTAAGACTTCGGTAATGCATCACAATCCAGATAGGCGCAACGAACACCATGAACAGAATCATTGGTACAAATAACATTTCAAACGGGTTCATCGTGCTACTCCTTGTCGCCTATAGTTCTTTATTTCGCATTATCAACCTTCCCTGGCCTGCCACTATTTCTGCGGTGCCTGGTCTATTTTTGCGACTGTTCACCGTCGGCCATTGATTGCTTAAGTCGATTGAGCTCTGCGGAAAGCCATTCGTCTTCTTGTAGAGAGTCGATCTCAGCCGCGAGTCCTTGGCCTTCACGCCCCAACTCTATGGCCTCCAACTCACCTTCCATATTATCCATTCGCCGCTCAAAACGCTCGAATTTAGAAAAGGCATTGTCAAGCTCAGCGCGATGTACCTGGCGCTTGACCGCCATGCGAGTCTGCACTGTCTCAGCACGCATTAGCATGGCTTTTTGCTTCGCTTTTGCGTCACTGAGTTTAGCCTGCAACTGACTAACCTCCTCATTAAGCTGGAAAATATGTTCATCCGTTGACGCTAACTCCGCATCAAGCCCCAGCAGTTCCTCGTCAATAGCGTGTTTTTCCTGGAGCGCAGCCCGAGCAAGATCCTCTCGATCTTTAGCAATAGCGAGCTTCGCCTTGGCTTCCCAAGTACTGGCCTCGTCTTTTATTTGCTCCTGCTTCCGAGCTGCGGTTTTACGATCGGCAAGCACACGCGCGGACGAGCTGCGCACCTCGACTAAGGTGTCTTCCATCTCTTGGATGATAAGACGAATCATTTTCTCCGGATCTTCAGCGCTGTCGAGCAGCGAATTGATATTGGAGTTTATGATGTCTGACATGCGTGAAAAAATACCCATGATGATGATCTCCTATTCAGCGTAAGGCGCTATTGCGGCTGTAGTCATCGATGACCACGCCGCACCAGTAGGCCAGCTCCACACCTAATACCATGATGATAAAGGTAGCGGTTGCGGCAACGACACCCGTGAGGGTTGCGATGGCACTGCAAATAAAAATGATGGCTGTATAAACCGCGAAACGTTCGTCGATAGCGTCCATGCTTGTTACTCCTTCCATGAATGATGGGTGGGTATCCCTACCCTTGGCGAATCCGCCTTTCCGGCGTCTCCTCCATGAATATAGCGAAAGGCGTGCCAGATAATTTTTTGTCAATAAAAACAGCCGCTTGCCAATATTCTCATAATGGGACGCAATTCAGGGGTCACTCATTAATAGGGTTTTTAACACTTTTAATGGTTTTTTTAACCGATAATAGTTATATTAGCCATTATGCAAGCCCAGCCACAAACCATTATTGGTCAGTCCCCCGCTTTGTCGGCTGCCCTGGACCATCTGTCGACCCTAGCGGCCATCAATAGACCCGTCCTGATTCTAGGGGAGCGTGGTACCGGCAAAGAACTTGGCGCGGAGAGGTTACACTTTCTATCACCGCGGTGGGCCAACACGCTAATCAAGGTCAATTGCGGGGCCATTACTGAAACCCTGCTAGAGAGTGAACTGTTCGGTCATGAAGCAGGCGCTTTTACCGGAGCCACCAAACAGCATATCGGGCGTTTCGAAAGAGCAGATGGGGGTACCTTATTTTTAGATGAGCTAGGAGCTATGTCCCTGCGCCTGCAAGAAAAACTCTTGCGCCTTATTGAGTATGGCGAGTTTGAACGGGTTGGCGGGCGTAAAACCCTGCAGGTAGATGTCCGCGTTGTCGCTGCCACCAATGCCGACCTGCCTGAATTGGCTGATCGGGGCGAATTTCGCTGGGATCTCCTGGATCGCTTGACCTTCGATGTTGTCCGCTTACCCCCCTTGCGAGAGCGCCCTGACGACATTGAAGAGCTAGCCACTCATTTCGCCATCAGGTTCACCGCTGAACTGAGCTGGGCGTTTTTCTCAGGCTTCTCTGACGCCAGCCTAGAATCTCTAGTCAAGCACCCGTGGCCAGGCAATGTGAGGGAGCTCAAGAATGTCATCGAACGCTCTTTATATCGCTGGGGGCCGCAAGAAACACCGATTGATCGCATGATACTTAACCCCTTCGATACTAGTAGCGGCATCCATCGCAGCCAACCCAAGGCCGTGGCTGAATCGAGCTCACAGGCGCAGCAGGCGCCGCCTGCGCAACTCCCAGTTGATCTTCGAGTGTGGTTACATGACGCTGAGCATCAATGGCTGCTGCGGGCGCTGCGCGCCACGTCTTTCAGCCAGAAGTTAGCTGCTAACCAACTGGGGCTCAGTTATGATCAGATTCGGAACCTCATTAAAAAGCACAAAGTCAATAGCAGATTGTTACGCGCATCAGAGTAACAATGGTACGTAGATCATGTCCCGACAGTCGCTGAAAACTTTTCTCCGCAGGCGACTGCTTCGATGAAATAATAGTGGCTATAACCCAATTTCCTTGCAGGAACCTACCGCCATGACTCTCCCCCTTAACGACCCACAGCTTCTGAAAAATAAAGCTTACATCAATGGCCAATGGCGCGATGCGGACGATGGGGCCCTGCTCAATGTCACCAATCCAGCAACGGGCGACATCATCACTCACATCGCCAAAGTAGGCGCCACCGAAACTCGATGCGCTATTGAAGCCGCCGACGCTGCCATGGTGGACTGGCGACAACAGCCCGCCAAAACCCGGGCGCAACTTCTCCGGGGCTGGTTTGATTTAGTCATGGCACATCAAGATGACCTCGCGATTATCATGACCGCCGAACAAGGTAAAACCCTGGCCGAGAGTCGAGGCGAAATTGCTTACGGTGCTTCCTATATTGAGTGGTTTGCCGAACAGGCGAAGCGCATTGATGGCGATGTCATTCCCGGCCCAGGGCCTGACCGTCGAGTTATCTGCATCAAACAACCGGTTGGCGTTTGTGCGGCCATCACTCCATGGAACTTTCCCAACGCCATGATTACTCGCAAGGCTGCGCCAGCGCTGGCAGCAGGCTGTACAGTGGTCATCAAGCCGGCCAGTGAAACGCCTCTCTCAGCGCTCGCATTAGCCGAGCTCGCCCACAGAGCGGGCATTCCACCGGGAGTCATTAATGTCATCGCTGGCAGTTCTGGCGCTATTGGGGGTGAGTTAACAAGTAACCCGACCGTTCGTAAACTGAGTTTCACCGGCTCGACTCCAGTGGGTAAGATGCTCGAAAAACAGTGCGCGGCGACTCTGAAAAAAACATCAATGGAGCTTGGTGGCAATGCGCCCTTTATTGTTTTTGAGGATGCCGATATCAATGCCGCTGTCGAGGGCGCTCTGATCTCGAAATACCGCAATAGTGGCCAAACGTGCGTTTGCTCAAATAGACTACTCATTCACGAGGCTGTGGCAGAGGAATTCACCGCAAAGTTCATGGCGGCAACTAAAAATCTCACCCTCGGCAATGGTGCCGAAGCCAACGTGACCATGGGCCCTCTGATCAATCATAAAGCGGTCAGTGATGTCGATGATCTTGTCAAACGGTCAGTCGCAGCAGGCGCTGCACTGCTACTGGGCGGCAAACCCAGTGACTTGGGGCCCTGTTTTTATGAGCCAACGATTCTATCGGGGGTAACGGCGGAGATGGCCGTATTTAGACATGAAATTTTTGGTCCAGTGGCCCCGATTATCACCTTCAGTAGCGAGCAGGAAGCTATTACTATCGCTAACGATACCGAATTTGGTTTGGCTAGCTACTTTTACACTCGAGATATCGGTCGTGTCTGGCGGGTTTCAGAAGCCCTTGAGTACGGCATTGTTGGTGTCAATGAGGGAATCATCTCTAATGAGATGGCGCCTTTCGGTGGCGTAAAGGCATCGGGCTCAGGGCGGGAAGGGTCTAAATACGGTATCGAAGACTATCTCGAAATCAAATACATCCTTATGGGCGGCTTAGATCAATGATGCGCTTATCAACTACCCATGTGGCGACGCTTTCCGGGACCGGGCGACTTATAAACAGGCTAAACGATCCGTCCTGACAGCGAGCCCTTCATAGCTGCTGCGAATGCGGTGCCCTGATTTTTTTACTACGGACAGCTGAATGAACCCTACCGATCAACTCTCACCGCTGCTTTTGACGGTGGACGCCCATCTAAGCGCAGGCAAACTCGAGGCGGCTATTCGCCTTTTGCAGGAGAGACTAGAGCCTAAACCACCCTATTACTATGGCTGGCTTGTGCTGAGTCGACTGCTTTTTGAACACGGCCAAACCCAAGAGGCCGTCCGTATCGGGCAATTTTCTGAACAGCTTGATTCCCAGGCCCAACTATTTCAGTCCATCCAACGGGCTATGCGCTCCCAAGACTTACTAACTGCACGCACATTAGCCGACAACATGCTCGGTAACGTACCGGGACACCCTCGCGCCATTTTCACGGTGGCCCACATACAGCAAACCCGTGGCGACTTCGAGTCCGCAGCCAACACACTGAGTAACGGTCTAGAGCTCCATCCTGCCAACCTCCAGCTCCGGACCATGCAAGCGAGCGCATTTGAACAGTCCGGTCAGTATCGCCAAGCCATCAAGGCGGCCGAGACGACGGCCTTCATCGCCAACGACTTTCAACACCTGTGGAGCCTTGCCACCTTGCTCCTGCGCCTGGGGAAAAATGACGCAGCGCTCGAGGTCTGTGATCGGATCCAATCATCCCTGGGTGGGGATAAAGGTAAGCGTTGTTCAGTCGCTACTATGCAGGCGCAGATTTATCGTATTTTGGGCAACCGAGAGGCTAGTGTCACCGCTTTTCGTCAGAGTTTGACGCTAGATTCAAACAATGCGGCCGCGTGGTGGGGGCTGGCGGATTTTAAGGATTATCGTTTCAGTGACGCCGACCGTAGATCCATGGAACGGCTCCTAAACCGTATGGAACACGACTCACAACAGCGAAGTCTGGCCGCTTTCGCTCTGGCCTGTGCTGAAGAAGCTAGCGGAAAACTCGACAGCGCGATGGCGTACTACCACAAGGCCAATTCACTGCATAGCGTTCGAGCCTTTGACACCCAAGGGTTTGATGCAGCAATCACTCGGATCACCAGCACCCTATCTGCCACTGCATTGGCGAGGCAAGCGCGTCCAAAAAAGGGAGCCGCGCGTCCTATTTTCATCGTTGGCTTGCCTCGATCTGGTTCAACGCTGATCGAACAGATCCTCGCCAGTCACAGTGATATTGAAGGTACGATGGAACAACCTACACTGCCTGCAATAAAACGACGTGCCCATTTGATCTGTGCGACACAACACAAAGGCGAGTATTTGACCCGGCTCGGCGACCTCTCTGTGGCTGATCTCACGCGGCTAGGCCAATCTTACTTGGATGAAAGTCAGGTTTTTCGCTCCGGAGCAGGAGCATTTTTTATAGACAAGCTGCCACATAATTTTGAGCACGTAGGTCTTATCCACAAAATACTGCCCCAGGCCATCATCATCGACATACGTCGACACCCCATGGATTGCGGTTATAGCCTATATAAACAGCATTTCGCCCAGGGCGTCGAATTTAGTTACCAGCTTGAGGCCATTGGGGGTTATTACAACGGCTATCTCAAGCTAATGGATCACTGGGATAAGGTACTACCCGGCAGGATTCACCATCTCCAATATGAATCATTGGTAGCCCACCCTCGCATCAGTGTGAGCAGTCTGCTCGACCATATCGGCCTCGCCTTTGAGGACAATTGCCTGCATTTTCATAAGACCCAACGTCCAGTGCGAACCGCCTCCAGTGAACAAGTTCGCCAACCCCTCAACAGCAAAGGCATTGGCGCTTGGAAAGCGGTGGAGGCCGAGCTAACGCCACTAAAAAACGCCCTAGGAAATGAAACTTTAACGCGTTTCAGCGCATTTTTATGAGGCGCAGCCACTGTCATTTGGTCGCCAAAAACCAGTGAGTGCATTGACATTAATGGCCTGCAAGAGTCGCTCTGACATTGGCTGCTCACTGGAGGAGCTAACTGCTCAAGCGAGAGCGCCGGTAGCTACTTGGTCTAAGGTGCTATCCAACGCTCGCCCTAACTTATCAATGATTTCGTCGACATGCTCTTCTAGAATGATCAGCGGTGGGCACAAGGCTATCCGGTTGCCGCCAAGCGGTCTGACGATAAGACCATTCTGCTCTGCGGCGGCGGCACAATATTGGCCCACTCGCATTCCCTCAAACGGACGCTTGGTTGCTTTATCTGCCACCAATTCAAGCGCACCGAGCATCCCCATCCCTGACACTTCACCCACCAACGGATGATCAAGAAAAGACTCAAGCTTGGTTTGTAGGTACGCGCCAATAACAGCAGCGTGCTCAAAGAGCCTATCGCGTTGATAAATATCGATCACTTTGGCGGCCACGGCACAGCCTAAAGGATGCCCGCTATAGGTATAACCATGCCCAAAGACCCCCAGTTCACTGGCCGGTCCAGCAATGGCCTCGGCTATGTCACCGCTGACAATGGCAGCAGAAACGGGTACATATGCGGAAGACAAGGCTTTTGCACACGCCATCATTTTTGGCCGCATATTCAATCGAGTTGCGCCAAAATCTGTTCCTAGTCGACCAAAGCCACAAATCACTTCATCGTCCCAGAGTAGAATGCCATAGCGATCCAGTACCGCCTGCACCGCTTCGAAATAGCCTTCAGGAGGAACAATGACGCCGCCAGCACCATTGACCGGCTCTGCAATCATGGCTGCAATGGTGTCGGGGCCCTCCGCGAGGATAAGGTTCTCTAGTTCTACAGCGCGCCTTGCAACAAATTCTGCCTGACTTTCACCTTCATTGGCACAGCGATAATAATGGGGCGCGCCTGTGCGTAATACCCCGAGCGCATCGAAGGGTAGTTGGAAATGCATGTGATTAGGGACCAACCCGGTCAACGCGGCAGAGGCGACTGTCACTCCGTGATAACCTTTCTCGCGAGCAATAATTTTGGTGCGCTGCGGCTGCCCCGATGCCACCGCATAGTAGCGGATAAGCTTAACGAGCGTGTCATTGGCATCCGATCCCGAATTCCCTAAAAATACTTGGGCATTATCTATGGGAACCATGGCAGCCAGTTTGTCAGCTAACTCAATAGCTGCAGGATGGGTTTTACCACTGAACATGTGACTAAAGCTGAGCTCACGCATCTGACGTGTAGCCGTTTCGATGACTTCTTCATTGCCATACCCTAACGACGTACACCATAGTCCGGCCATACCCTCAAGGTAGCGCTTTCCTGCTTGATCAAAAATATAGGGCCCTTCACCTCGAGCAACAATCATCGTTTCGGTTGCCGAAGGGTTAGTGGTGGGATAAATCATTGCGGTCATGGTGGCATCCCCAGTAAACAATAGACGTCAGCCACTAATCTACCGTTAAGTGCACCACACGCCAAGCACCCACAACGGGTAGTACCGGAGATTCTCGCTACTGGGCTTTATTTTTTTCTCTGCCACAGCGCTCACATCGATAGCGAGTGATCAGCTCTCCGCGATGCACCGCAAAGGGATCGGCTGTCATTATTTTCCATTTGTGATGGCCGTTACGGCAGAGAGTCAGCTTAGCCGGCCGCACTGCTTTTCTGGCGCCAAAGGGAAGGACGTCAGCCACCATGATCACTGCTTAGTTGCGTACGCTGGATGGCTAGTTGCCAGGCAGCCATGCGCTGCGCACGCTTTTTGGGCGGCAGATTGACGGTAAACTCACGATCTATACCCCAGACCTTGCTCACCTCTGCACTGGAGCGCCATAACCCGACCCCAAGACCCGCCAAAAAACAGGCGCCGGCCACCGTCGTTTCAATAGCATTAGGTCGGATGATTTTACGACCCAAATAATCCGCTTGTAGCTGCATGAGTAAGTTGTTCACTGAAGCACCACCGTCAACCCGCAGAGGCTTCAAGCGAGACCCTAGATCTTGCTCCATCGCGAGCAGAATATCGGCGTTCTGTAAAGCCATCGCTTCGAGTGTGGCTCTGGCGATGTGCGCACGCCCGGTGCCACGGGTCAAACCACACAGCAGACCGCGCGCATCAGGATTCCAGTAGGGAGCACCAAGTCCCGTCAGGGCCGGTACAAATTCTACCCCGCCACTGTCCACTACGCTGTTCGCCAAGGGTTCAATATCCGCCGCATTTTTGATAAGTCCAAGCTCATCACGCAACCACTGCACCGCTGCGCCACACACAAAAGCGCCACCCTCTAAGGCATACTGTAAAGGGCCATCATCACCCAACTGCCAAGCAATGGTTGTCAATAATCCGGCCTCAGAGTTGACTCGGTTCGCACCCGTATTCATCAAGATGAATGAGCCAGTACCAAAAGTGCACTTTGCTTCCCCCGGTTTGAAGCAAGCCTGACCGAATAACGCAGCTTGTTGATCTCCGGCAAGGCCCGCTATAGGAATACCGTCAGGCAGTCCTGGAACGCCTTTGGTGCGTCCCACAATTGCGCTGGACGCCCGCACCTCGGGCAAAATATTCTGTGGCACCGCAAACAATGACAATAACTCGTCGTCCCATTGTCCGGTGTTGATATTGAGCAGCGATGTCCGCGACGCATTGGATACGTCAGTGGCATGAACCGAGCCCCCGGTCAAACGCCACAGCAAAAACGCATCCATGGTGCCCGCAGCTACTTTTCCCTGCTTTAAGCGACGCTCAATACCCTGCGTGTTGTTAAGCAACCAGCGATATTTGCTGGCCGAAAAATAAGGATCTAACATCAGGCCAGTTTTGGATTTTACCAACGGCTCATGCCCTGCCGCTCGCAGCGACTGACAGAACTCGGTGGTGCGACGACATTGCCAAACAATGGCGTTGTTGAGCGCTTTACCCGAATCTCGATCCCATAACATCGCGGTTTCCCGCTGGTTGGTAATGCCTATAGCAACGATGTGTGTCGACGTTGGGTTGCGTCCCTTGAATAACGCCCGACACCCTTTTAACACCGATGTCCAGATGGTTTCCGGATCATGCTCTACCCAGCCTGGTTGGGGGTAATACTGCGGGAATTCGTGATTAACACTGTTCAGCAAGCGTCCACTAGCATCCATGAGCGCAACTGTTGTGCCAGTCGTACCCTGGTCAATCGCTAAAATCACATCAGCCACCCTGTACTCCTACGATCCGGGGTCGAGAGACACTCTGTAAAAAAAAGGCGCCCTCGGGCGCCCTAAGTCAACTACGCTGCTCCGTAGCCTTCAATAGCTTTGATCTCCAGGTAATCGGTAAAGCCGTGGGCACCCCACTCTCGGCCATTTCCCGACTGCTTGAACCCGCCAAAAGGAACGTCGGTACCGCCAGAGGCGCCATTTAAGTGGATATTTCCCGCACGAATGCGCGTTGCCACTTTGCGTGCACGATCAATATCGCCACTTTGAACATAGCCCGCCAAACCATAGGGCGTGTCGTTAGCAATGCGAATAGCCTGCTCTTCGCTATCGTAAGGAATCATCACAAGCACTGGGCCAAAAATTTCCTCTCGAGCAATCGTCATGTCATTGTTGACATCTGAAAATACGGTCGGACGAACGTAGTAACCACAGTCGATGCCCTCAGGCAAACCCGGTCCACCACAGACTAGCTTCGCTCCCTCGTCGATGCCCTTGGTAATTAACGCCTGAATTTTATCCCACTGCACTTTAGAGACGACTGGGCCCATTGTTGTGGCCGCATCAGACGTGTCACCAATGCACACTTTAGTGCTAGTCACTTCAGCGGCAATGGCTTCAGCATCGGCCAATTTAGCGCGAGGGACCAACATACGTGAGGGCGCGTTACAGGACTGGCCCGTATTGTTATACATGTGTAGCACCCCTCCGGTGACCGCAGCCGCTAGATCCGCATCATCGAGGATAATATTAGGCGATTTACCGCCTAGCTCTTGGGTCACTCGTTTGACAGTAGGTGCGGCATTCTGCGCCACTAATGAGCCTGCTCGGGTCGATCCGGTAAAAGACATCATATCGACATCGGGATGCACTGACAGGGCGGTACCGACCGTTGGGCCGTCGCCATTGACCAAATTAAATACGCCGGCTGGCATGCCCGCCTCGTGCAAAATTTCCGCATAAATATAGGCCGACAACGGCGCGACCTCGCTGGGCTTGAGGATCATCGTGCAACCCACAGCGAGGGCTGGTGCGACCTTGCAGCTCACCTGATTCAATGGCCAGTTCCATGGGGTGATCAAACCACAGACACCAATAGGTTCTTTCACCACTCGGTGGTCACCGAGATCCTCGGTAAACGAGAATGTCTTTAGCACTTTAGCCGCCTCCATGAGGTGACCGAGACCCGCGTAAGCTTGGGCACTTGACGCCAAACTAATGGGGGCACCCATTTCCAATCGAATGGCTTCCGCTAGCTCGCCAACACGCCCTTTATAGATGCCTATAATGCGCTCGAGCAGCGCAACACGCTCGTCAATAGTGGTTTGGCTGAAGGTTTCAAACGCCGCTTTTGCGGCTGCTACCGCCTTATCAACATCGGCTTTGCTGCCAAGGGAAATAGTCGCACATACTTCCTCATCAGCCGGGTTGAGCACATCGAAGTCATGGGGAACTGCTGGGTCAACCCACTCACCGTTTATATAAAACTGTTTGTATTCGCGCATAGCATCCTCAGTTATTGTGTTAGTGAACCTTAGTCGTTAACGTTAACGCCTGTCATTGGAAGTGACGTCGCTTTGTCTGACGGTGACAGTATTGTACCCGTTTTAAACCACCAACGCTGCGGTTGACCCACCACAGTAGCTGAGCCCATCGCACCGATAGCATCCTTCGATTGGACCGTGAAGCGCGGCAACTGAAAGCCTGCCAAACGCCGCGCTAGCCGCCGTCAGCACCCTCGACGCGTAGCACTTTGCGTTTATAAACACATGTCGTCATACTGAATAGAAGGAAAAACATACCGAGGATTTCGCAATGAATCAAGCCATCGATTTCGACGAAACGACGTTATTTCGCGATATGGCGATCCGCGCCTTCAAACAGGAAATTGCGCCCTATTTTGAGGAGTGGGAAGCCCAGCAAACGGTGCCGCGGACCCTTTGGCATACCCTCGGGCAGGCGGGATTGCTGTGCCCGGATGTCGATGAAGATTACGGCGGTGCTGGCACCTCACCAATGGTCACTCTTGCCATGATCGAAGAGCTCTCTCGCCTTGGCTTTGGCGGTATAGCGACAGGCTATGGCATTCACTCCAATATTGTTGCTCCATACCTTTCGCGTCACGGGACCGCCGAACAAAAAGCGCAATGGTTACCGAAGATGGTCTCTGGAGAGTGCGTGGGCGCCTTAGCGATGACCGAACCCGGTGCAGGATCAGACGTGCAAGGTATACGGACACAGGCCGTCCGTGACGGTGACGAATGGCTGCTTAATGGCTCAAAGATCTTTATCACCAACGGCATCCACGCTGATCTTGTTATTGTGGCTGCAATAACCGACCCGGGTAAAGGCGCGAAGGGCACCTCACTCTTTCTCGTTGACGCTCACGCGCCGGGCTTTGAGAAATCAAAGAAAATAGAAAAAATTGGCCAACATACCTCCGACACGGCGCTTCTGTTTTTTACCGATGTCCGCTTGCCCGCCAGCGCATTGCTCGGTGAGGTCAACAAGGGATTCGCTATTCTAATGGACGAATTACCGCGCGAGCGTTTGGGTATTGCTGCGCAGGCCGTAGGTGCCTCTGAGGGTGCGCTGGCGATCACCGTCGACTATGTCCAAGAGCGCGAAGCCTTCGGTCAAAAAATCAGTCAGTTTCAAAATACCCGCTTTAAACTCGCCGAGGCCAAAACCGAGATCGCCCTGAATCGAGCGCTGTATGAGAAATATGCTGACAAGTATACCCGCCAAGCGCTCACCACTGACGAAGCCGCTATGCTCAAGTTAGCCAGCTGTGAAATGCAATGCAAAGTGGCCGACCAGTGTCTGCAGTTATTCGGCGGCTACGGCTACACAACGGAGTACCCAATATCCCGCTTCTATACCGATGCCCGTATCCAAACCATTTACGGCGGTTCATCTGAGATCATGCGTGAGTTAGTTGCTCGTTCAATACTGGGCCGTGCCTAGGTGGTACTGATCCACACCTAACTGAAGTTTTGTTAAGCCTACCGGAGAGCGACAGCCAGTGCTTAAACCTTATTGCTTAGTGCACACCATTCGTGCGATCGCGGCACCGCTATGTATCGCGCCCTTAATAGCGGCGATCAGCGTACTCAGCTACGCCCAGGAGTCGATGGTAGAGAACATCATTGATGAGCATTGGGCATGGGTATTATCAGAGTATCCCGAGATGCGGCTAGAATATGGCGACCGATCGGGTAATACCTTATGGTCAGACGTCAGTCCTAGTGCTCATCAACGGCGCTATGAGCAACAACAAGCCTTTGTAAATGCCTTGACGGCCATTGAGCCCTCAAGTTTAGGCAGTGAATCTCGCCTGAATCGGACCATGTTACTGCGGGAATTACGAGACGACATCGCCGATTACGAAAATGGCATGCACCTCATGGCCATTAACATGCGTAGTGGCCCGCAGCATCAATACACCATGGCTGAGCGGCTATCTTTCACCTCAGAACAGGACTACCGCGATTGGCTAGAGCGCCTCAAAGCACTTCCCAGTCTACTCACACAGACTCAACGGCTGCTTCAACAAGGCATTGCGCAACAGCGGACCCAGGCAGATATCGTCATGCGACGTGTTCCTGATCAGATAAGCCGAGTGATCACTGACGACATCACAAACAGCCCCTATTACGCCGTCTTTAGAGACATCCCTGACGCTATCGATACCGATACCGCAAAGGCGCTGAAAATCAGTGCCCAACAAGTCATCAGTGAGATCATTAACCCTGCCTACCGCCGTTTTGGCACTTTCATGGCCGACGAGTATCTGAGCGCCACACGACAACAACCGGGCCTAGGTAGTTTACCTCAGGGCAAAGCGGCGTACCGTCAGCAGGTGGCGAAATATACGACCACAGATCTGACCCCAGAAGCGATTCACCAAATCGGTATCGATGAGGTCGCTCGTATTCGTCACGCTATGCTGGGTGTCATTGACGCCGTTGGATTTGAGGGTGATATCGAAGCATTTAATGAGTTCTTAAGAACTGATCCACAATTTTATTACCCTACCCCAGAAGCGCTGCTAGAGGGCTACCAGGCCATCTCTAAACGGCTGGATCCACAGCTCATTCAGCTATTTGGGAAGCTACCGCGGATGCCCTACGGCGTGCGCCCAATCCCAGCAGCAATAGCGCCCGATACTACCACCGCTTACTATATGCGACCCGCCGTTGATGGCTCACGACCCGGTTGGTATTACGTCAACCTGTATCGACCCGAGGTACGACCCATATTTGAAATGGAGGTCTTGAGCGTTCATGAAAGTGTGCCTGGCCACCACTTGCAAATCGCGCTCGCCCAAGAGCTAGGCAATCTTCCCCATTTTCGGCGTAATAGTAGTGTCACCGCCTTCATCGAAGGCTGGGGGCTCTACTCAGAGCGCTTGGGCTACGACATGGGCCTGTACCAAGATCCGTATTCACGTTACGGACAGCTGGTGTATGACATGTGGCGAGCAGTGCGCTTGGTCGTCGATACGGGCATACACTATTTTGGCTGGACTCGACAGCAGGCTATCGACTACTTCAAAGCCAACGCCGCCAAAACTGAAGCCGATATTACCAATGAAATCGATCGCTATATTGGCTGGCCCGGACAGGCGCTGGCCTACAAAATAGGACAGCTCAAAATACTGGCACTCAGGACCGAGGCGGAACAAGCTCTCGGGGACAAGTTTGATATTCGAGCGTTTCATGACGAGCTCCTCGGCGCCGGCGCTATTCCGTTAGATGCCTTGGAGGCTCGTATGCGAGAGTGGCTTCACAGGACGCTCAATAGCACCACCGACCCATAGCCCAGGTTCATGAACGCAAGAACCGATCAAAACCAGTCTGGATTCATGGCGTAGGTGGTGGCGTCGAGCTGGCAAAGTAGCTCTGCCCAGACCGACGTTTGTGGCAGCTCCCAGCGGGCAAAGTAATTCATAGCCTGTAACTTTCCTCGATAAAAAGCCTCATCTGCCGACGCAGATTCCAAGCGTTCAATGGCCGTTATACCCTGCTTAAGCCACATCCAACCGACCACCACATGACCAAAAAATTCGAGGTAACGGACCGAGTTAGCCATGACTAGATCAATATCCTCAGTGACCCTAGCCGCCAGCAATATCTCGGTCGTTCGCTGCAGATCGGTTAGTGCTGTTTCCAGGGCAGCGTGCATGGTAGCAAGTTCAGAAACACCCTCAGCCCGCTCCAAATCCGCTTTAATGGCGTTAACGGCGCGCGTGTAGCCCGCCATACCATTGGCCGGAACTTTTCGCCCCAACAAGTCTAAAGACTGAATGCCCGTTGTTCCTTCATGAATCGGATTCAAGCGATTATCTCGGTACATGAGTTCGACAGGATGATCGTTGGTGTAGCCCGCACCGCCGAGTACTTGAATAGCCAGGTCATTGGCTTTGGGGCCGTACTCTGACGGCCATGTTTTGACAATAGGCGTTAGGAAGTCGAGTAGTTCAAACGCGGCTTCGCGCGCGCTGGATAGCGGATGAGTCTTCCAATCGTCTACCAACTGAGAGGCGTATAAACACAGGCTCCATCCTCCTTCAGCGTAGGCCTTTTGTGCCAAGAGTAATCGCCGTATGTCGGCGTGCTCTATGAGCATGACCGGTTCAGAGAGCGGATCTTTGCAGGATGGTTTGCGCCCCTGAGGACGCTCTCGGGCGTAATCAAGACTGTATTGGTAACCACACATAGCCAATGTTGCGCCGCTGGTGCCGACCATGACACGCGCCTCGTTCATCATATAAAACATGTACTTCAACCCCTGATGGGGTTCACCGACCAGATAGGCAACTGCGCCCTCATCTTCACCAAAGTTGAGTGCTGTCGACGTCTGTCCCCGACCACCCATCTTGTGGAACAGGCCGGCTAATTGAACATCATTACGTTCACCCAGAGAACCATCTTCGTTGACCAGTATTTTTGGACAAATAAACAGTGAGATGCCTTTAACCCCGGGTGGTGCACCTTCTATGCGCGCCAATACCGCATGAACAATATTACTTGATAGCTCATGATCACCCCCAGAAATCCAGATTTTGTTGCCAAACAGTCGAAAAGTGCCATCGCTTTGTGGGACTGCTTTGGTGCGCATATCGGCTAAGCTTGAACCCGCCTGCGGCTCAGACAAAGCCATTGTGCCAGCAAATTCACCCCTTCGAAGGCGCGGCACCCAGGTATCAATCTGTGCCTTGGAGCCGTGAGCCTCTAAAAGATTGGCGTTAGCCGCTGTCACTGCGTGAAAACCATTGGTAGTACTGGCTGCGGCAGTGAGATAACCCGTAGCGCATGAGGACACCACCAAGGGCAGTTGCATGCCACCCATATCATAGTTTTGATCAGGACAAATAAGCCCTGCCTCAGCTACAGCGTCATACGCGCGCTTAATTTCGGGGATCATGATGACCTTTTCACCGTCCCAATCGGGTTGATTTAAGTCGACCTTGGCACGTATCGGAAGGAAGAATTCCTGAGCTATTTTTTCGGCAATGTCTAACGCGGCATTAAACGACTCGCGATTATGATCAGCATAACGCTCGCGGCTCGTCAGAGCCTCGACGTTGAACATTTCATACAAATAGAATTCGAGATCTCGGCGGGATAGGAGTGGTGCTGGCATAAGTTAGGGATCCAATAAGGTCTTTGTCGAGTTTATCAAGGGCAGCTGCGCCACAGAAGACATCTGCAGGCTACCCAGCCAAAGGCGCCCTCCACAGGGCGTAGCACTAGTGATGTAATGGTAGCCAAGTGTCGGGTCTTGCAGATTGGCCACCACCTGCCCTTGCGTATCTACAGCCACCACAAAGCTGCTAACACTCGCGCCAACACTGAGAAAATAAGTCGGCAGTACTGACAGCAAACGCCGAATAAAGGGCTTGTCAGCGAACCCATCAATGCCATTGCGCAAGGACGGCATGGCAATCCAAAACCGATCATCGCCATCAAAATTGATGTTGTCCGGTGTACCGGGTAAATGCTCTATAAACATATCGGCGGTGTGCGCCTTAGGCCCTGTAAGCCAGTAGCGTTGTACCCGTCCCAATCCGGTCTCGTTGACTAAGACATAATTATCGTTAGGGCCCATAGTGACACCGTTGGCAAAGAATAATCCATCCATATGCACAGATACCTTGCCATCGGTTGGCCGATAAGACAGCAGTCGACCCGTCCTACTGCCCTCGAAAAAATCCAAAAGGTTGTCTTCGATACCAAAACGCTGAGAGGCGTCCGAAAACCAAATGGTGCCATTAGCGGCAATGGCCAGATCATCAACAAATTTTAACGGCCTGCCTCGATATTGGTTAACCAAAACGTCAATCTCACCCTGCTCATCCATCGACAGTAACCCGCGCTGAGCGTCTGCAACGATTAAGCGTCCCGTGGCATCAAAATCCATCCCAAGTGGCCGGCCCCCAGTATTGGCAATGACGTCAGGGGTCGTCCCGTCTCGCCAACGGACAATGCGACCGTCAGCAAGACCGCTTACAAAGCTTCCATCGGCGGCACATGCCACGTCCTCTGGCCCGAACCCTGGCATGGACAGCGTCTCAACACTTGCCAGTGCGTTGTTAGGTGAGAACACGCCTGTGAGCTGAGGATTGGTGGGGGCTTGCCACTCTACGGGAATAATGGGTGCTCGAATGAATGCCACGAATAACCACGCCACTACTGCAATAATAATAAACAAAAAACTGGAGCGCGCGAGCGATATCATGTTGGCCTCTTAATCCTTGTTTGTACCCGCAGTCGCTCGCAGCGCTGTCATTGTGGTGATTTCTTGCTCTAGCACTGCCTTCTGTTCCGTAGTGCTCACGGTCACTGAGCGGCCACTAATAGTACGAGGGCGAGTCAGGCGCGTATGCCACGACAAGGGCGAGCACGGCGCTGGCAATACCCGCAATGACCAGCGCCCATCGACTAGAGACGGGCTTTTCTGAGCTAAAGCGATCTACTGCTCGACCGGTGATCATTGCCTGTACCAGCGCTTGTTTTTTCACTAGTTTATAGAAAAGAATAGCGCATACGTGAATTAATATCAGTGTACGGAGCAGAGTCCAGTTCGTCTCATGCCACGCACCCAGCGTCGCTGACCAGTCACCGGCCCAGTAGGCCAGTGGACCTTCAAACAAAATATCGTCACTGGCAAACAGCCCAGAGGTTGCCTGGCTTGTCACCAGTAACAGCAAGGCTACTGTCGACCACCCACCGAGAGGGTTATGGCCCAAGCCAGTAAATGGCTTTCCCCGAATATAATGCCAAACCGCCCTGGGCGAGCATAAAAAATTCGCGAACCGGGCATAGTAACTACCGACAAAGCCCCAAAGGATGCGCGTGAGCGACGCCACTAATAAACTATAGCCTACCCAACTATGCCACTGCATAAGCCCCTCACCCCCAGACCACCACATAAAGGCAATAGCAAGAGGGAAGTACCAATGGATAACGCGCACCACCACATCCCAAACAGGCCAATCACGTTGTCCTTGGCGCATTATTTTTTAAGCAAATCCATGAGGGCAACGACGGTCGCCTTAACACCAAGGGTCACTGCAGGTTTGGGGGTAATTTTAAATAAAGGTGAATGATGAGAAGGAACCGCATCACCCCCAGCAGCTTCCTGCTCAAAGGCCAAGGGAGGGGTACCACCCACCGCGAAGTACACTGAGGGGATGTCGGGATCGACGGTGAAAAAAGGAAAATCTTCAGCACCCATTCCCAAGCGCTCCTCTTCAAAAAAAACGTTGGGGCCCAGCGATGTTGCCCACACACTGCGGAGCTGCGAGAGTAACCTAGGGTCATTTAGCGTAGGTGGTACGCTTTCATCGGAAACGATAACCTGAGGCAGCATGTCCTCGCTTAGACCGGCAACACGCCCCATATTCTCGGCAATGCGCGCAATGCCATCGAGCAGTAGCGTTCGATCGGCTTCAGATTCACTACGGACCGTTAGCTGTAAGCGCGCCTCATCGGAAATAATGTTGTGCTTCGTGCCGGCATGAAAAGCGCCGACAGTAATAACGCCAGGGCGACGCGGCGATAAGCTCCTGCTAACGACGGTCTGCAAGCCTAAAACAATGTGTGATCCAAGGACTACTGGATCGACACCCCTGTGGGGACTTGCCCCATGGGCACCCACACCTCTAATGATAATATCAACTGTGTCGGCGCCAGAGTAAGGCGCTGGATCTGCCACTATCATCCCAGTAGGCACAGTTGATGTGACGTGAAAAGCCAGCGCATAATCGGGCGTTCCAAAAGTATCCCAAATACCCGCTTTGCGCATAGCTTTAGCGCCACTAATCCGCTCTTCCGCAGGCTGGCCAATAAGCATTAACGTGCCAGACCATTGGTCTTTTTGCTCAGCCATGATGCCAGCGGTACCCACCAAACTGGTCATGTGTACATCATGACCACAGGCATGCATGGTGGATACCCTATTACCATCCCAGTCTTCCTGAGTGGCCGTTGACGCGTATGCGAGCCCAGATTTTTCCTTAACCGGTAAGCCATCCATATCCGCGCGCATCATCACCAATGGCCCCTCGCCATTACGTAATATGGCGACAATACCCGTTGTGGCTATGCCAGTATTCGTCTCGTAACCCAGTGCGGATAGCTCTGAGGCTAGACGCTTAGAGGTTTCAAACTCCATCATGGATAATTCGGGGTGCTGGTGAAACCAGATAAACAACTCGCCCAGTTCCTCGTTATAGTATTTTTCAACACGGGACCCCAAACTGTCCGAGGCCAACGTCAACGAACTACAGAGCGCCAGTGCCATCAAGCTGGTCTTTATTATCCCTTTCAACACGATAGTTTCCTCCAATAATGTATCAATCCCGCCAGACAGCAACGGTGTTGCCTGAAGCAGTCTACCCTCGGTTGGTGTAAACTGCCCATATTGATCGTCAACGTGAAGGGCCAGCGGGCCCTCGCCAACCCAAGCTTGGCACAACAAGGCAAGCTCCGATAGCGACTTTACTGCAAGGATTGACCGTTTTTGAACAGTGACCATATTCGATTGCGTTTTGGTAGTTATGGTGTCGAAGTCATCACCCAAAACAGCCAGCAGCGGTTAGCTAATCTCTATAGCGATCATGTCAGCGGTAGAGTTTGTCGAACGCTCGCACTCACCCACTTTCTTTTGCCGTTAGCAGCAGAACTCGAACAATCGGATGCACTTATTCGCAATGGCGCCAGTATCGGCGCAACGCTTCGAGCGGATGATTGGCAGCTGTCAAAATCAGATCTGAGTCTCGGCTATGCTCATTGCGGCCAGCACTTTGAACGCCTTACCTCAGGCGAGGTTCAGCGCGGAACACCGATTGCCGTACAAGTGTATGCACTGAGCGCTGCGAGGAATAATGCCCGCTACGCTTATGCCATCATCGCCGAGGCTTTCCATCCTGATCATGTTGTCAAGGAAAGTCATTCTGAAGCCGTTGACCAACTGCATGAGCGCTTAGGGGAGCCGCTAGCAGTAGCATTGGGGCAACTCAAATACTACCTTGAGCACTCTCCCGAGGATGGCAATCACTGAGTCAGTGCCTGACGCGCTACTTTCGCATGATCTCAGTGCTCCACATCGGGTTAGCTGATGGTGAAGTCAGTGAGCGAACCAGCGCGACGTTGGCGCTTAACCACACCGGGCAGCCAGCGATAAGTCGAACCCTAGGCTGCGCGCCACTTCGGCAGCTGCGGGGCGCTCAGCGGTGGGTCTACTCGCCACCCAAAGGTTCGCGCAGCGGGTTCCCGTACGGCAATAAGCGAGCACTTTACCTTCACCATCAAACACTTGGGCTAGGCCCTTTAGATCATCGCCTGGGAAATTCATAGGATTGACCGGATAACTGATGAAACTAAGACCCGCTGAGATCGCAGCGTTCTTCATCTGCTCCATACTGGCCTGCCCCTGAGACTCGCCATCGGGCCGATTACAAACAACCACCGTAAACCCTAGCTCTGCCAGCTCAGTGATATCGGCTAGTTCGGGTTGACCCGATACCGACAAGGAGTCGGTTAATTTGATCCGCTGTAGCATAATTTTTCCTCAAAAGAGCAAGTAATGTTCACCGCCGATATCCGTCTGACGAACCATCAATTGACCGAACCCCAGCTCAGTCTAGCAGACCTAATTCATCGGCAAGCAGCTGATTGATCTCGGCGCGCGGATTGTCACTAATAGCGAGCTCAGCACCGGTGATCTGCTCAGCAATGTTCCGATAAGTGGTTGAAACAGACATCATTAACGATTCCGGTAACGTCGTCTGTTTGGCAAACTGCTGACGCTCGAGCAACCGACGCTTATCCAACAACAATTCGGGATCGGGACAAAGGCCCAACAATGCCTGGCGAAACGCTTCTTTGCTATTGTCGATAACACGCCCATGTTCATAGGCGGCCGCCTCCCAAATGCGAGAAGAATCAGGTGTCCCCACTTCATCCATATAAATCAGTTCCTGCTCTCCAGCGCGGTTGCGCGCATAGCCAAATTCAAATTTTGTGTCAACAAACAGTTGATTGGCGTCTGCTAATGCGCCCGAAATCAACTCGAATCCTTCGGCCAGCAAGCGCTCATAAATAGCGATATGCTCAACCTTATGGAAACCAAATGCCCGCCAGTGACGCTCTATGTCGCTACGAGCAATATTGACATCGTCGACTTCAGGAATACCGACCAGCCCTCGCATCACGTCTTTGGTTGAGGGAGTAATCAACAGCTTGGTTAAACGTTGATGGCGAGCCAGTCCATCGGGGAGTTCGATGCCACAAAAATGCCGCTCACCGTCATGGTAGGCTCGCCACATTGACCCGGTAATGTATTGCCGTGCTATCGCCTCAATTTTTATAGGCTCGGCTCGCTGGACTATCCAGACGAGGGGGTGTGGGGCTTCAAGGACGTGACTGCGCGCCAAGCCAGCCGCTTGAAACTGGTCAAACCAATGCTTGGAAATACTGTTTAAAGCTGCGCCCTTTCCCGGCACTCCATCGAGCCCCTGCTCACCTCTCCATAGACATTCGAAAGCCGAGATACGATCCGATACCATCATAAGCGCTAGAGGAGCATCAGCAACAACATCATAGCCTCGCTCTTTGATTAATCGAGCACTGTCTTTTGGGGTCAACCAGTAGACTGATCGTACTTTCCCCGAATGAACAGGCTCTCGAGTGCGGACTGCAAAATCGTTGTTGGTATCGAGAACGCGGGACATACGTAGGCTCCTAGTCGGACAGCGGCATTTTACGCCCTGAAGTGCCTTTGAAACCAACTTTAATGTCGGTAACATGCCCAGCCTTCAGCATACAAAGAGTGACCGACCGATGAAACCCGTTTTCAACGCCACCACGACTGTTCATTGGCATCAAACCGCGGCCTACCTCTCGCTATTGTGCATCTTGGCTGTCGCAAGCCACAGTGCCCACGCTAATATTGCTGATGAGGTCATAGAAACGGTAGTCGTTACGGCAACGAGAGGCGATAGTTTGGGCAGTGAACTACCCCTGAGTTGGTCATCCATCGGTAGTGATGCCATAGCGTTTACCGTGCCGCAACATAGTAACCAACTACTGCAACGCGCAGCCGGTACATGGATTAGTCGTAACAACGGACAAGAATCATTAATTTCGTTGCGCTCCCCGGTATTTACCGGTACGGGCAGCTGTGGCGCATTCTTAACCGCTGCTGATGGCATATCGCTGCGTGCCCCAGGATTTTGTAACGTTAACCAGCTGTTTGATGCCAATCTAGCGCAAGCGGGAGCCGTTGAGATCATTCGTGGACCAGCGACCGCGATTTATGGCACAAACGCGATGCACGGGGTTATCGATATTCGCTCTGCCTCTGCAACCACGAGCAAGAACGCCCTACGTATTGATGTGGGTGCGCGAGACTATTACCGAGCGTTAGGAAGCGTTGTACGACCAGAGTCAGGTATTGCCGTGCACCTACAAACCACGACTTATGGTGGCTATCAAGATGACTCCGGTTATGACCAGCAAAAACTGACCCTTCGTCAAGATCTACAGCGGGGTAATTGGGCGATCACTTCGGTACTCGACGGCATGAATATTAATCAAGAAACCGCCGGCTATGTGCAAGGAAATTTAATTTACGAGGACGAGACGGCGAGCAAAAACAATCCCAACCCTGAGGCCTATCGTGATGCATGGTCAGTCCGGGGACATCTCAGCGCGTCCAGAGTACTGAGCGAAACAACCCGTTTCACCCTTACCCCTTACTTCCGCAATAACGCCATGAGATTTCTGCAACATTACCTTCCCTGGCAGTCGACCGAGGAAAATGGCCACAAAAGTCTAGGCCTACAGTCCACCCTGCATACTGAACACGATGCGAGAGGATGGGCGATAGGTGCTGATATTGATTACACCCAAGGTTGGCTTAAAGAAACACAAGATCAACCATTTAGTCCCAATCAGCCCGTGGGGGTTCATTACGACTACGAGGTCGATGCCGTCGTTTATGGCGGCTTTATACAGGGCCACCAAGCGCTAAACGAGCGATGGCGGATTGATGGAGGATTGCGAATAGAGCAGACGCGTTACGACTACAGCAATTTCACCGAGGATGGAAACGCCTGCGACCCCGCAGCAAGCGCCTGTCGCTTTTATCGACCGGCGAATAGAACTGACAGCTTCACCAATGTTTCAGGCAACCTTGCTATCAGCTATGACTTAGGTCCGGTGCGCACTTACGGTCGCCTTGCAAGGGGCTTTAGAGCGCCCCAGGCCGCCGAACTCTATCGACTGCAAGCCGGCCAACAAGTCGCAGACTTAGATGCCGAGCAACTGGATAGCGTCGAGCTAGGTCTACGCGGTACTTATGCGGGCACACTGAGCTACGGCATCAATGGCTATGTGATGCGTAAAAAGGAAGTCATTTTTCAGGATCGGGATCGACAAAATGTCAGCGGCGCTGATACTGACCATAAAGGAATAGAAATTGAACTAGCGTGGCAAATCAACAGCGTGTGGTATGCCCAGGTCGCAGCCAATGTAGCCGATCATGAATACGCTAGCTCGATTCAACTGATTGGCTCACGGGGGGATATTCTCGGTAATACTATTGATACCGCCCCTGAGCACTTCGGTAGTGCACGTATCGGCGCCGAGACCGTTATAGCCAATCGGTTTACCAAGGCCGAGCTCGAGTTCGTTTGGATAGATGACTATTTCGTCGATCCGAACAATGCCAACACTTATGAAGGTCATTCGCTGTGGAATCTTCGCGTTGATATATCCGCTAGCGAAACGCTCACGGCCAGTCTAGCCATTACCAACTTGGCGAATACGCGATATGCGGAGAGAGCCGACTTTGGGTTTGGAAACTTCCGCTATTTTGTCGGCGAACCCCGCAGTGCCATGGTCTCACTGAATTACCAGTTTGACTGACCAGACACCATAAGCAACTCGCGATGACAAAGGGCGGGACTTACCCCACAGCAATCTCCCGCCCCCATGTTTTTTAAACATCTATCGAGACACACATGGCTGACGTTTAGGCGTACGGGCGTAACCCGACTGCGTCGCGGACTCGCGCCAATAACGTGGCACTGTGAGGGCGTAAACGCTCAGCACCGGCCTGTAAAATCGCCTCAAGCTGCTGTGGGTCGTCTATTAGTTGTCGGTATCGCTCTCGAGCGGGAGCAAGCTCGTCATTCACTCGCTCGAATAACTGTGTTTTCGCTTCACCCCAGCCTATGCCGTCAAGGAATGCTTGCCGCATAAACTCCCGCTCTGCCTCATCGGCAAACGCACACCATAGTTGAAATACCGTTGAATCATGGGGATCCTTTGCTTCACCCGGCTCGAGCAGGTTAGTTTTGATTTTATTAATGCCCTTCTTCAACTGTTTTTCCGTGCCGAATAGCGGAATGGTATTACCGTAGCTTTTACTCATCTTACGGCCGTCTAAGCCCTGTAATACCGAAACGTTATCGTCAACGACCGCCTTGGGTAAGGTAAAAATATCGCCAAAGTTATGGTTAAAGCGCTGGGCAATATCCCGCGCCATCTCAACGTGTTGGATTTGATCACGGCCCACGGGCACTTCGTGAGCATTAAAAATCAGTATATCTGCAGCCATTAACACCGGATACGAAAAAAGTCCCATCGTGATACCAAAATCAGGATCCTCCCCGGCGTCTTGATTAGCGTGCACTGCCGCTTTATACGCATGGGCTCGATTCATCAGGCCCTTAGCAGCGTTGCAGGTCAACACCCAAGAGAGCTCAGTAATTTCAGGAATATCCGATTGACGATAAAAATGCACCTGTGCAGGATCGAGCCCAAGAGCAAGCCAGGTGGCGGCAATTTCACGACTTGATTGCGCCACAGCTAGTGGATCGCTAGATTTTATCAGTGCGTGAAGGTCAGCCAAAAATAGGTAGGCGTCAACATCAGCGCGTTTTGAGGCCGCTATCGCAGGACGTATGGCACCAACAAGATTGCCCAAATGGGGCGTTCCTGTGGTGGTGATGCCGGTCAATACCCGGGTTACGTTCATGGTTGGTCTCCGGTCATCAAGCAATACGATTTAAAAAACCAGTGAGCAGTGTTTCGAGATAAGCCGGATCCCGGCTACCGGCCAACTCACGAATACTGTGCATGCCCAAGGTAGGCACCCCTAAATCAATAGTATCAATACCGGTTTCACTGGCAGTGATAGGCCCTATAGTACTGCCACAGCCTAGATCTGTGCGCACGACAAAATTCTGGATAGGCACATCGACACGCTCTGCAAGTAATCGTAGCAGCGCTGCTCCTGTCCCCGACGTTGCATAACGCTGATTGCGATTGATTTTTATGACCGGCCCTGCGTTTAATAATGGTCCATGGTTTTCATCATGCTTATCACTGAAATTTGGGTGGACAGCGTGGGCATTATCAACCGACACCATCACTGCTTGGGTTCGCAGCCTTCGATTCTCGACGTTGTTGGCGCTGATAGCCGAAATGAAGTCGGTCAACATGGGGCCTTGAGCGCCCACCGCAGAAGCGCTACCCACTTCCTCATGATCATTGCAAATAAGCACACTCCAATGAGCAGCACTAGCGGCCAATAGCGCGCGCATACCAATGAAGCAGCTGAGCAAATTATCCAATCGCGCGGAGGCAATGAAATCTTCATCGAGGCCAATCAGTGAGGGTGGCTGAGTGTCATAAAGCGACATCTCGTAATCCAATATCCGAATATCGCCAACCCAAGGCAGTTGCTTTCGCAATTGCCTAGCTAGCAATGAGCGAAAATCTACGGCATCTTCAGTCCGCGCTTCGAGTAGCACGGGTAATATATCTCGCTGTGGATTAACGCTTCGACTGTTGTTTGCCTCTCGATCGAGGTGTATCGCCAAACTTGGAATAGTGGCTAGGGGTTTTTTAAAATCGATGAGTTGTTTTTGCAAATTCCCCTCGGCATCAACAAAATTGACTCGGCCCGCTAGCGATAGGTCTCGATCGAACCACGGGTTAAGTAGTGCTCCCCCGTATACATCGACCGCCAGCTGTACCACCCCATGTACGACTTTAATAGGATTAGGCTTGACCGATAAGTTAGGGCTGTCAGTGTGGGCGCCGATAAATCGTACGCCTTGGTCAGGGGACGCTTGTCCCGCGCGAAAGGCAATGATGGAGCTGTCATTGCGCGTGTAAAAGTAACCTTTGCCGGGCTCTAAGATGACGCCATCAATGCCCTCAAGCTCCACAAAACCCCCAGCAGTCAGTCGCCCCGCCATAGCGGCAACGGCATGGAAAGGCGTCGTTGCCTCAGCCAGAAATTGAAGCAATTCATCGACAACAGACATTCTTAGCCCCCAAACCCGATAACGGCAAATAACCCAATACCCAACAACAGGCGATAATAGACAAAAGGCATCAAACCCATACGATTCAGCGCCGCTAAAAATAGGGCGATAGTCGCGTACGCACTAATAGCTGCCACAGTAGCCGCGACCAGCATTTGCATGAGGGGTACACGGGCTTCAATGCCCGATGCCAACTCCAAAGCCAAAAATAACATGGCTCCCAAGATCACGGGCACTGATAAAAGAAAAGAAAACCGAGCGGCTACCGCTGGGCTGTAACCCAAAAATAAGCCCACAGTAATCGTGATGCCAGAACGCGATGTACCGGGAACCAGTGCCAGTATCTGGGCTACACCAATAATAACAGCATGCCTCAAACGCACTGAATCGCCCACAGTATAGCTACCGCCAGACTCTATCAGTTTGTGGCGGCTATGATAATGAGACCATCCTAACAAAATACCAAACAGTAGCGTTGTGGTCGCGATAACGGGTAGAACACGAAGAGTGCTCTCAATAAAACCATTCAGCAGTAGACCAGCGACTAGCACGGGCAATGTCGCTGCCACTAGGCTCCATAGCTCTCTAGGGGTTCCACCAACAGTCGGCCGCGCCTGAGGTAGTATATCGCCAATAAGCGCCAGCAGGTCACGCCAGAAATAAACCACGACGGCGACCAAGGTTCCCATGTGGACAGCCACATCAAACATCAGGCCTTGATCTTTCCATCCCAGTAGTAGCGAGGGCAAAATTAAGTGAGCAGAACTTGATATAGGCAAGAATTCACTGAAGCCCTGAATCACAGCCAATGCCAGTGTTTGCCAGCCATCAAACACGACGCGGTTGCTCTGATAATTTTTTCCAGCCAATATCTTGCTGTACATAGGCTGGGGTTAACTCATGAGGCTTGCACAACTGACTGCGGTCAACATGGTTCGAAATAAAGCCGGCCATTGTAGCTCCACTAGGTCTTACGGCGTCGAGTAACAGCGTCGAAGAATCAATGACCGGCGTCACGCCGGGGTCAAAAAAATGACAGGCTGAGCCAATCACATAGCTGGCGATCCCGCCAGCAGGGGCTGGCAGATCGCTAACCGTGCTAATACCCGGCTCTGAAAGGGGCGATAACCCACCATCAGAACAGCTGAACCAGCGCCAATACAATTGACCAATATGAGCATCGATACAACTCAGCACTAAACCACTGGCACGAGGATTTTCCACCGCAAAAACCTGCGCCTGATTCTCCAGAGAACACATAGGTAGAACCAGCTTATCGAGGGACCAGGCTAGACCTTGGGTAATACTGGCAGCTATTCGCAGACCGGTAAAAGATCCAGGGCCCACACCACAGGCAAATATATCAATCGCATTGATGGGGTATTGATCGAGAAGATCATCAATCATGGAGAAAATATGTTTATCGTGGGCTCGAGGCAGCAGCTGATGTAAACCTGTAACACCGTGTTGCGTGGCCAACCCTATAGAACAGGCATCGGTCGACGTATCGATAGCAAGAACGTTTTGCATGGTTGGTCAGCGTAGGTTGTCAGCATTAGATGAGTTAAGCTGATGATTATCACACACTCCTGTGGAGCTTTATACGTTGGAACAAATAACCCTAGGGTTTCTCGCGGGTGGCAAAGGACAGCGATTAAAAAACCGAGATAAAGGCCTGCTAGTCATCGATGGCCAACCGCAAATTGGTCGATTAATCGATCAAATACCTGAGCACCGCACCAATGTTTTCATTGTCTGCCGCAGAAATGCATGGCTTTACGCCCATTACGCGACCCACATTTTTTGTGATGCAAGTCGAGACCAAGGGCCTACAGCGGGGGTAGTCGCGTTGCTAGACGCCTGCGATACCTCGCACTTGGCGATTATTCCCTGCGATCAACAACACATTCCCAGTCATTGGCGGGCATGGTTACAAGACGCGGGCAATCATGGGGACACTGGTTACTTCGCCACTGAAGCAGGTCAGCACACACCGCTGTCCCTAATACCCACGAACCAAAAAAATAAGGCTACAGATTATTATGATGGTGGCGGACGTTCGCTGTTTGGCCTGTATCAAGCCTTAGCATTGTCCCCTCTTGAGTGCCCGGGAGCAGCAAGTGATATTGATATGTCGAGTCAATTAAACGCGCTTGGGGATCATTAACTAGCCGCATTGACCCATACCAACCCATAAAAAAAGCCGACCTATGGTCGGCTTTGGTTCCGTCTAAGACCTAAGCGATTACTTCTTCGCTTTTTTCTTGGCGGGTGCTTTTTTCTTAGCGGGAGCTTTCTTCTTCGCTACCGCTTTTTTAGCCGGTGCTTTTTTCTTGGCGGGTGCTTTTTTCTTGGCTACCGCTTTTTTAGCCGGTGCTTTTTTCTTGGCGGGTGCTTTTTTCTTGGCTACCGCTTTTTTAGCTGGTGCTTTTTTCTTGGCGGGGGCTTTTTTCTTCGCTACCGCTTTTTTGGCCGGTGCCTTTTTCTTGGCGGGGGCTTTTTTCTTGGCTACTGCTTTCTTAGCAACTGCTTTTTTAGCTGCAGGCTTTTTCTTAACTACTTTTTTTGCGGAAGCTTTCTTTACTGTGGTTTTTTTAGCTGAACTCTTTTTTGCTGCGGTCTTCTTTGCGGCTGCCATACACATCTCCAATTAAACGGCGGGGTGTTGATGTGAAAGCTACCAGCGTTTTTTCTCTGAGACAAGTGGTGGTTACAAAAAAATAATAATAATAATTAAGCGAGGCATTGGCGAATTTGTTTTGTAATGTCAGCCACTGAGCCCACACCCCCAATGCAATGGTAACGAGGTCCTGCTAGCGTCTGATAGAAAGCGACTAAAGGCTGTGTTTGCTGTTCATACACTGACAAACGTTTTCGAACTGTCTCCTCACGATCATCATCGCGTTGGACTAACGCCTCTCCTGTCTCATCATCGACACCGTCTTTTTTAGGCGGATTATGCGCCGTATGATAAATCCGACCGCTACCCAAATGGATTCGGCGACCGCTTAACCGAGCAACGATTTCTTCATGATCAACGTCAATTTCTATGACATGGTCGACAGTGATATTGGCATCGACCATCGCTTGAGCCTGAGGGATGGTGCGTGGAAAACCATCAAATAAACAGCCATTAGCACAATCAGGCTGGGCTAACCGATCTTTCACTAATCCAATAATCAGGTCATCAGAGACCAATCCCCCCGCATCCATGATCGCCTTCGCCTGAATACCGAGCTCAGTACCTTCAGACACCGCAGCGCGCAGCATATCCCCTGTCGAAATTTGAGGAATAGTATAGGTGTCACACAAAAACTGAGCCTGGGTGCCCTTACCTGCGCCCGGTGCGCCTAAAAGGATAATTCGCATAGCTTTTTCCTTACCTTCGTACCACTGTTATCTTCGACCACCCCACGAGGCAAACAAAAGTACACAGCCGCGGTAGCGCTGACAAGTACTAATCCGATGCTTTTGCTGCCTGCCACAGCGTATGCAGCTGTTCGGGTGTGTATTTTTCTAGCGACGTGTTGCTGGCCATCGCCTCCGCCTCCATCATACGGAAGCGGCGTTCAAACTTACGATTGGCACGTCTAAGTGCCCTTTCGTTATCCATGCGCAAATGTCTTCCGACATTGACCGCACTAAAGAGAACATCGCCCAATTCATCCTCTATATGATCGGTGTCACCATCGGCCAGAGCTTCCTTCAACTCCCCTATTTCATCCTCAAGGTTGCTGAGAACCTGTTTGAATTCGGACCAGTCGACGCCCGCATTGGCGGCCCGTTTTTGTAATTTTTGAGCCCGTGCTAACGCGGGTAGCGCGAGAGGCACATCGTCCAGAGCGCCATGCTGAGCTTTAGCTGCACGCTCTCGCTGTTTCAGCGCCTCCCAACTCACGCTGACGGATTCGGCACTAGCCGGGGCTCGTTCACCGCCATCAATATCGCCCTGTGGAAAAATATGGGGGTGCCGTCGAATCAGCTTATCAACTAAGCCATGGACCACCGACTCAAAGTCAAAGGCTTTTTCCTCACTGCCCAACTGACTATAAAAAATCACTTGAAAAAGCACATCACCCAGCTCTTCAGCCACGTGAGGCAAGTCCTGTCGCTCAATCGCGTCAGCCAGTTCATAGCATTCCTCTAGCGTTGACGGAACGATAGATTCAAAAGACTGCTTGATATCCCAAGGACAACCCTTCTCGGGATCGCGTAATATCGTCATCACTTTCAGCAAATCGTCAATAGAGTAGTGCCAATCTTCGCTGCCACACTCAACGTTCATTGCTCAAGAACCCGCTGCGCGGACATCACGTTATCAAGCTGATTCAATGTCACCAGCACTCGCCCTAAATTCTCCAACGAACAAACCTCGCAGCGCAGGCGCATATTTGCCGTATTAGTCTCAACATTACTCAGCGTGTTAATAGCGGTCACATTCACTTTAGCCCGAGCCATGACCCCAGTAATATCCGCCAGCAAGCCCTGACGATCGTATGCCTCAATAGTAACACTCACTTCAAATCGCTCCTCTTCACTACTCCCCCAGCTTATAGCAATGATTCGCTCCGGCGTTTTCTGCCGCAATGTCAGCAATCGACTACAGTCGATTCTATGGACTGACACTCCGCGAGAGCGGGTAATATAACCCTCTATCGCATCACCGGGCACGGGCATACAACAGCGGGCAAAGCTGGTTAGCATATTGCCCACGCCGTCAATACGGATGGCACCACGATGGTCATGCGCAGCGAGAGTTGCGAGTCTAATGGGCTGCATTTCAACGATACCAGTCACACTTTGCGCCGCGCGCACCACTTGACTTGAGGTCACATCACCCGTGCCAACAGCGGCAAATAGATCCTCCACACTGTTGCAACCCAATTGCCCAGCTATGGCTTTGTAATCTAGCGCATTGAGGGCAAGGCGGGCACACTCTCGTTCGACGAGCGTCCGGCCGGCATCGACATTGTCATCTCGAGTTTGCTCTTTAAACCACTGGTGAACACACGCCCTAGCTCTCGAAGTGCATAAGTAGCCAGCGCTACGTGATAACCAATCCCGGCGAGGCTTAGCTTCATTCGCTGTTAAAATTTGCACGCGTTCACCAGTTTTCAGCGGCTGCGTCAACGATACAATATTGCCATTCACTTTGGCGCCTCTACAGCGATGCCCCACTTCAGTATGTACGTGATAGGCAAAATCTAATGGGGTTGCGCCTTGAATAAGGCTTACCACATCGCCTTTCGGCGTAAATACGTAAACCCGATCCCCCGCTGTATCAAAGCTGAATGGCTCCTCTCCCTCGCCATCTTCGCCCAACACTTCATGCCATTCCAGCACTTGCCGCAGCCAGGCCAATTTCTCTTCATAGGTCCCTGAGTGACCATGAACATCGTCGCTGCCCTTATAGCGCCAGTGTGAACAGACGCCCAGCTCGGCTTCTTCGTGCATGGTGTGAGTACGAATTTGTATTTCCAGCACCTTACCCTGTGGGCCTATGACCGCTGTATGAAGCGAGCGATAGCCATTCTCTTTAGGATTTGCGACGTAGTCATCAAACTCATTGGGAATGTTCCGCCACATGCCATGAATAATGCCCAGCGTATGGTAACAATCACGTACATCATCAACTAAAATCCGCAGCGCGCGGATATCGTGAACTTGCGAAAAGCCGATGCCCTTGCGCTGCATTTTTCGCCAGATACTGTAGATATGTTTTGCTCGACCGGAAATATCGAAGTGAAGGCCAGCCTCGCCGAGAGCATGAGCTAGATCGGTGCGAATCCTAGCAATAAATTGATCACGCTCAAGACGCCGACCATCAAGCAACTTAGCAATGCGATGATAAGCATCTGCATGGGTGTAGCGAAACGAAAGGTCTTCTAGCTCCCACTTCAAATAACCAATGCCTAAGCGGTGAGCCAACGGGGCATACACATTGAAAACCTCTCCAGCAATCCGCTGTCTGTCAGTCTCTTGAGCACTCTTGAGAGTCCGCATGGCTACCGTGCGCTCGGCGAGCTTAATCAAGGCTACGCGCACATCGTCCACCATGGCGATCAACATGCGGCGAATATTGGTATTGGGCGAATCTGATTGCCCCAATACGGGCGCATCTGACGCTCCCGTTAATTCACTCACTGCCGCCATGCGCAGCACGCCCTCAAGTAGACGAGCCACCGAAGTACCGAAGCGCTTTTCCACCTCGCTACTACTCAAGCGCTGTTCTCGGACGCTTCGATAGACCAATCCTGCCAGCAGAACATCGGTGTTTACACTTAGCTCAGACAAAATATGGATAATTTCTAAACCCACAGCCAGTGGATTTGACCGCCCCGCCCAGTCGCTTGTTTCAACACTTGGGGTGCCCTCGAGAGTCTTTAAGTACTCAGCGGCTTCAATAATTCGAGCCATGTCTTCATTTTTTAGCTCCGCGGGCAACGCAGAAAGCCATTTCTCGAGAGTAAATCGATCGAGGTCTTTTATCTTCGGCACTACACGCACTTGAACCAAAATTAACGTTCCTCGCGCGCATAAACGCCGGTAGAGAGATACCGATCACCGCGATCACAGACAATGGCAACAATCGTGGCATTTTCCAGCTCACGGTTAAGTGTCAATGCAGCGCTTATCGACCCACCTGAAGATACGCCGGCAAAAATTCCCTCTTCTTGGGCTAGGCGACGCATCATTCGCTCAGATTCTGCCTGCGAAATATCCATCACTCGATCAACTTTGGCGGCATTAAAAATCGACGGCAAATAATCAGGTGACCATCGCCGAATACCCGGAATCGAAGAACCATCCTCAGGTTGTAGGCCAATAATTTGAATCGCGGGATTTTGCTGTTTCAAAAAAGCCGAAACGCCCATAATAGTGCCGGTGGTGCCCATTGAACTGACAAAATGAGTAACCTCCCCTCTTGTTTGCTGCCAAATTTCTGGCCCGGTGCCTTTATAGTGAGCCAATGGGTTGTCTGGATTTCCGAATTGATTGAGTACCTTGCCCTCACCGCTGGCCTCCATGGCTAGCGCTAGATCTCTAGCGCCTTCCATACCTTGTTCCGACGTCACTTCAATGAGCTCGGCGCCGTAGGCGCCCATTGCCCATTTACGCTCATTACTCATGTGCGAAGGCATGATTAGCACCATACGGTAACCGCGCATCGCCGCCGCCATGGCAAGGGCAATCCCGGTATTACCACTGGTGGCCTCGATGAGTGTATCACCGGGGCTGATATCGCCCCGATCTTGCGCTTCGGCAATCATACTCATGGCCGAGCGGTCTTTCACTGATCCCGCGGGATTATTTCCTTCAAGCTTTGCCAACAACGTATTACTGCTGTTGCCCGGAAGGCGTTGCAAGCGCACGAGCGGCGTATTGCCAATAACATGTTCTACCGTGGGGTATGCGGGGGTTAAATTAGGCATTAATAGTCCCTCCAGACGGCCCGAATAGCGCTAGAATATCGACGTTTCATGTATCACTATTGTCATCTAACGAAGCACCCATAGGTTGAGCAAAAGCGTTGAATAAATCCCTACTCCGTAATGGCCGATCGCCTAAATGACGCTTCAGTGCCAGGCGAGTTATTTGCTTGAGCATTCGCCATTGCACTGGATTTAACTCGGTTTCTGCATGACGCCACTGGGCGAGTAACATCAACACCTCACCGCTTATGTCTATCGCACCGTCATCGACAGCGGAACCTTGCGCGTCTATGGGTTTTACCCGAAAGCCATTGTCAGCTCGGTAGTGATAGTGGCGCCGTGGATCAATCAATTCTCCATCTGCGTCGTGGGCAAAAATCAATTCATAACCCAATTCCTCGAGCAGTGCCAATTCAAAGACCCTCAGCTGACTCTCATCGTGACTCCTTAAACGCGGTAGTAGTTGCCCATAATGAGCAAATAGTCTGGGATAGGGATCGAAGCGAGGTAACGTTCGAATCAGCAATTCATTGATATACAAGCCGCTAAACAGTGCTCGGCCCACCAACGGTATTGCAATACCTGCAGATTCTATCTGGCGCATGGTTTTTAGTTCACCCCGGCCAATAGCCTTGACTAGTAGCGGATTGAAGGCTTGAGCTTGGCCCGCCAAAGACCCTCCACGGTGTTTACGTTGCGCTCCGCGAAGTACCGCAGAGAATCGGCCTGATTCAAGTGCAAAGCATTCAACAATAAGACTGCCATCTCCGTAAGGTCTGCGATGGAGCACCCAAGCGGGCTCGAGAGACGCAAGCATACCCACTCAACGCTCGTCGAAACCCAAACTACGTAGCGCCCGGTCATCATCAGACCACCCCGACTTCACTTTAACCCACAATTTAAGCATGACTTTAGTATCAAATGCGTGTTCCATATCTTTTCGGGCGTCAGTGCCAATTGAACGTAGGCGACTACCTTTTTCGCCAATCATAATCGCCTTCTGCCCAGCACGTTCAACGTAAATAAGTGCGTCAATATGAAGCACCCTCCCCTCTTGCTTAAAGCTCTCAATTTCAACCGCAGTTGTATAGGGGAGCTCATCGCCCAACTGACGCACAATTTTCTCGCGTATGAGTTCAGCGGCTAAAAATCGCTCTGTCCTATCGGTTACCTGCTCCTCGGGGAAAAAATGTGGGCCATGAGGCATCTGCGCACCTAAGTATTGCCGGAGTGGCGTTAAATCCTTTTTGCTCAGCGCAGAAATAGGAAATAAACCATCAAAATCGTCTCCCATCATCAGTTTTTCACTATAGGGAAGTAGTTCGTCTCTACCGTCCAACATATCGATCTTATTAATGACCAAAGCCACAGGGGCATCTGCCGCCTTTACAGCGCGGAAGACCATGTCGTCCTCTGGCGTCCAGCGCATCCGATCCACCACAAATAAAATCAAATCAACATGCGCTAACGCACTATTAGCGGTGCGGTTCATATAACGATTGATGGCCTTACCCTGCTCTTTATGCATGCCCGGAGTATCAACAAATATAATCTGTTCGGAACCCTCAGTCAGAATGCCCAACACTTGGTGGCGCGTTGTTTGCGGCTTTCGGGAAGTAATACTAACTTTTTGGCCTAGCAGATAATTTAGCAAGGTCGATTTGCCCACATTGGGCCGACCCACAATGGCGACATAACCACAATGCTGGCTGGTTTCATCCATCAAGCGAGTGCCTCCAGCACTTTTTCAGCTGCCGACTGCTCGGCAGTTCGGCGGCTTTTACCGATGCCTTGCACCCCCTCTGATAGGGGCTCAACTCGGCAAAGGACTGTAAATATTTGCTCGTGATCAGCGCCTTCAACCGATGTCATTTGATAGTCGGGCAGGGGATGGCCTCTACCCTGCAACAGTTCCTGCAAGCGGGTCTTGGCGTCTCGTTCGTCACTCAACGACAATGACTGAAAGCTATCGACAAACCAAACTGAAATCACCTGACAGGCTGTCTCAAAATCACTGTCTAGTAGCACCGCGCCAGCAATCGCTTCCAGTGCATCCGCGAGGATGGACTCTCGATGGCGGCCGCCACTTTTGCGCTCACCACTCCCTAAACTCAGGCATGGCCCAAGCTCAAACTGGGAAGCCAACTGAGCGAGGTAAGTGCCTCGAACAAGTTTAGCTCGCAAGCGACTTAACTGCCCTTCAGCTGCCTCTTCAAAGGCAACAAACAGGTGCCCGGCAACGACGTGATTCACTAGGGAATCTCCGAGAAACTCAAGGCGCTCATTATTTTTTTTACTGGCACTGCGGTGCGTCAACGCAAGCTCAAGTAGGCTTACATCGGCGAAGGTATAGCCTAGGCGACCCTGAAGTTGGTGAAGCCTCGCATGCTTAGCTTCACTATTCAACGCTGTCGATCACTTGGCACTTCGATGATTAAATCATCAAAGACCATGACACCATCGACAATCCATACCAGAGGAAAACGGATTTCATAGTTCGCATCAATAACAACAAAATTTCTGTCACGAAATACTTTGATATCCTCAGCCTTGATCGCGTAGATTTGACTACTATTTAAGAGCTTGCGTATCCGAACGCGAATATCTTGCAATGAATGCTGCTGAGGGTCGTATTCCTCAGCCGCCCGTTCAACAATGCCCTTTACCGACAGGTAGGTCATGTAGGAGGGCGCAATACGCAGTACCAGAATCAGGAAGCTACCTAGAATGAGGACGTTGAAGGCGATGCTCCACATCGTCATGCCCCGTTGCCGAGATAAACCCCGTCGTTGTCCTTGGTTGATCATAGCCTCTCCTTCGATTGCTCAGTCAATCGTACCCGCACGTCCAAAACTGGGCACCGACAGAAAAGACTCCCAGTGCATCCAAATAGCCACCGCCTTGCCAACAATATCGCGCTCGGGCACTTGTCCCCACACCCGGCTATCGCTAGAGTTGTCTCGGTTGTCCCCCATCATGAAGTAATGCCCTGGTCTTACCCTGACAGAAAAATCACGGCTCGGCCGAGCCACATCGACTTGCATTAAATGCGGCTCATCAATGAACGTTTCCATTCCTTGGTGAACACGATGACGCCCCGAGTTGTGGGCTGCAAGCCATTTCAATGGGGCTTCTTCGCCATTAATCCACAATCGTTTATTCCGGTATTCAATATCATCACCCGGAATACCAACAACCCGCTTAATGTAATACGTTTTATTTTGGTGAGGGGGAAAAAACACCATGACGTCTCCTCGCTCGGGCGCGTTAATACTAACGATCTTATCCCGAAGTACCGGCAGTCGTAGCCCGTAGGTGTATTTATTGACGAGGATATAGTCACCCACTTCGAGAGTCGGCACCATGGACGAGGAGGGAATCTGAAAAGGCTCAAACAGAAAAGAGCGTAAAATAAAGACCGCCGTCAAAACGGGAAAGAAAGAGCGGGCGTAATCAACGATCGCGGGCTCTGCCGCTGAGCTATTAATGGCTGCGGTTAGTTTCTTTTCGTCAGCGCTTTCCGGGGACTCCCAGCGAGGAAATTGCGCCTTCAGCCCATCAATGCGTTGCTTGCGTGAGCGAGCAAAAAACAGGATATCGATAGCCCAAATAAACCCGCTGCCAAAGACCAAAATGGCCAAAATTAAAGGAAAATCAATATTCACACTAGGCCTCTCTCATACTGTCTTAATCTACTTGAAGCACAGCGAGAAACGCCGACTGAGGAATTTCCACATTCCCCACTTGCTTCATTCGTTTTTTCCCCGCTTTTTGCTTCTCTAGCAGCTTGCGTTTTCGAGTCGCATCACCCCCATAACATTTTGCGGTGACGTTCTTACGGAGGGCTTTGACAGTCTGGCGAGCCACAATCTTGCCCCCCACCGCTGCTTGAATAGCCACATCAAACATTTGCCGTGGAATCAACTCCTTCATTTTCTCCGTCAGCACGCGTCCACGACTCTGAAGATAATCTCGATGCACAATCACCGCTAAGGCATCAACACGGTCGCCGTTTATCAGCACGTCTAGGCGCGATAATGGCGCAGCAACAAAGCGGTCAAAGCCGTAATCAAGCGACGCATAGCCTCGGCTGACTGATTTTAAGCGATCAAAAAAATCAAGGACCACTTCTGCCATTGGAATATCGTAGATAACCTGAACCTGTTGCCCTAGAAACTGCAGATCGACCTGCGAACCACGCTTGTCGACACACAGCGTGATACAGTTACCTAAGTATTCTTGCGGCGTCAAAATGGTACAGCGCGCGATAGGCTCACGCATCGATTCAATATCACTGACTTCAGGCAACTTTGAGGGGTTATCAACCTCTAAAATAGAGCCATCTTTCTTTTCAATTTGGTAAATCACCGTCGGCGCTGTGGTAATTAAATCCAGATCGTATTCTCGCTCCAAGCGCTCCTGAATGATTTCCATGTGCAGCATACCAAGGAAACCACAGCGAAATCCAAAGCCTAATGCATCTGAAGTCTCAGGCTCGTAAAACAATGACGCGTCATTAAGCGTCAATTTACTCAATGCATCTCGGAAATCTTCGTAGTCATCGGAGGATACCGTGAAGATGCCCGCATAAACCTGAGGCTTCGCCTTTTTAAACCCCGGAAGTGATGGCGTATCTGGCGCGTTGGCATGCACCAACGTATCGCCCACTGGGGCACCATGGATGTCTTTAATCCCAGCGACCACAAAGCCAACTTCACCCGCCCCAAGCTCAGGCATCTCAGTTCTATTAGGGGTAAACACACCCACCATGTCTGCGCTATGCTGCTTACCGGTCGACTTGACTAAAAACTTCTGCCGTTTCTTTAACGTTCCTTCGGTGACGCGAACCAGCGACACGACTCCAAGATAAGTATCAAACCAGGAATCGATGATCAGCGCCTGCAACGGTTGTTCACGATCGCCTTGTGGGGGCGGTATATTGGCAATGAGGTACTCCAGCGCATCCTCAATACCCATACCGGTTTTAGCGCTGACCAGACATGCATCGATGGCGTCAATGCCAATAATTTCTTCGATCTCAATTTTAACTTTGTCGGGATCGGCCTGCGGCAGATCCATTTTATTGAGAATAGGCAGCACTTCCAGACCCTGCTCAATTGCGGTATAGCAATTTGCCACCGACTGAGCTTCAACGCCTTGACCGGCGTCAACTACCAACAGAGCCCCTTCACAGGCGGCAAGCGAGCGTGATACCTCGTAAGAAAAGTCCACGTGCCCGGGCGTATCGATAAAGTTCAATTGATATTCGTCACCGTCGCTCGCCTGATAGCGCAAAGTAACGCTCTGAGCTTTAATAGTAATACCGCGCTCACGCTCTAAATCCATTGAATCGAGCACCTGAGCTTCCATTTCGCGCTCACTTAGGCCACCACAGTGCTGAATAAAGCGATCGGCTAAGGTCGACTTACCATGGTCAATATGAGCGATGATAGAAAAGTTTCGAATATAGCTGAGATCAGTCACGCACGCGCCTCTAGTACGCCACCTACTAGATGGCAAGCTACGCAGCTCTTATGAGCTGCGCGTCATCGGTGACGGATTCTAACGCACCCAGCTCTGGAGTGCATGATTGACGAGCACAGAAGGTGACATTTTGTCGGGCGTAAGACCCTTTAACAGGTGCTTATCGGGGCTCAGGCACACGCACTGCTAGGAAAAAAGGCGCGCCCCGACGAATTAATCGGACAGCCACCGACTGGCCAGCCTGCAGGCGATTGATAGTTGCCTGTAGATCGTCTGTGTTGCGAACCGCACTTTTACCCAGACGGGTGATGATATCACCGGCCAAGATGCCAGCTTCGTCCGCCGCAGAGTCTGGCATGACCTCGAGGACCACCACGCCACCCGACAATCCCAGGTCAGCCATCATCTCACTGTCCGCATCATCGGTGATAAAACCCAATACATTATTACTACGTTCAGGTGTTGCTCGCCCAGCGACCGATGGCCTTTCATCGGCATCAAGCCCACCGACCTGGATAACCAACGTGAGCTCTTTGCCATCGCGCATGATTAAGGCTTTAACCTCGGCACCAGGGGTAATTAAACCAACGACATGCGGTAAATCTGACGAGGTTTCAATGGGCCGCCCAGCAAAGCTGAGAATGATATCGCCGCTTTCAATACCACCCTCTCGCGCGGGCGAATCTGGGCCCACTTGCGATATCAACGCGCCCCGCGGTCTATCGAGACCAAAGGATTCCGCCAAATTCCGATCGACATCCTGAATGCTCACGCCAAGCCAGCCGCGCACGACCTCACCATTAGCTTTTAGTTGATCGATAACATTGCGTACCACCATAGCGGGTATGGCAAAGCTGAGTCCTATTGAACCACCTGAGCGGGTGAAAATCTGAGAATTAACCCCAACCACCTCACCGTCAAGATTGAACAGAGGCCCCCCTGAATTTCCTGGGTTGATTGCCACATCAGTTTGTAAAAAGGGTACATAATTTTCACCGTTTTCAGTAGGCAGACTGCGGCCCTTGGCGCTCACAATGCCGGCAGTCACTGAAAAATCTAAGCCGAAAGGCGAGCCTATGGCCAGCACCCACTCGCCGACCTCGGTGCCATTATCACCGGCAAGCTTCAAAACAGGTAAATTGCTCTCCTGAATTTTTAACAGGGCTAAATCCGACCGGGGGTCAAGCCCAACCACCACAGCATCGTATTCTCGTCGATCGGTAAGACGCACCGTCACTGAGGTCGCTCCCTCCACCACGTGATTATTAGTCACAACATAGCCATCGGGCGAAATAATGAAACCGGAACCTGAGTTCTGTCGCGGTCTTGGGCGCTGATCGCCACGAAATTGAAAAAATCGCTGTAAATACTCTGGCAGTTGTTCTAGTTGCTCAGGACTCTGTGCAGCCTTCATTTCTGACTCCACCAAAATCTTCACTACCGCCGGCGTGGACTTATTCACGATGCCGCGAAAGTCGGGCAACTGTGCATTTGCTACGAGTGGTAATAGCACTATCACGAAAGCGCACAAAAACTGACGCATAACAACTCACTCCTGTTGAGATCAACTCACTTAATGGTAAAAATCAATGCCTAGTGGATCTAATGGGATGCCAAGACATCGGTGATCGGTATACGCAAGGATGCCAAACGAGGTTCAAAGGTTTCACGAAGCCCCATCATCGCCGGTAGGAATCGGACCACACCAAACCCCACTATTAGACCGCTGACGAAAAAGCCGATAGCGGCCAACTCGCCCAGCGCCTCACCCAACACGGCACCCACCAAAGCGAAGAACAAAGGTAGGCAATACACCAACAGCGAGCCACGTAAAATAGCCGACTCCGGCAGTTCGATGACGACTTCATCATCGATAGCGCAATCTCGGGCTGAGAGATTGATTGATTCAACGGCGCGTACCAACCCCTTACCTCCCGTTGCTCGCGCTAGGACGCCGTGGCCACAGCCAGCCTTGACAGCGCACCGACCACACAGTGTACTCCGAATAGTTTCTACCCAGACTGCATCTACCTCGACAGCAACAACCCTACCGGATTCTCGTAGCATGACATCAAGATCCATTCGTCATAACACGGACTGCATCGGCAAACAGGCGTGCGGTAGTAATGGGCACCTCGCCCATTACTGTGATGAGGTAACTGTTTGGGGTGCCTCGTGTGTAAGTCAGAGTACTACCTCGCAGGACCACTCCTTCGCCCGCGGCCAGTGCTTTCGGCTGGGGCTCGATAAACACGGATGCCGAGGCCAAACCGTCGCTCACAACAGCATGTGCAACCGGCGAATCATCCCGGCCAACCAGCGTAAATCCCGGCGGTAAGCCCGCGAATCGAAACCGTGGCGTACTGGTCACTGCAACGGTAGAGATAGGTTTAGGAGTAGCCGTCGGCAGTTGTACTGCTTGAGAATGGTCGCCCAACTGAAATTGGGCAAATTCGAAACGCTCTAGCACTTGCCCATCTGGAGTGGCAGACACCACTCTCAGCGGAAGATCGCTCTGCACATCAATATCCATTAGGTACCCCAACCGCAAGGTATCTCGTGGTCGAATCGAAAGACGCCAGGTGGCACGACCCGCTACCACTTGGGGGGTCTCGGCGCTAAATGCATACAAACGCGCGAGGGAACATGCGGTTGCAGCCTCTCGACGCTCGGCAATGACGGTTTCCAGAGGCGCACCCGCCCGCCGGCTCAGTCGTGTCAGCAAGTTGTCCTGCCCCTGGCGTGCATTGACGGCAACAAACTCTCGATCACTGCCATACTCAACGAGCAACGTGCCAGAATAGTTATAGTGACTACCTGACTGAAGCAGTCTATTCACGGATTCTTCAAGCTCCGGGGACAGGCCACAGCGATCGGTTTGCGCGACACTGACGGGGACTAAAGTCATCATCAAGGCGACAAGGGACATTATTTTAGTCATAGACACCATCGATTTGATGAGTGTGTTAGCGATTTTGAGGGGGTACTCGAGCAAACGGCACCACCGCATTCGGTTGCAGTGCAGCGGTTTTCTGCGCATGGCTAAACCCGTAGCGCTCGAATCGCTCGCGCGCTAGCTGCTCATAGACCCGGGACGTTGCAGACCGGTCCGCGGTCTTTGATGGTCGCGCACTCACCGCTTGACCCTGAGGTTCCAGACCATAACGCGCCTGGATCGGTGCTGCCCCCTGCATCGGCATCACACCGCCAGGCACTTGGGCTATGGGATTCACAATGTCCCTCCCCTGCAGTAATTGCTGGCCGCCGATCATAACTGCCAGCGTCACCGAAGCGGCGACCGCCAGTGACACTAATGGGCTCGGCTGTTGTTTCATCGGTTTATCGCCGACCAATACAGCACGAACACCCTCTGAAACATCGATACTTCCCGGTGCGACCCCAGACTGGAGAAAAGCCTGAGAGCCTTGCAAGCGCTGCCAGTAAGCACGCATGCTAGGGTCTGAATCAACGGCTTTGAGGACTCGGGCGATATCTATGTCGCTCCCCTCGCCGTCCATAACTGCAGACATCGATTCCCGAATCAGATCATCTCCTACCATCACCTACTCTCTCTGTTATGTGCTTGTCTTCTGCCCGCGGTCCTTGTGACCCACGCTCGCTACAGACCACCGTCTTTAATCACCTGTCATTTGCTGAGATATTTTTAACTCTAGTGTTTCACGCGCCCTAAAAATTCTCGATCTCACGGTACCCACCGGACACTCCATCACTTCAGCTATTTCTTCATAACTTAAGCCATCGAACTCCCTCAATACTAGCGCCGTTTTCAGCTCCCTCGGCAGCCCCTCAAGGGTCTGGGATACTACCGCGGCAAGCTCTTGACCGAAGAGATAATTCTCTGGGGTCTCTGTATCTCTAAGGCCATCGGCCTCATTATAGTGCTCTGCATCGTCAACTGACGAGTCGGCACTGGGCCTTCGCCCTTTTGCCGCTAAATAGTTTTTTGCGGTATTAGACGCTATCCTATACAACCAGGTATAAAATGCACTATCACCACGAAACTTCTCCAACGCCCGGAAGGCTTTTATGAACGCCTCCTGTGTGACGTCCTCAACATCTGACGCATCCTGCACAAAGCGACCGACTAGCGAGGCTATTCGCCCTTGATATTTCAACACCAACAGATCAAACGCTCGGGTATCCCCCTTTTTCGCACGCTTTACCAGTTGTTGATCGGTTTCCCGAGCCTCCACATCCCCGCCCTATTTTCACTGCACACTACCTCGGCACTAATATTCAAAACCCGCTGTAGAGGCCACATTATGACTGTAAATCAACACCAAAGTTCCCCATTGGCGCCAAAGTCCGTAAATTATGCCACTTTTCTGCCACTCATTATCAGGGCTTAATCGATGAATCAATCACTGCACTACGACGTGCTCATTATTGGCAGTGGCGCTGCTGGCCTAAGTTTAGCACTTCAGCTGCCATCAGACGTCAGTTGCGCCATACTGTCGAAGGGGAACCTAGCCTCTGGATCAACATTCTGGGCCCAAGGCGGTATGGCCGCGGTGTTACACGATAGAGACAGTATTGACGCGCACGTTAATGACACCCTGGTTGCGGGGGCCGGATTATGCCATGAGCCCGCTGTTCGCTACAGTGTTAGCCGCAGCAGAAACGTTGTCGACTGGTTGATGACTCAGGGAGTTGAGTTCGATTTACGCGAAGATCAACCTGACGATGAATTTCGAGAGTTCCACCTCACCATGGAGGGAGGACATAGCCACAGGCGAATTGTTCACTCAGCAGATCGTACCGGACGCGCCATTGCCGAAGTCTTGACCGCTCGGGCTAAAGAAACCAGCAATATTCATTTACTGACGGAGCGATGTGCCGTCGACCTTATTCGAGAGGCCGATCGCTGCGTGGGTGCGTGGGTACTAAACACTGCCACCAACGAAGTAACCGCAATGGGTGCACGGGCCGTGGTCATGGCGACAGGAGGTGCCAGTAAGGCGTACCAATATACGTCGAATCCCGATGGTGCGAGCGGTGATGGCATTGCCATTGCATGGCGTGCTGGCTGCCGCATTGCCAACCTGGAGTTCAATCAGTTTCACCCCACCTGCCTTTACCACCCCAAGGCAAAGTCATTCCTGATTACCGAGGCATTACGGGGTGAAGGTGCCATACTGACGCTGCCGAGCGGCGAGCGATTTATGCCCCGATTTCATGAGCAGGAGGAGTTAGCGCCTAGAGACATCGTCGCACGAGCTATTGATCATGAGATGAAACGCTTGGGGCTTGAATGCGTCTATCTCGACATTAGTCACCGGGACAGTCATTTCGTGAAGTCACACTTTCCAACGGTGTATGCGCGCTGCTTATCACTGGGAATCGATATCACCCAAGAGCCGGTGCCCGTCGTACCAGCGGCCCATTACACCTGTGGGGGTGTGGTAGTCGATCAACATGGCGCCAGCGATTTACAGGGGTTATACGTGATTGGCGAGACAGCCTGCACAGGCCTGCACGGCGCAAATCGCATGGCCAGTAACTCCCTATTGGAGTGCTTTGTCTATGCGACTGCTGCCGCCGCACATATTGCCGCACAGCGTCCCTCCTCGGTGCAAAAATCGCTGCCACTGTGGGACGACAGTTTGGTGCGAAGCTCCGATGAAAATGTCGTCATTAAACATAATTGGCGGGCTTTACGGGGTCTTATGTGGGATTATGTAGGCATTGTTAGAAGCGAGCGCCGTTTGCAATATGCACGCGGCACCGTCAAGCTGATGCAGGATGAAATTAATGATTTCTACCGCCGCTTTGTTATCAGTCGGCCGCTCTTGGAACTGCGCAATCTCAGTCAGGTGGCGGCACTGATGATTGACTGCGCCCTCCATCGCAAAGAAAGTCGTGGCCTACACTTCAACAGTGACTACCCCGACACCAACAGCCTAGCTGAGAACACCATATTGGTGCCCGCTAATTCGCCGTTAAAAAATAGCCTAGCCAGTCCTCTCCTAAAGCTACCGCGCTACGACAGCAGCATTTAGGGGGTGCCTGGATCATTAAGCTTTGCGTCATTATGGGCACGAATACTCGCCACTATTGCCAACAAAACACTGTCCTTCACGGGCTCCCGACCCATAATCCAGTTCAGGATATCTTGGTCTTGCTCCTCAACAAGTCGGCGAAAATCCTGCTTTTGTTGATCGTCCAAATCGCGATACTGCGCCTCGACAAAAGGAGCGAGCAATAGATCTAACTCGAGTAACCCGCGGCGACTTGCCCAGCGCATGCGGTTGAAGTCTTGATCATCGGTCATGGGAGTGTCCGTTTAGTAGCAGCGCTGATTATTGGCCTTTGTGGCCAACCTAACGTTAACATAGATCAATCCACCTCACTGCCACTCTGGAGTACTCGATGAGCGAATCTATTTCCCAGCAACCGACAATAGCCACGGGTTTATCTGGAGAAGTCATCTTACATCTGAGCGGCCCGGATGGCAGCCAGTTCCTTCAGGGCCAAACCACCGCGGATTTTGTCAAGGCTCAGCCAATGACAATGGTGGGTGGTGCTTTCTGCGACCTTAAGGGACGAGTACTGGCAGATTTTCTGGCACTAGTGATTGACCCAGAGATTATTTTGTTACGTACCCAGCACAGCCTGACAACGCCACTCCTTGAACATCTACGAAAATACCTCATGTTTTCGAAGGCTGATTTGACCATCTCCGAATACCAAGTCGCGGCGCTGATAGGCAAAGAAAACCATGAGCGGCTGGGTATCGATACTGCCGTGCTGTTGCCGGACGAAGCGGCTGTGGTGTCCAACGATGTGGGCGGTGGGTTTGTTCTGCGGCGACAGCCAGATCAAGAGAGGCCCATGAGCGAGTGGTGGTTACAACAGCCAAAGCTCGATCTGGGCACTGATAGTAGAGCTTGGTACGGCGCTGCCATTGCTCGCGGTGAGGCGAGAATCGTATCAGAGACCATGGGACGTTATTTACCTCAGGATCTCAACTATGACCTTAGCGGCTGGGTGAACTTCAAAAAAGGCTGCTATACCGGTCAAGAAGTGATTGCCAGATTACATTGGCGTGGCAAACCCAAACGCCGCTTATACCAAGCGCGGTGCGCCACCCACATGAATCCTGCACCCGGCACTAAACTCGTCGATCGTGATGCCAAGACTCTCGGCAGTGTCGTCAATTCAGTCGCGATGTCCGGAGAATCCCTCTTAGCTATCGAGCTTGTTGCTGATGGCTTTGAGCGAGGATTGTATCTAGAGGGCAGCGATGACTGTGTCACAGCCCTCTAAGGCCTATCCCTCAATCTTTTAACTGCCAGTCAATAGGCTCATAGCCCTGAGCCTGCAAAAATTGGTTCGCCGCGCTGAAATGCCTGCAGCCAAAAAAGCCGCGACGTGCTGACAGAGGTGACGGATGCGGCGCCGTCAATAGCTTGTGGCGACCCGCATCAATAGCTAACCCCTGCTTTTGCGCATGCGCACCCCAGAGCATGAAGACCGTGGGCTGGGCGCGCCGACTGATATAATCGACGATGGCATTGGTGAGCTGCTCCCAACCTCTGGCATGGTGTGACCCGGGTAGACCATGCTCCACCGTTAAAACACTGTTGAGCAACAGCACTCCTTGTTCTGCCCAGTGGCCTAGACATCCATGACTGGGGTACGGGCAGGCTATGTCAGCGGCCAGCTCAAGAAAGATGTTTCGTAGCGAAGGGGGTATTTGCCGATCTCTGGCCACAGAAAAACACAATCCCTGTGCCTGCCCAGCACCGTGGTAGGGGTCTTGACCCAATATAACGACACGGACAGTACTCGGGGGGGCTTTATTTAAGGCCCGAAAAATGTCTTCCGTCGGCGGATAAATGCGTCTCCCTGCTGTACGTTGCGCACACAAAAAATCGTCCAGTGCCTGCATATACGGCTTGTCAAACTCCGCCGACAACGCTTGGAGCCATTCAGGATGCACCATCAGGTCACGCATCGCGGTCATCTTATATTTTTCCTTGAATCACTAGCACTTTCTCAGCGATAAAGTGACAATAGCGCTTTCAACTCGGCAGTGAAAATAATTAGGCCACCATGAGTCAAGACGCAAACACACTCGCTGCGCAAGAACCTCGGATTATAGCGCTAAAGAGCTATGTACAAGGTCGGTTGGAACCGCGTATTAAATTAGTGTTCAGCGAGTTAGTCGACCATTTATTCAACCTCTCATCAAGCTCGCAGCTGACGTCAGACTCTCGTTCACGGTGTTTTGAAGCGTTTTCACTGTTGAATTCCCATGGAAAAACCTTAGTCGCTGACACCCTTACACACATTGATGCTGGCTATAACCATCTGATTGTAATAGACAGCGAGGAACAAGAAGACGTATCCGGTGAACTCGACCTTGTTGATATCGGTGATTTTGAGGATAACTTAGCCATTGATCGTATTGTCAAACTGGGCACTGAGCGTTACTGGATTGCTCTGGAAGCTATCACTATGCGGTTGGCAACCATCATCGACACAGATCCTGCCAAACTACGGCTTCCCTTTGGCGTGCGTGAGCTGTGTACCGCCTACCGCTCGGTCATCAAACCGATGGAACTATCAGCCGAGATTATTGATGAGCTGGACAAAGCCTTTGCCCGCAAATTACTACCAGAGCTGAAAGGAACGTATAAAGAAATTAACGAGAAACTCGAGTCGGAAGGTCTGCTACCCGGAGTCGAGAAAGAGATAGAGAGCGGTGGTTCAAAAATAGCACCTGCACAGCTCAGCGAGGCGTCTCAGCGAGAAAAGGCGGCAGCACAGTCACAGGGTCGGACTGACGATGCGCAAGCAAGTACTGGAGGAACGCAAGGCCAACAGGGTGGCAATTATGGGGGCGGCTATGCAGCACCGGGGCCTTACGTCGCCGGGCCTCAGTTCGCCCCAATGACTCAGCCAGGTCCTGGACAAGCGCATCAAACATCGCCTTATCTGAGTGACATGGCATCGAGTCAACCTGCCCACAGTCCGCAGCAGGCATCGCAATATGGTCAGGGACAAGGCTTCCGTTTATCCGACGCACTTCTGAATCAGGCCATGTTAGCAAACCAAGCGCAGCCAATACCGCAATCCCTTCTCGATCAGTTGGCGATTGAACAGGGCGTTAGTAGTTATCTGCCGAGTCATGGTTCATCGTCTTCAGCGACCACGGTTAACCTCGATGTCTTGAATCGCTTGCGTTCCACCGGTGATTATGGCCTGCAAATTGATCAGCCATCGAGTCCAAGCGAGTTGGCAGAAAAAACAGAGGCATTACTGGGTCAGCTTGTTTTGTTGCAGGGCCAAGGGCTTGAGCAGTCATCAACATCGGCACCCCTGAGCGATCAACTCGATCTGGAGACCTTAGGCCCTGAGGGGGAGGTTCTACGGGGCAGCATAGCGCTAATTGATAAGCTCTTTGAAACACTCGCCAGCCCAATAGCGACCAACGCTTCACTGACCAATAGCTTTCACGCATTGAAGCCGCCGCTGGCACAGTTGGCACTGACAGATCCTGATTTTTACCGTAACAGGGAGCACCCCGCACGTTTGCTTGTTGAGCGACTCAGTGAGCTGCAAGCACTAGCGCCGCAAAGGAACGCGCGCATCGAGCAACGCCTCAATGACATTGTTAGCCGCGTAAGCGCGGACTATGACGGCGACTTAGACGTGTTCGATAATGCTCTGGAGAAAGTGACTGAGCTGGCCCTCACGGTGTTGCGCCAACAGCAGCGTAATATTCAGCGCCAAGTGGCCGCAGAAGAGGGCAAAGAGAGGCGGCACATTGCACTGCAACGCGTCAATCGCGATTTATACGCCGCCATACCTCAGACAGCAGTAGCAGGACATTTAAATCGCATTATTAAAGAGCTGTTGCGGGATGACCTGACACTGCGAGTACTGCGTGACGAAGATGACGAGCAATACGCCACTATTCTCAGTACGATTAAGACTATTAATAGCGCGCTACAAGGAGACTCGACGCTTGACGCCGAACAGCGAGTTAGCGCTATTCGATCCCTGAGACAGTGTCTTGAAGAACGCGAATTACTGACCCCGGAATACGAACCGCTCCTCGAACAGTTAAAAGAACAGCTGCTTGGCAACGGCCACATTGAATTTGTCGATTCAACCTATGGTGACCGCGTTTTATTTGCCGAACCTGAGTTCTCAGAGCGGCTAAAGCTGCTAGCCCGGCTCAATCGCTGGGTACGGCGAGCACGCAGCTTAGCCGTTAATACCTGGCTCATGGAAACGGACACCCATCAGGGCTCGCGTTATCTTCAGCTAATATGGATAAATCTGGCAGAGACTCGCTTTGCATTAGCCAATGAACAAGGGCAAAAAGTTTACGATTTCGATTTAATCGCTTTCGCCCGCGCTCTCGCCAAAAATATGCGCCCACTAAAGCAATCAGAGCAGCTATCCGTGGTCGAGCGCAGCGTATTTTCCACCCTCGAGGAAAAACAGGCTGATCTCACTGCGACTAATCGCGCAAGTATGGGTGAAGAGCTGTCACGAACGGAGCTGATCGATCAAGTCCAGAGTATGTTGCGCCGAGCCAGACGAAAAGGCCCGAGCCATGCTGCATTAGCCATCCATGCAGATGCGCCAGACGCCCCATTCCGTATTATTGGCTTACTGGAAAAGGCTGGCCTCACCATCGACGCACGGGGGTTGCTATCCCCAAGCACCTGGGGCTTAGTTGTCCAAACCGACTCTATTGAACAACTTCAATCCGCCGTTAAAGATCAATTGGGAGAGGCCGACACTGCGGGCATAGGCATTGCAGTGATTAGCGCGACGTACAATTACGCAGACGCCCTCTGGAAATCTCTCGCAGAGACAGCACAGCGCGGACTATCGTTATCTCCCAATATTGGTGTGGTGGCACCTCAGGAAAATCGCCAAACAGATTTAGCTGGCGCAGTCCGTAAAACGTATGGGCGACTGAAAGACGACATGCCGCCGCGATTTTCATTGCGCCGAGTGCAACGTTCTCGAGCCGGCGACCCGAGCTTGAGCGAAGACGTTTTTCAAGTATTACTCGATGGTACAGCCGACGCAGCTGCAGAAGTTAGCCAGCAGACTGGCTATCATTCCGCCGCCCTATCGATAGCGCTGGATTGCGTCAAGGTAAACGCCACCTGCGCTTACGCTGAAAAAATCGTCAACGCTGGCAGAGAGCTACCCGTCTTTCATGTGAAAATATCGACGGACTCGGCGCTACATAATGAGTTCTTAGATTTCATATTAGGCGAAGTTTCTGACAGCGGAATAGGCACGGATCGCCTGTGCATAGAATTGCGGGACTCTGCTCGGCTGCGCGAAGCAGATCGCGCAGCCGACTTCGCGCGAACCCTGCGATCAATCGGTTGCCAAATCAGTGTCAGTGAAGTGCACCCATCTAGAGGATCAACTGCCCAACTGCAAACGCTCAGTCCCCACATGCTCGCTCTGGATGCGAGCCTTTGGCCACCCGGCGAAGACAACAAACTGTCCTCGCTCAATCAGGCGATCAGTGATTTACATCACCTTGTGGGAGAGCATGTCGTGCTACGCGATTCTCGAGAGCGTGTCCAAGCCACTGAGTTAGGCATAGATATCATCGAAATAGTTGACTCTGGCGAGCTCGACCCACAACAACTATTGGATGATCTTCCTCACATCCAGCGCTGACCACAATCGGATCACCGTCGGTCCCCACTGGCTTGGGACGCTCGGTTCGCTCGCGCTCTTTAAGGCGAAGCAAGACTTGCCGGTCTTTTCGGCATACCCCCAAGTAGCGCCACGCCGCACATTATTAGTGACACCGATCAGTACAGCTGCGGATCATTAAACGTCTTGCTGGGCCACCTTACGCAGGTGCCGGTATCGGCGAATATTATCGCCGATAATAAATGCCAATCCACACCAGACAATAGCGAAGGACAGCAAAGTGAGTATTGGCGTTTGTTCGTGAAGAAAAAATTGCGCAACGATGAGCTGCAGCGACGGCCCTACATACGACATGAGTCCAACGGTGGACAATGGCAGCAGACGGGAAGCCATCACATGCGTAATCAAGGGGATAGCCGTGAATGCACCCGACAATAGAAGAAAAGCGTCCACCCGTAAGCCAAAGGCCCCATACCCGGCTCCATCATGTAACAAAATCCATAGCAGACCCGCTGGAAATAAAAACAATGATTCTATAAATAGCCCTTGAATAGCATCGGCTTGGACTTTTTTACGGATGGCCCCGTAGAGAGCGAAGGACAGCGATAGCGTTAAAGAAATAATAGGGATAGTGCCTACCGCCAGTAGCTGCACGACGATGGCAACCAATGCCATACCGATGGCTACCTTCTGAGATAGCGTGGGCCGTTCACCAAAAATCACTATGCCCAGTAGTACTGAAAGAATAGGCAATAGAAAATAACCCAGGCTGGCCTCGGTAGCATGGCCATGGGTTACCGCATAAAGAAATGTGCCCCAATTCACTGATATCAGCGCTGCCGCGAGCAACATGAGGAACAGGGTCTTCGGTTGCTTTAATAAGCGTGCAGTTGAGAACACTCTTCGAGAAAGAATGAGCACTAACAGTACAGCAGGTAGGGTCCAAGCACCCCGATGGGCGAGTACATCAATAGAATTTACCGGCCTAGTCTGTAACCAATAAAATGCCGCCCCTCCCCACACCGAATTTGCGATCAGACTCAGCGTAATACCCAGACGAAATTGACTGTTCCCAGATTGGGTATTGTTTATCATGATGGATGCGTCCTTGGAGGTGCGCTCCAGAAACTGACAGCTAACGGCATCGGCTCAACCACTACAATGACCTAGGTTCGACAGGGATCAATCGACCGAGTGCAACGAAGAAAAGCGCACATTTCACAGGTCGCTGTTGGGCCTCCAGCGCCGTTAGCAGTCCATGATAGTCAGCTAATTGCTCCCCATAATGTTCTATTTCCCTGATCAAAAACGACTCCATGGTTTCATCTGGCTGAGGCGTGCTGGTTTTATAGTCAATAATCCAGCGAGTATCGGTGAGAGCATCAATAAACGCTCGATCGATAATACGTTTGCGTGGCTCTGGACGACCAGACCACAGCACCCACTCATTGTGAGGATCCTGGTGAGGACTCAATACCCAGCGACCATCATCACTATTGAGTGTTTCTCCAATCATCGTCTCGGCTTGCTCCCGTAACGGCTGCAAACGTTCTGCCGAGAACCCGGCTTGCCGCAGACCTCGCTCGATAACGCCTTTAACTGCTTCGCTGCTTGCCTCCGGTATTGGAACTTCATCCGCTATGCGCTCTAACACTCGGTGCACAACGATACCCAAGATTCGCTCGTCCCGATTACTCGATCGATAGACGGTTATCGGCATGGGTGTTTGCGTGATTGCGGCGCTAGATAGCTTACGAGTACCCATGCAGCTATCGGGTAAACGACGCAGAAACTGATGATCGACGATAGTTGTTTCATCGACAGCCACCAGAGGCTCCGCATCTAGATCATGAAAGACAACATCCGGCTCAAGAGCCGTTCTCAAAATTCCCATCGGTGTTTTTGCACTGGGCCAGGCTGGCCAATCACGGTCACTGACTGCCTCGCCCGTCAGCCAAACGCGAGATTTTGCTCGGGTGATGCCCACATACAAAAGCCGCCGTAATTCCGCTGCATCTCGCTCACTTTGCAACCAATTTAGGTAACTGTATAAACTGTTAGCGTGTTTGTCCGCACGGTCATCAGCGGCAATAAGCAGGCCGCCAACATCGTTGCTGTAGTGTCCATCCTGAATATGGAGATGCCATCGCAGCAAGGCGCGATCATTGCCTGCCGCACTCTTGTGCAGCGCAGGCATGAAAACGTAATCAAATTGTAAACCCTTCGATTTATGTACCGTCATGAGCTGTACAGCATCAGCAACCGCAGGATGGCGCGCATACAGTCTATCCAGTCGCTGACGCAGCCAATCAATATTGAGTCCTACCCCCAGCATTTCTGCCTCTCGCAGCAATGCAAAAAAACGTATCGCATCTTCATGATGACCGGCTGCGGTCACTCTATCAGCCTCGAGTCGCAACCAAATTTGTTCAATCCACACCGGCAATGACAATCTATCTCGATGCTCGGCGGCCCAATCCAAGGCCTTGAGTAGGTGTTCCGAACGCTTCAATGCATTGCTCGGCAAGAGGCTAGGCGCATGGCGCAAGGCATGGCGAAGATCTAAGGGTCGTGCCTGCTGCCAAAGCGCATGAATGGCGGCGAGTGGCAAGCCACAAAACGGCGCTCTGAGGAGCGCCAAGGCAGCGACCTCATCACTCGGATCCGCAAGCCAGCGACAGAGCGATAGCAGATCTCCCACTGTCGGCGTCTGACTGAGGGATTCCAAGTCTCTGCCAATAAACGGAACCTCGGCGGCTCTCAGCGCCTCAATGATCGGTACAGCATGACGTCGAGCCCGGACAAGAATGACAATGCTTGCATCGGGTTCACGGGTGCGTAACTCCACGATGGTTTGGGCAATAAAGGTGGCCTCCCGCAGCCCATCACTGGCTGGAAAGATATGGCTCGCTATGGCTTCACCGGGCAATCGGCCATGGGTAGCCTGCGCAGGACTATGGGAAACACGTCCTCTTGACAGATCATCAGCCGCAGGTAGCAACTGTGCGAAGACGTCATTAACCCAATCTACCAAGCCTTTTTGTGATCGGAAATTATGACTCAACGCCAATGAGTCAAGCTCAATACCGCCGACGCCATGGTCCCGAGCGCGTAAAAAAAGTGACACGTTGGCATAGCGAAAGCCGTAAATTGACTGCATGCCATCACCCACTAAAAACAAGGTTCGAGGCGCTCTGCCCGAGTGATTGTGCTCAGCCCAACCCCGAGTTAATTTCTGTAAGAGATGAAACTGTTGATCTGAAGTATCTTGAAACTCATCGATTAAAATATGTTCAATTTGGTAATCGAGGCGCAACGCCAAGTCAGTAGGCGCTTCGTCGGACCCCAAGGCTGTCTCTGCAGCTAAAGCAATGTGGGTGTAATCGACCTTCCCTTCACGTTGAAAAACCAATAGCAATTGGGCGAGTAATACCGGCAGTAATTGCGACAGATGCAGTACTAATTCCCAGCTTTCATGGTGTTTGGAAGCCAGAGGTAGTCGACGTAGCTCTGTGATGAGCTCTAGCAAATCAGCTTGTCGGCAGGTATCCAACAGCGTTCCTAGTCGACTCTTTTCGGCGTTACTACCCGTCGGAAAGCCAATGGTTTTACGAATGCCCTTGGCACTGCGCCAATCACCGTCTTTTTTGACCAACAAATCACTCGCCTGTTGCCAAGCCGCCAGTGCACTCGCCTCTGTCGATAAAACGACAGCGGGTAAATCGAGATTCTGGGCAGCAATATTGGCTAGGGACTCGAGCTCAGCCGCCGCCTTGCCCAGCCGTAGAGCAACCCGAGCAATCACTCCTTGGGTCAGTTCGGCCATCGTCGCCAATAAATCGCGTTCCGATTGTTCGGGACTGTAATGCATTCCCAAGCGTCGTCCCCAGTCCCCGCGCCGCTCTAACAGCCGCACCAGCAAGCCAGCTAGTACCTGCCAATCATTATCAAAATGTAGTAACAGCGCACGTAGCGCAACACCGATACTGTTTGCTTCCTCGCTGCGAGACAGTAACGCGCTCACCGCCATTTCAAACAGTGGTCGGGATTGATCGGTGACATCTACTCGACCACCAAGCGCACTGATAATCGGCATTTGGCCGGTTAGATCACTGCACAAGCTATCAATGGTGCGTACGTTAAACTGCTCAGGATCTAGCGACCAGCGCTGATCTTGGGCATGAGCGAGTACCGCCAATGCAAGATCTCGGGTGATTTGCTCATGACTTTCCGTGACCAAGGACCCGTCTCTCGCCTGCTCAATTTTCTCAACCAAACGGTCACGCATTTCTGCGGCAGCTTTGCGCGTGAAGGTAATGGCCAATACCTGCTCGGGTCGCTGAACCCGGGCCAGTAAGGCCAATACACGCTGAGTCAGAAGTTCGGTTTTCCCGGATCCCGCTGGGGCGGTGACACAAAAGCTGCGGCTGGGATTTAACGCTTCGCGCCGCGCTAAAGTATCGCTATCAGTCATACTGATACCCCCGAGCTGTTGTCATTGATACGGCAAACACTGGCGAAATCACAGTAGTCGCACGCCTGAGGGAGAGGATCGATCTGCGCCTCACCGCGAGCATATTGCTCCGCCAAGACGGTTAGATTTGCTCGCCAGGCGCTCGTTAAATCTTCCCAACTGAGTACCTCAGCTCGACTCTTTTTAAGCTGTGCGGTCAATCCTTTATCACCTGACTTGAGACCAAGGCCCTCACCTAAACAAACAAACTGGGTCTCTTCTCTGCGCAGCTGAGCAAAGCTTAGTCCCGCCACACGATGATCGAGCAGCACATATAAAGGCAGTTGTGGTTCGGCGGGACGATCTCCCAGCCAGCTCGAGACTTTGCCAGACCCGGTTTTGTAATCAAGTACCACTCGACGCCCGTCAGATAATTGATCAACGCGATCAGGCCGAAGGGTTAGTAGCAGAGGACCTACTGATAGCTCATGATCCCGCTCACGCTCTATAACTGTGAAATCCTCGCTGCGTTCTCGCTCTCGCTCGAGCCAATCCATCAGCAGTAATTGGCATCGCTCAGCCTCAATGTCTAAACAGGCCGATCCGACACGCTTTCGGATCGCTATGCCTGAAGATCGAGACGCTCGCTCAAGTTTTTGTAACGCGAAGGTTATTCCGTCTGTCACCAGCGCCATAAGTGCCTGAGACGAAGCGGTCGATAATGCTTGCGCATCACCCAATTGCCCCCACAAATAGTATAGCGCGTCATGCACAATCGACCCGCGCTCTGCTGGGGTTAACCCTAAACGTGGCGATGCAGGGCTATGGGGGCCCAAGCGATGGGTAACCCACGCTCGAAATGGACACGCGCTTTGATTTTTTAACACCGAGGCGCCGCCGCCGTAAGCGACCATTTGCGCCTCGATTAACGGTGGTGCTATACGATCATCAACTGCTTCAAGGGGTATAACATCGCACCAATGACTGGGTCGTTGGGCGCTGGCATCGGGATAAATACTGTCAATACTGACGAGCGGACTGGCCTGCTGCTCTACGCCATCGCTGGTTCGTCGATAGCTACCTTTTAACATCCCATGACTTGCACGCCAACTCGATATCAAAGCCCTCGCTTCACTCGCTAACCGCTGCGCATCAGCATTAGGCAGACCCCAATCGCGCTGTAATGACCCGGGGATAAACGGTAATAATCGCGGACGTGTGGGTAATACCCCCGCCTGCAGTCCGCACACCCATAAGGCATCAAAACCAAGCCCCACTGCCTCTAATGACCCCATTACCTGCAGATCCCCCGACTGGGTTTTGGGCTGGAAAATGAGATCGTCCAAACACTGAGACCACAGACCAATAGCTCGCCGGTAGCTCATGCGCGACTCATCAGTGGCCAACCCAGCGAGGCTATCAAGGCTGCGCTCAAATCGATCAAGTTGCTGATACTCTACCGAGTCGAGCGCAGCACGATTCGGCCAACCCCATAGCGCTAACTGGCGCCTTATGTATGCACACCAGGACGGTAGATCCTGTTTACTGTGTCGCTCCTTATCGATTCGCCAGCCAGCAATCACCTTCGCTACATTCGATTCCGGCGCGCAACGATGAATCAGGTGCTGAAAATCATCAACGCCAATGGGGTCGATCAGCATCTCGGCGATTGAACTAGCCAGTCGCAAGCCACCGGGAGATTCAGCGAAATTGATGCCCATGGCATAGGGTGATCGGATCAACTGGCTTATACGTTGGCGGGTCAAGGGGTTGAAATCCAAAGATAAAGCGAGCAGTGCATCCCTGAACATAGGCGTCTGGCCGAGCGGCATACCGGTAGAAAAGTTGACCGGCAGGCTGTTATAGCGCGCGTCGAGACAATCGAATTCTTGACGCAAGAAATACTCCAACACCGGACGATCATTCTTTATATCCATTAATACAATGCCAGTCGTCTCTTTCCCTTGGCGATGCCGGGCCGCCGCCCATCGAGCGACGCTCGCCAACTCGTGATCACGATCCTCATATTGGCCTATGGCCAGCGGCGTCCACGGCTTTGCAGGACTCTGGCTAGCATGATCGGGAGAAGGATCATCACCCACAGTATGAATGTCACCCAAGTGACTCAAGGCTCGCAATGTCAGAGGTGTCAACTGCAAACAGTGGCACAATACTAGGGGTTGCCGATCGTTAACCGTTAGGGACAGGAGCTGACGATACGCATCGGCCCGGGTAGCCCAGCCCTGTGCGCGCAATCGAGCGTCGAATTGCTGGCACCAAGCCGCGAAGGCACGACAGTCTGCATCACTCTGAAACAGACCTCGCGAGCGCAGATCGTCCTCCGTTGGAGCATAGTGCATGAGTCTGTCACGACATACACGTGCTTGCTCTGCGGCAGCTGAAGGCTGTAATAAACGGAAGTCGCCCGAGTGACTATTCTCCGTTTCGACGATGGATTGCCATAGTAAACGCTCTTCGAGCTTACTCATCAGTCGCTGGGGAGCAAGCTGGCCCCGCTCTACGGCTACAAGCCACTGCGCCTCAAGCCAGGCATCTATGGGTTCAATGGTCGGCTCCATCACCACTTGATGAGACTCGAGTGACTGCCTCACCCACTGATCGGTCAGCTGCCTAGCAAGGCGGAGTCCCGGAGTTAACATACGCCGACCCGCCTCAAGGTGGGGCGTTACCGCGCTCAAATCAACAAATGTTCTCAAGCGATGACCTCAAATAGTGGCATGTGACATGACGCAGGGACAATCCCACGGTAGACTTCGCAATCGCCAGACCGACGCTGTCTCGTCCCCAGTCCTATAAAGTGAATTTAGCATGTCTAATCTTCGAATCCACAACGTCAACGTAGCCTCGCAACAAGTTCTAGTCGCACCTGCCGCTTTACGCGACAGGGTGCCAGTCAGCGATACCATCTATGATCGAGTAGCAGAAAGCCGCCAGACGATTGAGGCCATTCTCGATCGCAGCGATGACAGATTACTCGTGGTGGTCGGTCCTTGCTCGATCCACGATATTGATGCGGCGATGGACTATGCGCGCCGACTCAAGGCACTCGCAGAACAGGTAGATGACACCCTGTATATTATTATGCGGGTTTATTTCGAAAAACCCCGCACCACCGTGGGCTGGAAAGGACTCATCAACGATCCTCACCTCGATGACTCCTTTGATATCGAAGCGGGCTTGACCATCGGCCGTACCTTACTACGCGACATTCTCGACCTTGGCTTGCCAACCGCCACCGAAGCGCTGGACCCGATCACGCCGCAATATTTACACGATCTCATTAGTTGGACAGCGATCGGCGCGAGAACCACCGAATCCCAGACGCATCGAGAAATGGCAAGCGGTTTATCGTCCGCAGTGGGCTTCAAGAACGGCACTGATGGCGGCCTTGATGTGGCGGTCAATGCCATGAAGTCGGTCTGCGATCCGCACCGCTTTTTAGGCATCAACAGCGAGGGCAAAGTCTCGGTGTTCAAAACCCAGGGCAACCGCTACGGTCATGTCGTATTACGCGGGGGTAGCGGCGGACCCAACTATGACAGCGTGCAAATTGCCTTATGCGAACGGGCCCTTGAAAAAGCCTCTTTGCCACGCAATATCATGGTTGACTGCAGCCACGCTAACTCCAACAAAAAGCCAGAATTACAACCGCTGGTCGCTGATAACGTTACCCATCAAATCCTAGAGGGCAATGACTCGATTGTCGGATTAATGCTGGAAAGCCATATCAACGCTGGCCAGCAGAGCATCCCCACTGACCTCAGCCAATTAGCTTACGGCGTGTCGGTCACTGACGGCTGTATCGACTGGCAAACAACCGAGCAGCTCTTGTTGAACATGGCCGCTAAACTGCGTAGCAGGCTGTCTAATCGCAGCGAATAGCTCGCTTAGAGGCGGGTAAGGTCACCCATCAAGCGCAACGCAGGCGGCGGTGCCCAACGTAGAAAACTCTGATTACCCTGGCCTTTAGGGACTGGGTCCCCTACCAAGGTTAATAATAGGCCTGGCTTCTGTCCGTATGATCGGTAACGTCACGCACCCCAGCAAGCTCGGGTATCTGTTCCGTCAACGTTTTTTCAACGCCGTCCTTTAAAGTCACATCAACGGCGCTGCAACCCTGGCAACCTCCACCAAAGCGTAAAATCGCAAACTGCTCATCGGTCACCTCCACCAGAGACACTTCACCACCATGAGCGGCCAAGGAGGGATTGACCTCGTTATAGAGGACATAATTGATTCTATCTTCAATGGGACTGTCGCCATCCACTCTCGGCATTTTCGCGTTGGGCGCTTTAATCGTCAGCTGACCACCCATTCGGTCTTTCGCATAGTCGACCAGTGCATCCTCTAAAAATGGCACGCTACGGGCTTCAAACCAGGCTTTAAATGCCTCGTACTCATGTTCAATGTCTTGGGGGTCAACGTCGCCCTCACGGCAATAAGCAATGCAGGTTTCAGCGCGGGGAGTACCCGGCTGGTTGATAAAAACACGGACACCCAACGCATCGTCTTGGCCAGCCAACAGCTCAGCGAGGTAGTCTTGCGCGGATTCTGTGATAGTAATCATGCTCTTCATTCCATGGTCGACAACAAGCGGGAGACAAGGTTAGCACATCGAATTGCTGATGCTCATCACTAGAGTGCAGAAACTGGCTCATATTGACAGTAATAACACCGCCTAACGGTCCGCGCTCCATAAAACTATGGATAGTGCGCAGGCTCCCACCCGCACACCGAATACGTTGTCTCGCCCTCACTGCCAACCGATAAGGTGTCGTGGCTTACCATGGGTGGCGTGATCTTCGTGCGGAAAAGGGTACTCATCAGCCAGTAAGGACCCTGGGTGGGGTTACCTCAGGTGGGCATGCCGCCTAACCACAGTGCCAACCCCAGCACAGCAACAGTCACAATAATCACCGCGGCAATCGCATCGGCGGTGCCATCGGCTAACTTTCTATTAGCCATAAGGTTTCTCCTGAAGGCTCTACTGTAGACGTAGTAAAGGGTCGAACATTCTGGGATAGAACGCGCGCGCGCGTCAACGCTTTTTGCCGCCTTTGTGTAGCGCGACAATCTCACCGATCTACCCTACGCAGCGAACGGGGGAATCCGTGCGGTTATCAGACCAAGTGGTGTCTAACTGGCGAGCTCTCCGGGCAGGCCTTTCGTCCGCTGAGCCTGTAAATTGTCCGGTATACCTAATGCCAGGCGCCCGAATGCCGCATCGCTCATCCCTCTGAATGAGAGCGTAGTTCTCGACTTAAGTCGCTAACACACGTTACGCGGCACATACGACGCTCCTGAACGATCGACTCGACCGGAGAGTAGTAATTGCCGTACACTCGACCGCGATGAACGATGGCCGAGGCTTGTCGATGGGGCGAGTGCTCAGGGAGGCGAGCTTCACCGAGGAGCTGTGCGTCACCGTGTAAACCTTCGGGGTAATAGTATGGACACTGGCGGCATTACCTTCACCTTCGCCGCTATCTTCTTGGGCGCAGCAGCCCTCGCATCAGCGGCACTCTATACACGCCAACCGATTATCATTGCCTATATAGCGCTCGGCGCTCTGCTGGGACCCTACGGCGGCGGCGTGATTACCAACGTACAGCTGGTGGCTGATGCCGGGCATGTCGGCATTATTTTTCTGTTGTTTTTACTCGGGCTCGACATGCAACCCAGTGCGCTGCTCAGCAGCCTCAGGGCGTCATCGTTGGTGGCCGTCATCAGCTCAATTGCTTTTGCAGGCGTGGGGTTGGGCGTCGCGACCAGTTTCGGTTTTAGCCTCAGCGATAGCATTGTCATTGGTGCGGCACTGATGTTTTCATCGACGATCATTGGCATAAAATTACTTCCCACTACCGTATTGCACCATAAACATTTGGGCGAGGTGCTGATCGCTCTGCTGCTTTTTCAGGATTTAATCGCCATTGTGTTACTGGTTATTTTACAGAGCGCTGGAGGGGAACTGGCAGCTAACCTCGACGTCATGATCATGCTTCAACCACTGGCCTTGCTGCCCGTTGTGGGTGCCCTATGTTGGTTGTCAGTGCGCTTTGCACTCCTGCCTCTCATTCGACGTTTCGATCGCTATCATGAGTATATTTTTTTACTGTCAATCGGTTGGTGTCTGGGGGTCGCTGAGGTCGCTGCGCTGGTGGGTTTATCGGCTGAAATCGGTGCTTTTATCGCCGGCGTTAGTGTTGCCACCAGTCCCATTGCACAATACATCGCGATTAGCCTGAAACCTTTACGGGATTTTTTCTTAGTGATTTTCTTCTTTTCAGTCGGCGCGCAATTTGATCTGAGCACACTACCGACGGTCATCTGGGCGAGCATTACATTAGCATTAGCTCTATTGGCACTGAAACCGCTGATTTACCACGGGTTGTTACGGAGGGTCAGCGAGAGCCACTCTCTGGCCTGGAATCTCGGATTTCGCCTGGGGCAATGCAGTGAGTTTGCGCTGCTCATTGGCGTGGTCGCTGTTGAAGCGGGCGCCCTGAGCCAACAAGGCAACACCCTTATTCAGGCCACCACTATTATTACGCTGTTACTGTCGAGCTATATTGTGGTGTTCAATTTCCCCACACCCATTGCTATCAAAGAATCACTGCGCAGGGATTGAGCCCGATGCCCAGCCGCTAGAACCCCGCCTGCAAACAGCGATTAATCCTTTCTTTTAATAGGCGAGAGAGCCGACTATTACAGATCATAACCACGCTCATCGTGGAGCACCAAATCGAGACCGACCGTTTCATCTTCATCGGTCACCCGCAACCCAACCAGCACATCAACCACTTTGAAAATGATCACGCTTGCCACAGCGGTATAAACGAAGGTCGCGGCAACGCCCGTCGCCTGCACGCTGAGCTGTCCGGCGATGTTATCTATGCCCTCTGAGAAGCCATTGCCACTAAAAATACCCAAGTTAGGCGAACAAAAAACGCCGGCGAGCAGCGTGCCCAATATGCCTCCCACCCCGTGAACAGGAAAGACGTCGAGACTATCGTCAATGTTGAACCGGTTTTTCAATGCCATGGTCGCAAAGTAACAAACAACCCCCGCTGACAGTCCAATCACCACCGCCGCCGCAGGGCCCACGGAACCCGATGCTGGCGTAATCGTTCCTAATCCGGCCACCATGCCGGTCACAATGCCCAGCACTGACGGCTTGCCATGGCGCAGCCATTCCATAGCCATCCATGATAACGAACCACAGGCCGCGGAAAGATGGGTGACCAACATTGCCATCGCTGCGCTTTGATCGGCCGCCACGGCCGATCCAGCGTTGAAACCAAACCAACCCACCCACAGCATGCCGGCTCCAGTCACGGTCATGGTGAGGTTATGAGGCGGCATGGCAACGCTACCAAAGCCCCGCCGAGGCCCCATCATAATAGCGACCACTAGTGCCGCCACGCCGGCAGTGATGTGGACGACGGTGCCCCCGGCAAAATCTTGCAGTCCCATTGCACCGAGCCAGCCACCACCCCACACCCAGTGACAAATAGGGGCGTAAACCAACAACAGCCAAGCCACGCTAAACAGCAGCATGGCTGAGAAACGCATGCGCTCTGCGAACGCCCCTACGATGAGCGCGGGGGTAATAATGGCAAAGGTCATCTGAAACATGACAAACAAGGCATCGGGAATCGAGCCGTTAACGCCGTCAATGCTAATCCCCGCCAAAAAGAGATTGCCAAGATCACCAACCCATGGGCCCTGCTCAACTCCCGCAGAACCGAAGGACAATGTGTAGCCAGCCACAAACCACAGCAAGGACATCAAGGCAGTGAGCGCAAAACATTGCATCAGCACCGACAGCACGTTCCGTACTCGCACCAAACCCCCATAAAATAACGATAGGCCGGGAATAGTCATGAATAAGACCAGCGCGGTCGCGGTTAGCAGCCAGGCGGTGTCGGCGCCCGACACCTCGGCAGCGAAGACCAATGGCGTGTGTAAACTAAGTAACAACAGAGTGCTAGCAAGCGGTATAAGTTTTTTCATAAGGCTGGATTCTTCGTTGACGTCTAGAGGGGATAAAGTGTGCCATAGACTGACAGGATTCTCATCAATTGCGGAATCAATCGGCACTTTTTTGTTGCACCTTGACAGCCTCCACCCTACTCTAGCCGCTTGATACCGCTGATCACCGCTTAGCTCTTCGGGGACGCACCTTATGTTAAAACAACGCATCACTGCCAAGACTTGGGGGTTAGCGCCGACAGCCCTCGTCATGCTCACCCTGTTGTCAGATGGCCACTACGCACAAGGCCAGGAACCGGTGGCCGAGCCCCTCCCCACGCTTATTTTGTTTATTGGCGACGGATTGGATGATCAGCACGTCACCATGGGGCGGAATTACCTGGCGGGTCAACAGGGCACGTTGGTAATGGACACTCTGCCGATACGCAGCGCGGTGCAGGTTGAAACGGTCAGCAGCGACGGCATGCCAGTGTATGTCGCGGATTCAGCCAATACTGCCACTAGCCTTGCAGCGGGTATCATCACATCAATCGGGCGCGTGGGGACGGACCCCAGAAATAAACCTGTCCCAAGCCTATTGGAATCCGCTGCCCATGCAGGCTTGCGGACCGGCATTATTTCCAGTGCCTCAGTTACCGATGCGACCCCCGCTGCGTTTCTCGCCCATGTCGCTAAACGCGGCTGTGAAAATCCAGCCATCATTCTAGGCGGTCGGCGCTACGGTCAGATGTTTGAAGGCTGCCCCACCGATGCCCGTGGCAATGGTGGCCAAGGCTCCGTCGCCGAGCAAATTGCGGCATCCGCTGCCGATCTGGTTTTGGGCGGTGGACTTGAACACTTCGTAATACCCGACGCTGACACGGGTCGCAGCGCCCTCGACGAGGCGAAAGATAACGGGTTTATCATCACGAAGAATCTCACTGAGCTACGCGAAGCAGATACGCAACAGCCAGTACTGGGTTTATTCGCTAACAGTCACCTACCGGTACGCATGCAAGGTACTGACGGGCGGACCGCGGAAGCACCCGAACCTTCGCTGCTAAACGCACTGGACTGGCGTCTGGGCAGCGTCACCCAACCCCCAGCAATGGACTGCGAATTGAACCCCCGCTTTGCTGGCACGCCGGATTTGGCGACGCTCACAAGCATTGCGCTCGATCGCTTATCCATCGACAACACTCAAGGTTTATTCCTCATGGTGGAGTCAGCCTCTATTGACAAAGAGAGCCATGACCGCAATCCCTGCGGTTCCATCGGTGAAATTGAACAACTCGAGGAAGCTATCGCCGTGGCTCTCGCCTATGCCGACGAACACCCGAATACCCTGATTCTTGTCACCGCTGATCACGCGCAAGCTGCGCAAATCGTGCCTGAGCCAAGCCTTTTTGCATCGATTCCAGTACCTATTTATTCCCCGGGGAAAGTGGCGCGAGTGCGTACGCCTGAAGGCGGCATTATGCGCATTAATTACGCGACTAACCTTTTTGAATCGGAAGAGCACACCGGTGCTAATGTGCCTTTATTTGCCTTGGCACCCCACGGCACTGTTATTCCTGGCTTTTTACGCCAGCGGGATGTCTACGCGTTAATGATGGATTATCTTGGATTGGATCAGCCTTAAATGTTCAGCCTATTCACCAACGAAGGACTTAATCCAGCATGAGTCTCAGCACTATTAATGGCCACAACGTCTCTAAAATTTGTTTGGGAACCATGACCTGGGGACAGCAAAATACCGAAGCTGAAGCTCATGCACAAATAGATTTTGCCCTCGAGCAGGGTATCAACTTTATGGATGCCGCAGAAATGTACCCGGTGCCTCCTCAGGCGGCTACTCAAGGTCGAACCGAAGCGTTTATCGGCAGCTGGTTTAAAAAAACCGGCAAACGATCCGACTGGCTGCTTGCCACAAAGGCTACCGGGCCAAGAGAGGAATTTGCTTACTTACGCGAGGGTCCCCGCTTTAATCGCGCGCAGCTCATTGAGGCTGTCAACGGCAGTTTGCGCCGATGTCAAACTGATCATATCGATCTATACCAATTACACTGGCCTGAGCGGCCCGCCAATTGTTTTGGTCAGCGCGGTTATATACACCCTGATGACGACTCATCAACCCCCATAGAGGAAACCTTAAGAGCACTGGAGACCTTAGTGCGTGATGGTAAAATCAGAAGCATCGGGCTGTCCAACGAAACCCCCTGGGGCGCCATGACTTTTTTACAGCTGGCTGAGAAAGCCGGTTTACCGCGTATCCAAAGCATTCAAAATCCTTACTCGTTACTCAACCGCACCTATGAAATCGGCCTGGCTGAAGTATCCCACCACGAAGATGTTGGTCTGCTTGCCTATTCCCCGTTAGCCATGGGCTTACTGAGCGGAAAGTATCGCGAAGGTAGAGTCCCTGAAGGCTCTCGAATGGCCTTGTTTTCTCGCTTCACGCGCTATGAGGGGGAGCCAGTCTTAACAGCCACTGATCGTTACTGCGCGTTAGCAGAAGAGCATGACTTAAGCCCGACGCAAATGGCGCTAGCGTTTGTCAACAGCCGATCGTTTGTCCTGAGCACCATTATTGGTGCTACTACCATTGGGCAATTAGAGGAGAACATTCGCAGTACGTCGGTCACGCTTTCAAGGGATGTGCTCAGAGGCATCCATGCAATTCATAAACAAATACCAGACCCGGCGCCCTAGCCACAAAAAAAATCGACACCAGCAGACTTTAGGAGTCACCGCCAGCGATGAAGATAGGTATTATTATTGGTAGTCATCGACAGGAGTCGCAAAGCGCCAAGGTCGGGCAGTATCTCAACGGCATGCTGTCAGCGGCTAAAACCGATCATTGGACCCTCGACCTCGGCAAGACGCCCCTACCTCTGTGGGATGAGAGTCTTTTTACCGAAGGTGAGCATTGGTCGATGATGGACGGGCTGACCCAGCAGCTTCGAGACAGTGACGGATTTATTATTATTTCCCCTGAGTGGCATGGCATGGCCACTTCAGGCCTCAAAAACTTTTTTATGCTGCTTGGCGCCCACTCAGGCGTCGGCCACAAGCCGGCATTACTGTGCTCGGTCTCTGCAGTCGACGGCGGGGCTTATGTCATCGCTGAACTGCGCGCCAGCAGCTACAAAAATAACCGCTTGTGCTACATCCCTGAGCAGCTCGTCATTCGTAATGTAGGGCAGGTATTCAATGCCAATGAAGCCGACAACGATCCCGACACCCATAAGTACTTTGTTGAGCGGGCTCGCTACTGCCTGACGTTGTTAGGGGGATATTGCGATGCGCTAGCCCGGGTCCGTGCGCAGGACCTTGTCGACCATGATACCTACCCCAATGGCATGTGATAGCTGAACCGCAATTATCAGAGATTGATCCAGCTATTGAGGGCGCGTAATCGAAATTCGGTGCTGCCCCACCGCAGCACCACGCTATCGGATAAAATATCCTGCACACGAAACCCGCCGTGCCTATCACCCACCGTCAACGCTTCGCCATTGAGTGTGACCTCCCCGCCAGTGCCGTCGGTCCACTCATGGGTACTGTAGATGATAGTCGGTATCGCATTTTTTTGTTGTTGCGATAAGGTGTCGAGTAACGGGGTCGGGTGCGCCACCAGCATAGCTTCCCCAAGATTACCCTGCGCGCGACGCACAAGGTCAGCAATATCAAATACCTCATCATCGCTGGGTGACGGATTTTTTTTAGCGACGTCAACGGCCGATTGGCCATCGGCCAGCGTGGGTGGTTCTATCCGTGCGTGTTGACTCGCGTAGAGGTTGTTGACCGCCGCTGCCTTTGCAGAAAGCTCCGCGGCATCGACACTGGCTAAGTCGGCCATCGGGCTGACAGTGACTGTCTCGTGGGCCTCCCCGGTCCCAGGCGGTTTAGTTGCTACCATCTTCTGGCGTACCGTTGCGATGCTATTGGGTGCCTGCTCGACCGCGGTGACGTCTTTTGCCGGCGGTACCGGTATCGTCGATTCGGAGGGGTCCTCAAACCGCGAGGCTAACGGCGGTGCTGTGGGTCGTAACTGCAAAACCAGCAGTGCCGCTAACAGCGCGACAATCACTAGTCCCACCGCGAGCATCAGCGAAGTGGTCGACGCCCCAGATTTCCCATGCGTGACAGGCGAGTCATCGACCGCTACCTCCCGGTCCTGTCGTATGGCGAGCGTGTCCCGCTGTGAGCGCTTGAGTGCATCGAGAATCATCGACATTACCTGGCCTCCACGAGCGACTCGGCGCGGTTCAATAGCTCGTCCTTGGACAGCGAATTCCGTCGACCTTCCTGCAGGCGCATCAGCGTCGGCCTGTCCAGCAGGCCGTTGATCAATAGCTTTTCTTCAGCCTGGAATAAACGAATTCTTTGCGCGAGGGCCTCGGTAAATAGCTCATCGGCTAAACTCGATGCTTGTTGGTCCAACGCTGCAAACCGATTGGCTACTACCGTAATGATTGGTGCGCTGTCGCCCACCCGCAATGCACCTTGCCACGCCTCTGGGGCTTGCCAAAAATAACGGTAGCCACCCATCCAGTGGCGCGCCAAATCAACCAACGGAACACGGGCTACCCCCTCAGCGGTCAACACCCGTGCCGATCGCGATTCAAAGCTGACAACCAGTGTTTCAGCCGTAAATTTATCGGCGGTTTGCATGGTCAGTGCCACCGGTCGATTCAGTGTCATTAACGGCTCCCAGACTTGTGCTTGTGCCTGTTCGCAGCGCAGTGTGGCACTGTGAGCCGGAGAACATGGCAAAGGGGGTTGCGGGGCATCACTCGATAGCTGCCACAGCCAGAGGGCGGATTGCTCGGGGGAAAGCAGAAATAGTGACCCGGGCACCTCCCCCTCTGTTCGCACTGGCGCTGTCGCGATAGGCACCATCGCCGGTGATACCGCGGTAGACACACTGCTAGTAGCCGGCCCATCAAGGGCATTTGGCGAGGCGGTTCCAGCAGGGGCTGTTGAGGCGACTAACCCTGCCGGTTCGGCAATCCATACACCCGCGGCAACAATGGCGCTGGTCACTACAACAACCGCAAGCGCGACGATCCAGCGCCTTGAATTCACTCCATGGACTTGACCACCAAATACCTCTATCGCTGCTGAACGCACTAGTGCAGGGGTCAGTCTTGCTTGCTGACGGCCATAGGCACCCAGCAGACTTCGGTCACACAGTAAATTAATTTGTCGAGGTATACCCGCGCTTAGCCGATGTATTTCACGGACGACTGACGCGGGAAACAGCCCGTCGGCTCCGCGCAGACCTGCGACCTCGAGCCGATGACGAATATAACTTCCGGTCTCTGCTCCACTGAGAGGGCCTAAATCGTAGCGGGCCGTTATCCGTTGGTTGAGTTGGCGTAACTCAGGACGCCCGAGCTTTTCAGTGAGCTCAGGCTGGCCAATGAGGATAATTTGCAGCAACTTTTCGTCATCGGTCTCTAAATTGGTGAGCAGCCGAATTTGTTCCAAGACGTCAAAATCAAGATGTTGAGCCTCGTCTATCATAAGCACCGATTGCCGGGCTGCCGCGTGATTATCGAGTAAAAAAGTGTGTAGTGCGTCGGTCAGTATTTTTAAACTCACCTTTCGTCGCGAATACTTGATGGCAAATTCGTCACACACCGTAGCTAACAGTTCCACCGCGCTGAGTGCTGGGTTGAGTACAATCGCCAGATCTGTCGTGTCAGGAAGTTGCTCGATTAAACAGCGATTTATCGTCGTTTTACCTGTACCCACCTCGCCTGTGAGGAGAACAAATCCACCGCCGTTGCCAACCCCATACAGGAGATGGGCTAAGGCATCGCGATGTCTCGGACTCATGAACAAATAACGCGGGTTAACCGAAATCGAAAAGGGTGACTCAGTCAGGCCAAAATATTGATGATACATAGGGAGTCAACACCATTTGTGGGTGAAATCATATCAGCGAGAAGCTTGTCATACATTGGGGTTTTCTGGGAACATACTTGAGCGTCAAAAAAACATACTGTATGTTCAAATCCTGACGATTTACTCTTTGTCTGTAAAGAGTGAGCCAGTGACCCGCCGACTTAGGAGACAACACAATGGCTTTGCCTGCAATACTCAACAACACGCTTACACTACCTGTTATAGGCTCACCGTTATTTATCATCTCCAACCCTGATCTAGTGATTGCCCAGTGTAAGGCGGGTATTGTTGGATCTTTCCCCGCTCTCAATGCTCGCCCCGAGTCGGCGCTAGACAAATGGCTGCAGCGCATTACCGATGAGCTTGATCGACACAATCAAGAAAATCCGGATAGCCCCGCAGCCCCCTACGCCGTCAACCAGATCGTTCACGGCTCAAATGGTCGTCTCGAGCATGACCTTGAGATGTGCGTGAAGTACCAAGTACCTATTGTCATTACTTCCTTAGGCGCAAAAGAAATCGTCAACGAGGCGGTGCACAGCTACGGTGGTATCACCCTGCACGATATTATTAACAACCGCTTCGCTAAAAAAGCCATCGAAAAAGGCGCCGATGGCTTGATCGCCGTGGCTTCTGGGGCTGGCGGTCACGCAGGGGGGCAATCGCCCTTTGCACTCATTCAAGAAATTCGTGAATGGTTCGACGGCCCGCTGATTTGCTCAGGTGCAATTGCCACGGGTGATGCGGTACTCGCCGCCCAGGCCATGGGCGCCGATTTAGCCTATATCGGCTCGGCGTTCATCGCCACCACTGAAGCGAATGCGGAACAAGACTACAAGCAAGCCATTGTCGATTGCGGTGCCGATGACATTATCTATAGCAATTTATTCACCGGCATCCACGGCAACTACCTCCGTCCCTCAATTGAAAACGCCGGTCTCGATCCCAATAATTTGCCTGTTAGCGACCCCTCGGCAATGAACTTCGGCTCCGGCGGCGGTAGTGACGCGAAGGCTTGGAAAGATATCTGGGGGTCTGGCCAAGGCATCGGTGCCGTTAAGCACATTGGAACCACCGCCGACTACGTTGCGAAGCTGAAGCTTGAATATAACGCGGCCAAACAAAGAGTGCTGTCAGCATGAATGATAACAAGCGGGTGCCTCGCAGCAACGAGGACGACTACAGCGCAAGGATTGTTGAGCAACGCCAAGCTTTTATCGAAGCGCAAACGGGCGTAAAACTCAACCACACTAAGCAATTCTCCTACGATCCCCATGTCATGGCCGGCAATATTGAAAATATCTGGGGCGTATCCCAAGTACCCATCGGCGTAGCAGGGCCTTTGCTCGTTGATGGCGAGCATGCTCAAGGTGAATTCTATGTCCCGATGGCAACAGTGGAAGGAACTATGCTGGCCAGCTACAACCGCGGGATGAAAGTGATTCGAGAATCAGGCGGGGTAAAAACCACCATTTCAGCAGAGTCGATGCAACGCGCTCCGCTGTTTATTTTTGCCGATGCCCGGGATGCCCGTGACTTCCAGTTATGGCTACGAGAAAACTTTGAAGGGATCAAGCAACAAGCGGAAAGCACCACGTCCGTGGGTAAGCTCCTTGAAATTGAAAACTATCATGCACATAACTTTGTCGCATGCCGATTTGACTACTCTACCGGGGACGCGGCGGGTCAAAACATGACCAGCCGCGCCACCTTCTTTGCCTGTGAATGGATCCGAGATAACTACCCGGGCAAGTTACGTAATTATATGCTGTCGGGAAATTTTGATACCGAGAAGAAAACTTCTTCGATTAATATGCTTAAAGGTCGTGGGCGCCGTGTTACGGCGGAGCTGACCATCCCGCGACAAGTATTGATGGATCATTTACGCATTACGCCCGAGCAAATGCAGTACGGCTATCAGGTATCGACGCTCTCCGCCTTTATGACTAACTCGTCAAATAATGCCAGCCATCCTGCCAATGGGCTCGCCGCTTTATATCTGGCTACTGGGCAGGACATTGCAAATATTGGGGAATCGAACCAATGCACGGTGTACCAGCGAGTCACACGAGAGGGCGATCACTACTTCTCGATTACCTTGCCGTCAATCATTATGGCGAGTTACGGCGGAGGCACACGTCTACCCACTCAAAGCGAGTGCCTACAGATGATGGACTGCCTGGGTAAAGACAAAGCACTAAAGCTCTGCGAAATTGCGGCTGGTCTGGTCGTAGCAGGTGAGCTGTCTTTGGGTGCAGCCACCCGCATTGATAAAGCAACCCGCACCAACGAATGGGTAGATGCCCATGAGCGCTTAGGTCGAAACCGCTAGCACAGTGCCTTGGCTGGAGGCACACTGGCTTAGCTACCTGCCGGAATGTCCGATGTCAATTTTCGCCATCTCAACCCACCGGTGGCGAAAAGCTAACACCACTGCCCAATACACGGTGAGGAACTATCTTGGTAGCGAGATACCTATAAAAAGTCTCTTGTGGCACCGCGCAAATTCACCTAGGTTGTACGTCAAAGACTTACTGGTGTGAAAAGGAGCGATTATGCCCTCTGTGCTGTGTCATCTACCCGTCAACAAGCGCCAACCGTTGGGGTTTACCTTAATTGAATTACTGGTCGCTATCGCCATCATAGGTATTCTCGTCACGGTGGCGTTGCCAGCCTACCAAGATTTTGTTCGCAAAGGACGCAGAGCCGACGCCCGCAACGCCTTGATGGCCGTTCAAATGGCTCAAGAAAAGTATCGAGGCAACCATCTCGCCTATGCCACAGCGATGAGCAGTTTGCCCGTCAATGCCACCTCTGAAGGGGGCTACTATACCCTCACAGTAAAATCGGGCAGCGCAACGGCTAGCACCTATGTTATCGAAGCAACCCCAGGGGGCACTCAAGCCGCTGATAGCTGTGGGACTTTTGCCGTCAATCACAATGGCGCCGACAACAGCAGTGGCTATGCCTCCGCCGATTGCTGGCGCTAGAACAGACAGGACACAGGGCGGCCAGCTGTTGTTGCTTACATCAACAATCCCTCAGCCGATTAGCCACGGCGACGGTCACGGTTGCGCTGTTATTAGCCGCAGTCAACGCTAGGGTTTCGGGGCTTATATAGCAAACAGTTTTGTTTGTTGAGGCACTCACCGCCAAGTTAAGAACGCTGTCTGCTGTCGGGCCGAAACCACAGGTCGCCGGGAATGACGCGTTGCCGCTATTGGACACTGAGCAACTTTCAACATTACTGGCAACAGTCACCGTAAGGGAGGGGTTTCCGCTCTTGACAATGACGTTCACCACCACCGAGCCCGACCATGGCTGTGATCCAGCATTGACCGACCACCCGAAGGAAGCGCTGTCAGTGAGATTGCCGTCGCTGACAGTGGCCGTCACCGCATAGTCAGACGCACTGCTATCGGTGAGTGTGCCGCTGATTTGCCCGCTACTGCTATCAATACTTAACCCCGCAGGCAGGCCCGAAGCAGAAAAAGTGAGCGGGTCATTTTCGGGATCACTGGCGCTGAGAGAAAGGCTCGGCGAGTCACCAACGTCCGTCGATTGATCGCTGACTGCCGCTAAGGTAGGCGGATCATTTACTGGATTGACCGTCACGCTTACCGAGGCGCTGTCGGTGCCACCGTTGCCATCTGATACCGTATAGCTGAACGATAGTGTGCCGTTATAATCGAGTGGGGCCGTGACTTGTATGGCACCGTTTTGAATGGTGGCCGATCCACTAGCAGGTTGCGTCACCGATTCAATCGTTAAACTATCGCTGTTAATGTCAGTGTCATTACTTAGGACATCGACCACGACGCTGGAATCTTCGTCCATGGAAGCGCTATCGTCAGCGGCGACAGGGGCGCTAGCGTTATTAAGGTATCCCGAACAATCCACACCATAGCTCTCGCCGTCACTGGCATCACAAATATCAGGAATACTGTTGCCATCAATATCCTTCAAACTGGCACTCGTCTGTACCGAGCAATTCTCGGTGACACTCCCGGTCGCATAGCTAGCACCACCCGCCCATGCACTGGCACAGCTTGTCGCTAGGGAGAGGCTTTCAAAATAATCGGCATTCAATAGCCCTATACCAGTAAAGTCGACGGACCCGCCTTCACTCACTGTCTGATCGATACTCGGCGCCATTGTGGTGCCCGAACCGACCAGCACTGACACCGTGTACGTGCCTGTGTTCGTAGCGGCCAAGAGTGTACCTAGGGGCTCATAATCCGTGTCATCGATGACCGATGAACGCAAACTCATTGACTTTGTTTGGTTGTCTCCGTCTAGGTACGGGTCAGTCCAACTGACACTCACTTCATAGTCATCGGCCCCATCCCCGTCGGTAATAGAGGGGCTGGCAATGGTAAAAGTCATTTGCGCTGATGCTGACTGCATGGCGTTGATCTGATTAGATCGAAAGGCGGCGTTAGCTGCGTCCGGTCGGAAACGGGTCAGCTCCATAGTCGATGTTGCCCGACTGATGCCGCCATTGCGCATGGAAGCATCATTCATTGCTTGGAACCAATCGGACATGAGCACCACCGTGCCCCCAGTCGCTACCGCTAGTACAAAGGCGGCAATCATGACCTCAATGAGGCCAACACCGCGCTGTCGACGTCGTGACACCATCTTAGTCAATCTCCATATCGGACCACGTTCCTGGAACCGCATAAATGGTAATCCCACCAAAACCTGTAACATCAACCCCCGACAGTGCGGCAGAGTCAATCGCTGTATTGGCGTTTAAATCACTCATGTCGCCATTAACAATCAATGAACCATTCACATCAACCGCGCCCAAACCGTTCATGTCACAGGTCCCTTGCCCAAAATTACTGGCGTCGGATTCCACAAAGACCAACCCCCAGACAACGTTATTACCCAAAAACAGCGAGCTACCCACCGAGTGGCAGTCATCAACGACAATCAGCACCGGCGAGTCAGCGGAGCCCCAGACTTTTCCGCCTTGACTCAGCGACGCATAATTACTGCTGTCTATCCAGTAAATATTGGAAACGGCATCGTTAGTGGCCGCCGCCTCAATCGCTGCTCGAGAAGTAGTAAAAATAGAGTTCCAGATGTCTGAACCATCTAGAGATGGATCATCAACGATTTGTTCATTGGTATTTTTATTTAAGTTACGATACCGCCGGTTGTTAGGGGAGCCCGACGCGTCAATATCCAGCGCAAGATTGGCACAATTATTCGCACTGACTATGGTCGTATCTTCGCCTGGGTTGGCAACGGACACCGAGGGGTTACCCGTCACGTCGTCGATACATTGTGCGACCGTCAGAGGGGCATCGAGGGCAGTAGGATTAATCAGGCCTTTTTTGACATACCACTGGGTTACCGTTGCGCTATTGCCGACACCATTAGAAGCCGTCCCATAAATCTTTATTTGGGTGGCGTCAGCTGCATTCAACTCGAAGCCAAACTCAACTGCGTAGCTGCGACTGACCGTGCTCGCACCACTGCTCTGGGCAAACGCAAGGCTTGTACCGGTGACACGATCACTGACCCATAAAGCATCTGTGGCAGCATTGCCATCGAGCCATACGGCGCCCTGCGCGATGGCCGCCTCTGCCGCATAGAAAGCCTCTGTCGATGCGTGGGTATTGTTAGTTAACCTAATAGAATCCACGGTCGTTACCGTGATGGTGCGCACCGCCACCAAGGTGATAATCCCCAAGACGGCAACCACCACAATGGTATACGCACCTCTTTGACGCCTACCGTTGCGCCTCGCCGATCGGACACGATGATGATAAGCCTCGCTCATGGGTATACCCTCGCAATCAGAACGTCGTTACGGGGTGTTACCAAAATCTCTGCCAATACCTGCCCGTCCGGCTGGGAACCATCGGCTGCGGCAACGCATTGATTATCGGTTGTTTCAGGGTAGGCGCACATGGTTATTGCATAAAGCCGTTCAATACGACAGGACAAAGTGTCCCCACACTCGGCCGTATTGCTGTGATCATCGGCACCATCGCCATCGCAGTCGGTATCAAATGCGCAGCCAGTGTCGGCGTTGAAAACGGTTTCATCGACGACACTGACGTCAAATTGATCGACAAACATCTCACTGGCAATCGTCACTGGCTGCCAGGTACCGTCGGACGAAGCGCAGCTACTATCTCGGCCGCTAGTGGCAAGGTCATAGGCCGTAGGATGAATCTCTGCCACCGCCTCCATCACGCCGTTTGCCGAAAGGCGAAAGCCAAACCGATGGTGCAAATTGACGTCAGCACCAATCCCGCTGCTGGCGCAGGCAGAAAAATTAGCGTCATCCCCGGATTGACATTGATAGCCAGTAACGAAGGTATAGACCACACAGTCGGCGTTACCATTGTTCGTCACCTCGACAGCAGGAAAATCTCCTTCGTCACCCGCCACCCCGGAGCTACCTTGGGTACTCACTAGATAAGTTGCCAAGGTGGTGGGTTCCCCACGATAGCCGGCTCGGCGCATATCGCGGGCAATGGTGTCTAAAATGCTATTCACTTGTTCGCTCGAGCGTACGCTGTCGAACAATGACTTACCCGCGCCGACGGTCGTCACATAAAAGGTTGTCGCCGCCAAAGAAACGAAGGCACCTACAACAATTGAGACCATCAGCTCGGTTAAACTGAGACCACACTCCTTGTTTTTCATGGGTAACACACCCTTGTCATACGCTTGCCCTGAGAAAATAGGGTATTGGTCTTAATCACGAGCAGCCTGTGTAACCCAATGCTCCCGTTGCGGAGCACAGCGATAGGCGCCCCATTAAATTCCTAGACACTTGCACGGATTCGCTAGCTATACCAAAAGTCACGCTACCCGCACCGTCGCTCACTAGAGATCTCAATGCGCTGACGCTAAATTTTCGATCACCGCCAAAGTTATCCGTCGCCGTAGAAATGCTAAGCGTAACAACATCGCCAAAATCGCCACTGCTTCGATCAACGAGGGTGTCCCCAGTCGTAGGCGACGTCACCGTATAAGACCAGTCGTCAGCGGCTGTTACCGTAAACATCACTTGCATCTCATCGATAGGACCTCGCGCTATTGACTCACTACGGGCACGGCGCATATCTGACGAAAATGTTTCAATCGCACTCTTGAGCTGCTGCCTGTCACTGATATTACCAAACGCGGGAATGCCGATTGCCAACAATATGGCCACAATAGCGACCACCGTTATCAGCTCCACGAGCGTGAATCCCCTGTTCATTCGTTGTTTCATCAATGTCGCTTCCAGTGGCTTTTCCATGTTACGACAAACACTCTGCCACAACCCGTCGCAGAACGCGCATGCTCTGTATCTGAAGCGTGACAGACCTCACAGAGAATAGCTTATTGGCCGGCTGTACGTCAATTTGCCTCGCGCAAACTTGGTCATAGGCGCTCAGCTGTATTCACAGTATGATGACCACCGAAATAGCCCAATCCCTCACTCAACTTGGATGCTAGTAGCCATGCAGATCGCATTAAACAACGCGGCTTTCACTCGCCAACAACGGCTGGCTACCGCCCTCTTAGTATTGGCAGCTATCACACTCTTTTCGTCTGTAGTCCTCGGCGAAGCCGAATCGGCAGCTGATTCCTCCCAAGGGGTAGCTGCACCGGCCTTCACCTTGCCCGCTATTAGTAACGAATCCGGTCAATTATCCCTTGCAGATCTACGTGGGCAGGTCGTGTACGTCGATTTTTGGGCCTCCTGGTGCGGGCCCTGTCGACTGTCGCTTCCCGCTATTGATGGGCTGTATCAAGACCTCGCTGCGCAAGGATTTACCGCCCTGGCCGTCAGCATTGATATTGTCGAAGATGACGCCTTAGATTTTTTAAAGCGTTACCCAGTGTCGTATCCAGTGGTCATCGATATCGACAGCGCTATTCCACGACTTTACTCAGTCGAGGGAATGCCCTCGGGCTACTTAATTGATCGTCAAGGGATGATTCGCGAAGTGCATGTGGGCTATAAAAAGGGCGACGAGCGGCGATTGCGGCGGAGTATCGAAGCGCTCTTAGCAGAGCCATTTTAACCATTGAGGGGTGCTAGCTAGGCGCGCACGCGTTATCACATTGTCAACAATGCCCTGTCATCCAAGGAGGCTATCGGCGCGTAAAGTGGACGTATTTCCTGCTGGGTGAGGCACAATGAACACCACTAGTTCCAGTCAATCCGACCGCGCCACTGACGTCCTCTATTACGATGGCCAATGTCCGCTGTGTGTGAAGGAGATGGACCGTTTACATCGCCTGAAAGACCAGCACTTGCTGCTGAAAGATATTCACACGCTGCCAGAAGCCTATGACGATGACCCCGATTGCCCCCAACCCAGCAAAGAGCGACTTCTCCGCGTCCTGCATTTGCAGCGTAATGGCCGGTTTATCACCGGCATAGACGCTAATATTGCTGCATGGCAACACACCCGTTTTGGCCTCTGTTGGCGCTGGCTGGGCTGGCCCTTCATACGACCAATTGCAGAGTTCGCCTATCACCGGTGGGCACAATGGCGTTACCAGCGATTATATTAGGGTCGCGAGAAAACAAGGCCACCGGTGGATGCCTTCGTCGACACTCAGCAAACCCAATCGCCACGCATGGCTGTTGTCAATGGCTGGCAACACCCTAATACCGTTGAGGAGAACCGCGTGACGCACTGGTTAGAAAGCGATTTAGAGACCATGGAGCAGCGCTTTCGAGCGAAGTTGATCAATAGCATCGCCGGCTTCAAACCGGCCCTCTTAGTGGGTACGGTTGATACGCTGGGGCGGCCCAATCTCGCGGTGTTTAGCACTATTTTCCATGTTGGCTCAGCGCCACCGCTGCTGGGACTGCTGGTGCGCCCTGCGCCGGACAAAACCGAGCGACACACCTTGGAGAATATTCTTGCTGCAAAAGCCTACACCTTCAATCATTTTCCAGCGCATTGCGCCCAAGCAGCCCACCAAACGTCAGCACGTTATCCCCAAGGACAGTCAGAGTTTGCCGCTGCGGGGTTTACCGCCAAGTGGCAAGCAGGTTTCGCCGCCCCCTTCGTCGCCGACACCAGCATCCAATTAGGGATGGCGCTGGTAGATCACCAAGTGCTTATTAACAGCACCCATCTGCTCATTGGTCATATCACGCATCTGTGGGTAGCCGATGATCTGATCCGAGGGGACGGCAGCGTTGATCTCGTGAAAGCTGACAGCACCGTTGTAGCCGGCCTCGATAGCTATCACAGTGTCAATGCCGGACAACGTTTTTCCTATGCGAAAGTAGACGGTATACCCACACCCATTGATTGAACTCGTCAGCAACAACGAGTAAATAGCGCCATCTATGGGTATACTCAGCGGACAATTGTTCATCGGTTTAAACATTAACTAAGGACTGCTTATGGCCTCTATGGCGCTTTTACAACGGTTTATTTGGCTGTTCATACTCACCTTTAACCTACCCTCGGGGTTACTGGCTTCGGACGTACCCGAGCGAGCCGACATTCCCCCCGAGTACCGGTGGGATTTGTCCGATATGTACGCAGATTCATTGGCTTGGGAAGCCGATAAAGCCCGAGTCAAAACGCTTATCCCCACCGTGGAAGCATATCGGGGCCGTTTGAGCGAAAGCGGAGCTGTACTCCTCGAAGCCCTCAAGCAGGATGAAGTTGTCACTACCATCGTCGGCAACTTGTACGTGTACGCGGGATTACGCTCTTACGAAGATACGCGTATTGCTGACAATGCCGCGCGCTTTTCCGAGGCACAAACACTGTACTCCGAGTACCAGCAAGCCGTGTCTTTTTTCGCTCCTGAGCTGCTGGCCATTCCCGTGGAACGGCTTGAGACGATGGTGGCGACTACCGAGGGACTGGACCTTTACCGGCATTATTTAGATGAGGCGTCGCGAATGCGCCCCTATACCCTTAGCGAGAGCGAAGAAAAGCTATTGGCCATGGCCGCGGATCCGCTCGACAAATTTAGCGGTGTGTTCAGCGCTATCGATAACGCCGATCTCGCTTTCGGGACTGTTATGGATGAGCAAGGTAATGAGGTCGAACTGACCAAGTCTCGCTACGGCGCTTTCCTCCACTCTCAGAATCGTGCGCTACGCGAAGCGGCTTGGAAGGGCTTATTCAGCGCCTACAAGGGCCTGAACCATACCCTCGCCGCAAATTATGAAGGCCATGTCAAAGCCCGAGTTTTCGAGTCTCGTGCCCGAGGATTTGATACCCGACTAGACGCTGCGACGTATACCAACAGCATTCCCAAAGCCGTCTTTCTCAATCTTATTCAGGCTGCGCGAGATGGCGTTGAACCCCTGCAACGCTTCCTCAATCTACGACGCCAAGCTCTGGGTGTTGAGCAACTCGAAGTATGGGACATGTACGCACCCATGGTTGAGCCGACGATTGATAATGTGAGTTTTGATGAAGCCAAGCACATTGTCGCCGATGCACTAACCCCCCTGGGCGAGGAGTACCTGGAGGTTTACTGGAAGGGGTTTGACGATGGCTGGGTTGACGCCTTCAACAACCGAGGCAAACGCGGCGGCGCTTACAGTTGGGGTACCTATACCTCTAAGCCTTACTTATCGATGAATTTTGAGGGCACTCTTAGCGATGTGTCGACCTTGGCCCACGAGTACGGACATTCGATTCACAGTTACCTCACTCGAAATACTCAGCCCTACGTCTACGGTAGCTACCGGACGTTTATCGCTGAGATAGCCTCCATGACCAACGAAGCCATTCTTATGCAGAAAATGCTTAAAGAGGCGCAAACACCCGCAGAACGCGCGTATTTACTCAGTAGTTATCTTGATGAATTTCGCGGAGGGTTTTATCGCCAAGCCAGCTTTGCTGACTTTGAAATGCAGGCTCACGCCAAGATTGAAGCCGGAGAGGCGCTCACTGCTGATGCCCTCAACGCTATCTATGCAAACGTCTTCAACGCCTATTACGGCGACGCAGTCAATGCCGACGAATTGAATCAGATTGAGTGGAGTCGCATTCCCCATTTCCTACGGGGCGATAATTTTTATGTGTACCAGTACTCGACGTCATTTGTTGCCGCCACCGCACTAGCAAAGCAAATTTTGGACGAGGGCGATCCCGCCCGAGACCGTTTCCTCACCCTGTTGCGCTCGGGATCTAACGACTACCCCATTGAATTACTGAAGAAAGCGGGTATTGATATGACTACTGCAAAACCGGTTTATGACACGATCGACGTTTTCGCCGACTATGTGGATCAACTTGAGGAGGCGCTACAAGAGATGGCGAAGGAGTAGCCGTATCAATCGAGGCAAGCGGCCGTGATCGCGTGCGCTAGCATTCCACCGTGTGAACGGCGAGCCCCCCGGTTGAGGTTTCTTTATATTTATCCTGCATATCACGTCCGGTGTCGCGCATAGTGCGAATGACTTTATCGAGAGAGACGAAGTGCTCGCCGTTGCCCCGTAATCCTAGTTGAGCGGCATTGATCGCCTTGACAGCCGCAATCGCATTGCGCTCAATACAGGGTACTTGCACCAATCCCCCGATAGGATCACAGGTCAGCCCCAAGTTGTGCTCCAGACCTATTTCTGCGGCATTTTCGACCTGCTCAGGGGTACCTCCGAGCACCGCACATAAGCCGGCTGCAGCCATCGCACAGGCTGATCCCACCTCACCCTGGCAGCCGACTTCAGCGCCTGATATGGAGGCATTTTTTTTACACAAAATACCGATAGCAGCAGCCGTCAGTAAGAAATCAATCACCTGCTGCTCACCGACCTCTTGGCTGTATTCCATGAAATACATCAGGACGGCGGGGATAATGCCCGCCGCGCCATTAGTGGGGGCAGTGACAACACGTCCACCGCCTGCGTTCTCTTCGTTGACCGCAAGCGCGTATAGGTTCACCCAATCCATCGCCGACATGCTTGTGCTAATCACATTTTTGGGCGTAGATCTCAGCAATGATTTGTGAAACAGCATGGCGCGGCGCTTTACATTAAGTCCCCCGGGTAGTACGCCCTGATGATGCAATCCCATCTCAATACAATCGCGCATGCTGCCCCAGATAGCCATCAATCCCTCGCGGATGTCTACTTCCTTGCGCCACATGCGCTCGTTGGCCATCATGAGCTCCGCAATAGATAGCCGCTGCGCCTGAGTTAACGCAAGCAATTGATGGGCGGTCGCAAAGTCATAGGGCAATTCGATGTGTTCCTCGTGACCCGACCCTAGGTCTGCTTCATGCTGATCAACCACAAACCCACCACCCACTGAGTAATAGGTTTGCTGATAAAGCAACGCCCCGGTCTGGCGACGAGCGGTAAAAGTCACGCCATTAGGATGAAAGGGCAGAGACCCGTCGTGCCAGCGACAATCTCGCGCCCAAATAAACTCAACGCAGTGGTGATCAGCCAGCAGTAAACGTCCCTCTGCCACGCAGCGCTCAACATTGGGCCTGATGCACTCGGGGTCAACCGTCTCGGGAAGAAAACCCATAAGACCAGCAACAACCGCCCCGTCGGTACCATGCCCCTTCCCTGTTGCGCTCAAAGAGCCGTATAGATCAATCTCTATGGCGCCGACATCAGCTAAGGCATGTTGCGCTCTTACACTCGATAAAAATCGATGCGCGGCCAGCATGGGTCCAACGGTATGAGAGCTCGATGGACCAATCCCCAATTTAAATAAATTAAATACCGAAATGGACATGGTCACTCCTCCACGGATAAACCGAACTCCTTGCTAGCGTCCTGAATCCACAGCCAAATATAATCGGCAAAGCTACGTCGCAGAAGCAATTCGAAGCAATTGGTGTCGATTCGACGAAGGCTCCCCCCGGCTTTTGCAAAGACCGTGGAGACCACTTTTCCGATTGGGAACTGCGATAAATGCACATCGATAGGCGTACTTTTCATCAGTAAATCAAGCACTCGCTCACCCCGCAACGCGTAAACCGTGAAGCCGCCACTACCGTTGACGAGCGCAAAGTGACCCGGCATTGTTGCCATAAACGCTTGTTCCATAGCATAACAATCGTCCGCAGGCAGCGTAATGTGCCACTCGTCGGGGGACATCCAGCGAATAACGCGATGGTCAATACCACTCGATGACAACGGTTCAAGTGGCAGTGGTACGCCCAATAACCTCTCTGCGGCTGCGCGCTGCTGGGAATTTTCGGCTGAGCATCGCAGGGTCAAATGTCCGAGCTGCCCCTGCTCTCGCAGAAAAACCCCGGCGCCCCCTGGCGAACGGCCCGCACCATCAGCCAGCTGCGCATGGGCCAGTGCCGATCGACCTTGAATAGCTGACGAGGGTAATAGATTCATCAGTAGTGCTGCATGGCTAGTAGTCATTTCGCTAGTGCTGTCAGACATTCTGACGCTCCCCCTCTGGATCAAGGAAAATAGGGCTGCAAATTTCAGCCTCGACAACACGTCCGTCAGCCAAAGGGTAATAAACACGTTCACCCATCCGAGCGTGACCGCCCTTCACGAACCCTTGAGCAATACTGCGCTGTAGATTTTCGCTCCAATAACTCGAGGTAATGTGCCCCACCATAGGCATGGGAATCGCCGCGTTGGGATCGAAAACACCCTGTGCACCCTCGGGTAAAACAACGGCAGGATCCTTGGTTTTGATACCCACCCACTGTTTACGATCGTCGCGGACACAGTCGTCTCGAGCCATGCCTCGCTTACCAATGAAGCTAAATGCTTTCTTGGGACTAACGGCCCAACCCATGCCTAAGTCATAGGGATGCACTGAACCGTCAGTATCCTGCCCTGCGATAATAAACCCTTTTTCTGCTCGCAGGACATGCATGGTTTCAGTGCCATAGGGTGTGAGATGGTACTTCTCACCACGCTCAAAGAGCGCGCGCCACACATGGAGCCCATAGTGGGCCTGAACATTAATTTCAAAGGATAGTTCACCCGTGAACGAAATACGGAAAATGCGAGCGGGAACGCCGGCCACGCACGCTGCCTGCCATTCCATAAAAGCCAATTTTTCCGCCGATACATCACCGTCTGTTAATTCCGCCAGTAACGTGCGGCTGCCGGGCCCCGAGATGGTCATTGTCGACCAATGATCAGTCACTGAGGTCATATACACCTCAAGCTCCGGCCACTCGGTTTGGTGATAGAACTCAAGCCACTCGAGCACTCGGGCAGCGCCACCGGTCGTCGTCGTCATGAGGAAATGGTTATCCGCTAAACAAGAGGTCACCCCATCGTCGAATACCATGCCATCTTCGCCACACATCAGTCCATAACGACAGCGTCCTGGTGCTAGCTTAGCCCACGCGTTAGTGTAAATCCGACCTAGGAACTCTCGAGCATCTTTTCCCTGAATATCAATTTTACCCAGGGTCGAGGCATCGAGAATCCCCACAGATTCTCGGGTCGCTAGGCACTCGCGATTGACCGCCTGGGCCATACTTTCATTGGCTTTTGGGAAATACCAAGGCCGCTTCCACTGGCCAACATCCTCGAACACGGCGCCCTGCTGCATATGCCATTCATGCATAGCGGTATACCGCTTAGGATCGAACAGCGGGCCGCAATGGCGCCCAACGATGGCGCCAAAACTCACCGGGGTGTAGTTGGGACGAAAGACCGTTGTTCCCACCTCAGGAATGGTTTTATTCTGTGCCTTGGCAGCAATAGCCAAACCATTAATATTACCTAGCTTGCCTTGGTCGGTACCAAAACCCATCGCTGTATAGCGTTTTACATGCTCAATCGATTCAAAGCCCTCACGACACGCCAACTCAATCGCTGCCGCCGTGACATCGTTTTGATAATCGACAAACTGTTTGGGAGCGCGTGAGGTCGCCTGGGTATGGGACACATGAAATAACGGCATCGATGGTGCACTATCTGGTAAATCCGCATGAGGTATGGCGCTATCGACTGGCGATAATCCCAATGAGGCAAGCGCACTATTCGCCGCCTCAGCACCTTGCTTGAGCGCACCTGGGGTTGTGAACTCGCCGCTGATAGCACCTGCAATCAGCTGCTTTTGGTGGCTATCCCCAGGGACAAACCCGATAACCTCATCATTCCATACGGGACGACTGCCCGTATGGCAGGACAGGTGTACCACTGGGCTCCAGCCCCCCGAGGAGGCGATCGTATCGCATTTGAGATGCTCAATGGCACCGGACACCGTCGAGGTAGTAGGATCGATGGGCGCGATCTCGGCGCCGCTGACTCGCTTGGTGCCCTTTACATTGATGACCGCCGAACCCTGAATAACGGTGATGCCTCGCGCCCGCGTTGCAGCACCGACCTCGGCGCCCGCTTCACTGCGCGTATCGACAATGGCGACCACCTCGCGACCCGCATCGTACCAATCGAGAGCGGCCTGATACGCGCCATCATTGGTGGTCATCACCACCAGTTGCTTACCCGGCACCACTGCGTAGCGACGGATGTAGTTCGACACCGCTGAGCACAACATACAGCCCGGCACATCATTATTACCATAGACCAGCGGACGCTCATGGGCACCCGTTGCCAAAATGACCCAAGCGGCTCTCACTCTATGCAGCCGCTGTCGAGGACCGTTCACGGGACCCATATCGGCCAAATGATCACTGCATCGCTCATGAATCGTGAGGAAGTTATGATCGTGATAGCCGTTAACTGTGGCGCGAGGTAGCAGGGTTACCTCGCCACAACTTGCTAATTCGCTGACCACATCGGCAACCCACTGTCCCGCACTCTTTGTATCGATCGTTTCTCGACTCGACAGTAATTGACCACCAAATTCCTCTTGCTCATCGGCAATAATGACCCGGGCGCCACTGCGCGCTAAGTTGCGAGCAGCCATAAGCCCTGCAGGACCAGCGCCAACCACCAAGACGTCACAGTGTTGATTGACGGTCTCGTAGCGATCTGGATCGCGCTCTAAAGGCGACTTACCCAAGCCCGCTGCTTTACGAATGTATTTCTCGTAGGTCATCCACATGGATTCGGGAAACATAAAGGTTTTGTAGTAAAACCCTGGCGGCATGGCTCTACCGCCAATCTTACCGACAACGCCCATGAAATCAGTTTCTAAAGACGGCCATCCGCTAGTCGGATTGGCTACCAAGCCGTTGAATAGCGCTTGCTGTGTGGCGCGGACATTGGGCACCTGCGTGGCCTCTGTCGCCCCCAATTGCATGATCGCATTGGGTTCTTCGGCCCCCGCTGCAACAATGCCTCTCGGTCGTGAGTACTTGAAGCTACGACCCACCAACCGGATGCCATTGGCCAACAAAGCCGAGGCCAATGTATCGCCACGATAGCCGTAATAGGTTTTACCTCGCCAGGTGAACGATAAGGGTTGACTGCGATCAATTCGCCCACCCTCGGCTAAACGATGAACTTGTGCCATAGCTCCACTCTCCATCACGGCGCCGTGCTCGGCTGTTCACCGACAAGATAGGATTCAAATATTTCGTAACTGCGAGTGTCTCTAGTGACATTGAAAAATTTGCGGCAACCCGCCGCGTGTACCCAGACCTCGTGATGAATACCTCGCGGGTTTTTTCGGAAATACAAATACTCACCCCACTCTTGATCGGAGCAACCATCAGGATCTGTCGGTCTAGCGATATGCGCTTGACCCTTGTAATGGAACTCTTCTTCTTCACGATGTTCGCCACAGTGTGGACAAAAAAGTTGAAGCATGCTGTTGGCTCCTCAGTGCGCAACGCCAGCGGCGCCATGTTCATCGACTAGTGCACCAGAATGAAAGCGGAACATCGAAAAGGGCTTCGCCAATGGATGCATTACACCTTTCGCCAAGGAAGCCGCAAATACATGGCCCGAACCCGGGGTCGCTTTAAAGCCCCCGGTGCCCCAACCGCAGTTGAAATACAGATTCTCTACGGGGGTTTCACTAATAACCGGACAGGCGTCAGGACAGGTATCGACAATGCCTCCCCACTGGCGATTCATACGCACGCGACTAAAAATAGGGAACAACTCAATAATAGCCTGTACCGTGTGTTCAATGGTCGGATAGGAACCCCGTTGGCCATAGCCGGTATAGCCGTCAATACCCGCGCCGATCACCAAGTCACCTTTATCCGACTGACTGACATAACCATGGACGTGGTTGGACATGACCACGGTGTCTAAAATGGGTTTGATAGGTTCTGATACCAATGCTTGGAGAGGATGGGATTCTAACGGTAGGTCGAAGCCAGCCATCTGCGCCAGCACACTGGAATTTCCGGCGACCACGCAGCCTACACGATCTGCATGAATGTCGCCGTAACGGTGGGTCTTCACGCCTTTGACCACGCCTTGTTCAATCATCATTCCCATAACTTCGGTTTGTTGAAGTAAATCCACCCCCAGCGCATCAGCGGCGCGGGCATAGCCCCAGGCCACCGCGTCATGGCGCGCGACGCCCGCGCGGGGCTGCCAAGAAGCACCGAGAACCGGATAACGGGTGTTGGCCGAGCAATCCATGTGGGGGACAAGGGCCTGTACCTGACGCGCATCCAACGCTTCACTGTCAATGCCATTGAGACGATTAGCATTGACGCGACGCTGAATATCACGCATGTCCTGTAGCGTGTGGCCTAAATTGAGCACACCACGCTGACTGAACATCACGTTGTAATTCAAATCTTGCGATAGCCCTTCCCAGAGCTTCATGGCGTGCTCATACAGGTGTGCGGCCTCGTCCCATAAGTAATTGGAGCGCACAATTGTGGTGTTGCGCCCAGTATTACCACCACCTAGATATCCCTTCTCAACGACCGCGACATTGGTAACGCCGTGGACTTTAGCCAAATAATACGCTGTCGCTAAGCCATGGCCACCGCCACCCACAATGATGACGTCGTAGTGTTTCTTCGGGCTCGGATTACGCCATATTTTCTGCCAATGCTCATGATGGCTAAAACTGTGTGTGAGCAATCCAAATCCAGAATAACGTTGCATCGATAGTGACCTCAGTACTCTCTTTCTATGGCAGCCTGACAGCAGTAAGCTTTAGCAATTTCCCCCGTCGGAAATACCACCGTTAGGATAAGCGTTGGCGGGTAATTCCGCGACAGTGCCGACCGTGTATGTCAGAGCAAAGTCTGTCAACAATTTTTCAACAAATGTTGACTATTTCCATGGAGAGGGGTGTGGGCTTACACTAGGTCACCACTCATTCACGGGGTTAAGCATTATGAGCGAATACCGAAATGACTCAGAAGTCAGTGGTAATGACAACCAGCCGCCAGACCGTACTAAAACTCTTGTAATAGGCCTTATGGGCCTAGTTGCCGTTGCCGGCGCATTGATATGGGCCTTTAGCAGTGGCTTTTTTGGTGGCAGTGACGGTGTCGTTACCCCTCTGCCACCCACACAACCACCGCCCATAGTAGCGCCTCCTAGGGCGGAAGAAGCCGACGCCCCTGCCCGCGAACCGGCCTATACGCCAGAGCCGCCGTCTGAATCGACCGTTCTCGCCGAGCCTGATATGACGGTGCAGGAAGCCAATCAACAACTCGCTGATCAACTCGGCACACTCAATCTGAGTGTCCTTGCCACTCAATTCACCAACAAGCCCAACACGATTGAGCGAGCGATGGCGGTGGTTGACAGCATGCGCCGGGGCGAAATCCCCTACAAGCTTCTGCCGTTAGCGCCACCGAAACAAACGTTTCCGTTTTTGGACAGCGGTACAGCGGTCACACTCGATCCAGCGGGATTTACACGCTTTGATGGTCTGTTGACTATGCTGGCCGAACTCAATATCCCACTGGCCATTGAGCTCTTCCGTGACTATCAACCGGTATTGCAGGCATCATGGAGCGCCCTCGGCTATGCCAATAATGACGTTGAGCAAAGCCTTCTCAACGTCCTAGAACTGATTCTGTTGACCCCCGAACTACCGACTGACGCGCGTCTTATAAAAGACGAGGGCAATTGGATCTATGAAGATGAGACGCTAGAGGCTCTGCCGGCGCTGCAAAAACAATTGCTGCGTATGGGCCCAAACAACGCTGAGCAACTACGCTCCTTGGCTCGCGACTTGCGCGGCGCACTACTGGACTCGCAATAATCTGGCACCACACAAGGTGTGAGCGCTGACACGAGCTGAGTGTGACCGACGAGCCGGACTCTGCTGCAGTCACCCTGCTAGCACGCAGAGACGCCTGTTAGGTTGCTCACTAGCGTCAATAGTGATGATTTATGTCGAGCAGATGGAGGAAGTGGTCGGCTTCAAACCCCCGATACTGCATAAACCGCGCACGCTTCGCTCGTTCTTTTTGACGCTCAGCAGAGTCGACGGGCAAGGGTTTGTCGGCAAATTTTTTTAAGTACACGTGCTCCGCGCGCTCAAACCAATCAACGGCTAGCTCCGGCGCATCTGCGCAGCTTTGCCAGGCTTTTCTCACGCCCTTTGCTCTCAGCTCCTGATCGAGTCGTCGCGGTCCCAAACCGCGACTAATCAGTTGGCGGACCATCGAGGCAGCGAAGCGTTCGTCACTGAGTAAGCCTTCAGCGATCAGACGCTCGAGCTCGGCCATAATGATGTTCAAGGCGTTCTCATGACGTTTAAATCGCCGGCGTAGTTTGTTCGTTAGCTCTTCAGATCCGTGCTCGCGCCGAGACAATAAATCCATTGCCGCTAGGCGCACATCAGTCGGATTAAGAGGGCCATCCTCAACCATTACTGCTCGCCGGCGATCTCAATAGGCTCTGGCTCCGCGGGATCGACCACCTTGAGAGGCACTGCCATGGTCTGTTGTCGTATTTGAGCTTCAATTTCTTCAGCGATCTCTCGATGCTCTTCCAGAAAACGGGCAGCGTTCGCCTTCCCTTGACCAATTTTGTCGCCCTTATACGCATACCAAGCACCGGATTTATCGACCAGGTTGAGTTTTACGCCCCAGTCAATGATTTCACCCATATGATAAATACCGCTCCCGTACATTATTTGAAATTCAGCTTGCTTGAATGGCGGTGATACTTTGTTCTTAACGACCTTGACTCGGGTCTCATTACCAATCACTTCATCACCGTCTTTTACAGCGCCAATGCGACGAATATCCAGTCGCACCGAAGCATAGAATTTCAGCGCATTACCGCCAGTGGTCGTCTCTGGACTACCAAACATGACCCCTATTTTCATCCGTATTTGATTGATGAATATCACCAGGCAATTTGTTTGCTTAATAGCCGCGGTTAGCTTGCGCATAGCTTGGCTGAGCAATCGTGCCTGTAGACCAACGTGACTGGCACCCATCTCACCTTCGATCTCAGCTTTCGGTGTCAAGGCGGCCACTGAATCCACCACCAGCACGTCAACAGCCCCCGACCGAACAAGCATTTCGGTCACTTCCAAAGCCTGCTCCCCGGTGTCTGGCTGTGACACAATAAGATCATTGATTTGAACCCCTAATTTTTCAGCATACATAGGGTCAAGCGCGTGCTCTGCGTCAACGAATGCCGCCGTGCCACCGCACTTTTGTGCTTCCGCAATGACCTGTAGGGTAAGCGTCGTTTTACCCGACGACTCGGGCCCATAAATCTCGACAATGCGACCTTTCGGCAGGCCACCAATACCCAGCGCAATATCAAGGCCTAGGGAGCCCGTAGAAATAGACGGTAAAACGACACGTTGCTCATCGCCCATACGCATCACCGTACCTTTCCCGAACTGTCGCTCAATTTGTGCAAATGCTGCATCTAACGCTTTCTGCTTATTGGGGTCCATGTCGTGTCCTCTTATGCAAAGCCAATGAAGTAACCGTACTACTGTATATATAATCAGTGTTTTTTCGTGTTATTGCAATCAGTTTAGCGTCCTGTGGCCAGATGACTAGCCCACGCCGCTACTACATGTCGTCATTAGCGACATGTTCGCATCAATATACACCACCGATCCATCCAGAGCCCTCGGGGGCGGTGTCGCTCATCAATGGCCGGCCAGTGGGGCTGAAAGTCCGAAACTGTCGCCTGTTTTGGTGGGCGAACACCGACACATACTGGCCATAACCGGCCCAGATCAATTTTTTAATGCGCAACTGTTGTAGTATCCCGCGGCGTCAATACCGGTTATGCGACACTCTGCTTCAGTCTGGTTACTGCTGGATATAGCGACTGATGCTAGCCAAGAGACTCACCAGCGAAGGGAGGTCATTATGCGCTCAGAAAAAACAGCGCCACCAGCTCGGACAGATCAACCCTCGATTGACATTGGACACGTCGCCTGGCTCAAGGTGGTTGACGTTAATCACTTGGGAGCCTTCGTTGATTGGGGGCGTAGTAAAGACCTGTTCATCCCCTTCGCTGAGCAACATCAGCCGTTGACCTCTGGGCGTCATACAGTGGTCAAAGTGTACCTCGACAACCAGAATCGCCCTGCGGGATCAACCCGGATAGATCATTGGCTTGACGAGACCTCGGAACATTGTCAACCGGGCGAGCAGGTGAAGCTATTAATTGCCGAACAAACCACCTTAGGTTTTAAGGCCATTATTCATCATCACTGCTGGGGTCTGCTCTACAACAACGAGTTGCACCAAGAGATTCGCGTAGGGCAAGTGGTAGACGGCTTTATTCAGCGCATTAGAGAGGACGGAAAAATTGATCTAACACTCAATCAACCGGGTTACAGTGCCCCAAAAATAGACCGAGTAATCAGCGCCATTTTAAGCGCACTAGACGACAATTCGGGGTTCTTAGCACTGACCGACAAAAGTCCACCTCAGGTCATTTACGCGCAATTTGGGATCAGTAAGAAAGTCTTTAAGCAAGCGCTGGGAGGCCTCTACAAACAGCGACGGATCACTATTGAGCCCACGGGGATTAGACTGACCCCGAACCGGTCCGATCCCCTCTGAGTGGTGCTGTGGCAGTGCTGTTCTGTTAGCGGAACACCGCGCAAACGGGCGACTCCCCTCATGGCGTCAATGCCGCCCCATAATCTGGTAAGGGAGTCACCCCCAATCGCCCTCTGGTGCTATCTAACCGGAGCGATCTACCATCCAATGGCGCTGAGTCGGAGCAAGGGGTTGGCGTTTTTTCTGACTGTACCGCCAAAATATCAATGACTCGCCCGTCATACTTCCCTACACTTTCACTGCATGAAGACCTACTTATTTTATATCTCTCAGAACTACAGTTTTGCCATTCTCCGTCCCGTGCAAACACGATTGTGGCGCCGTGGCGATAAAGTGTACTGGTTCTTTGAGGGCAGTGAGGTGAATCCGGCATTTCTATTGCCTGATGAAAAAAGAGTGCATTCCATTGCCCAGATTCAATCCTTAAAGCCCGATGCCGTGTTGGCTCCAGCCAATAAAATCCCCACCTTTATCCCCGGACTGAAAGTCGGGGTCTTTCACGGCTTTGATGCCGGCAAGGCGGATAATCGAGGCAACAATGATCACTTCAAAGTCCGTGGTTGTTTTGACTTGTACTGCACGCAAGGTCCATCAACGACCCGGGTATTTAAACGTCTTCAGCAGTCCCATGGTTACTTCAACGTTATAGAGACCGGCTGGCCGGCACTCGACCCGCTATTCACCACGTCGCCAAGTACTCAGCAAGACAAGCCCACCGTTCTATTCTGCTCGACATTTTCCAAACGCCTGAGCAGCGCAGCGCATTTGCATCCCATCATCGAGCGCATCAGTCGCCAACAGGACTGGAACTGGCTCATTCAGTTTCATCCCAAAATGGATCGGCAAACGGTGGCCAGATACCGCAGTATCCAGCATCAACACCTGACGGTGGTAGACACCGATAACATCATCCCTTTACTGCAGCGGGCCGACGTAATGTTGTGCGATACCTCCTCGGTCATTTCCATGTTCATTGTTCAGCAGAAACCTGTCGTCACTTATCGCAACATTTGTCCCGGTGCTCACCTGATCAATATCGACGATTCAGCGTTAATAGAAAGCAGTATTGAGCGGGCTTTGAGTCGACCGTCAGCACTCATGGCCAACATAGAAAAGCATGTCAACGAGCTTCATCCCCTGCGCGATGGTCAATCGGCTCAACGTGTGGTCGAGGCCATTGACGACGTGTTAGCCGGCAAGCATCCCTTGAGCAAAACTAAACCCGCAAACGTTATCAGAAATCTGACGTTCAGAAAAAAGCTCGGTTACTGGGGTCTTTGACGGAGGTCAGTGGACGGGTCGCTGGGCTTGTCTTGCGTCATAGGGTTGAGTACCGCGGCCATCAACACTGCCAGATAAAAAGCAAAAAACGTCATGGTTCGAGAGCGCTCAAAGATCGCTTCAGTCATAGCAAACCCTGCGAATGCACACAGCAGAATGAGGCCCGTCAAGGCATAAGCGCCGCTGTTTACCGCCCCAGACTTTACCGCCGCAGTGTGTCGAAGATGGCGACAAAAAATAATACCCGGCATCACCATCATAAAACTCAGAGCGAAGAACGACAGCAGACCGCCTTTCGCTAGCACTGACAAGTACTGGTTATGCGGATGGTAATAAAGACTGGCAGTTGGGTTTATTAAGCCGGCTGTCACCATGGCCTCGGCGTGTTCTCTAAACTTACCCCAACCCTCGCCCAGCAGCGGGTTGTCGAGAAACATATCCCAGGCGACACGCCACATCTCGAGCCGCTGGCCTGTTGACGTCATCCGTGCCGGATGCTCCACGCGATCACTCTGGAGGTAACGGGTAATTTCACGCAGCGCGTCATCAATACGCACCTCGACACCCGATTGCGGCAAACTATACAGCGCAAAAAGGCTCGCGAGTATCAACATCAACGCAGTAGCAATGCGTCTTAGGGAGTAATACCGACTATAAAACCACACCAGCAGTCCGCACAGCGCGGGCAATGACACCCAGCCACCTCTAGACAGCGAAAGCGCACTCGCTGTTAACCCAAAGAGTAGAGCGATGACGGGAAATAGGAAAAACCATCGTCGAACCACGATGACCCCGGACAGCGCTGCGAAGGCCATCACGCCCATCGCCAGAGAAATATCGCCAAAAATAATAACGTGAACCGCTCCTTGCGCTCGCGCTAATGCTTCAGGCCCAAATACTTGAAAGATCGCCGCCAGAAAAGCAATCGATGCGCCGAGCATCAATCCTGGCCAGATGAAGACCTGCGCCGCGCGATACTGGCTATAGAGCCAATAAATAGGGATGACTTGAAATAACACTAAAAAGCGATCTGCCCTCGCATAATCAGTCTGGGTTATCAGCGAAGTCACTACCGATGTCACGCCCAGCAGCGTTAGCGATATAAAAAAACCCTTTTCATCATCGTTACTCGGGCCTAAGCGTCTGACATTGCCCACCAGTAAAAGCATGCCCAGCGTCGTTGCCAAAACAAACAATACGCCATAAACATGATCTAGCACTAAAATAGAGGCAGGGAATAGTAACAGGCAGATCACCGCACTCGCGTGATGCACTTTAGCTATTATCTCACGAAGGGGTGTCAATAAATCTCCTCACTCACGCAGCGTGAGCATTGAGACGATTGCCAAGCGTTCGTAGAAACACCCACAACCGAGTTGTATTAGTTAGCACCACCGACCACAGTCAACCCAGCCGTGGCCTGCCTCCCCCTAGTTAGCGGGTAATAGAGATCGGGTCCCAGTCACCCCCTGAACTGAAGTCCTGCTAGCTGTACGGGCGCCGACGAGAGCATAAGAGAATCCGTAGCAAGGATCAAATCTAATGCACTCACCGTTCGTCTACTGTGGCGACCAGCTCATGACCTATCCGTAAAAAAAACGATAGACTCACCTATCACAATCATCCCGCAACCGATTGACAGGCTCATCCATCGCTGCGATGGTTGCGCAGGATGTAAGCCCTGCTTGCGCCACCAGCCATCGTCCATGTCTGCAGAGAACCACATGACTCATCTAAGCGCGTCTGAAGACGTCCACACACCCATGATGCGTCAGTGTATTAACCCTTATAAACACTAGCTCTTAGCGATAATCTGTCTTTTCAACATACACCGCAGACTACACTAGCGTACTCAGTCACCGTGATGGGCCCTTGCTAACCCCGAGAATCAAGAACTCTCTTTAGGTTCTGTAACTCAAGCTGCTCTCCACTACTAACTGAGAAGGCTAAAGCAGGAAGGCCACCAAAAAATCGGTCGATTGAAGCGACCAATTTAGAGCCGCCAAAAACCCTCGCAAAAATGAACATTACCAAAGACCAGTCAAGCCAATGGCAGCGGCTTGTCTCTAAATCTGTGTGGCGTCAGCCACGATGGTACCAAATGACCTGATTCACTAAGAGATAGTTCTGCCACTTTTAAACTGAAGTACAGGAGTATCATCATGAGCATG
>Ga0209335_10000062_pt1 | contig 98825 bp, 59 predicted proteins | sample COG_09_FD_184753 | JGI IMG/M metagenome (GOLD analysis project Ga0209335, IMG submission 184753) | Pelagic Microbial community sample from North Sea - COGITO 998_met_09 (SPAdes) (version 2) | ecosystem: Environmental > Aquatic > Marine > Neritic zone/Coastal water | place: Helgoland, sampling...
ATCTCGTGCAAAAGATTTGAAGAAGAGTTTCAAAGTTGAAGAGATGTCATCGATATCGACTTTGGAGTTTGTGTGGGAGAATAAATCGTTGTGGCCGAGAGACTGGATAGATGAAGAAAGAGATTTCTGCTACGAAGTTGCTGAAACGAATAAACTCGAGTTGCTCAAGTGGGCGCGAGAGGAGAAAAAGTGTGATTGGGGTGCAGGGACGATTAGTTCGGCCGCAGAACAAGGTAATCTGGAAATGGTAAAGTATTGCGTTGCAAATGAGTGTCCTATCGATGAGGAGGCGTGTGCATATGCTGCCGAAAACGGTCATCTCGAGGTACTCAAATACTTACGCGAAGAAGTCAAAGCGCCTTGGTATTCGAATACTGCCAATTGGGCGGCTTTAAAAGGTCATCTTCACATACTTGAATATCTTGTTGAGCGTAAGTATGATCAATATACCGAAAATTCGTGTTATAATGCGGCCAGGTACGGCTACTTGGACTGTTTGAAGTACTTGCACGAAACCGCCAAAGCGCCTTGGGACGAGGACGCCATACGCTCCGCGCACGAGAACAACCACCCCGAATGCGTACAATACCTTCTCGACAACGACTGTCCGTTACCAGACTATTGGCGATACGAACAAGGAACTTTATATCTAGGGTTTAGATAAGTACGTACTACTAAGAAAGTGATAGAAATAGAGAGAGAGATACACAAAACGCAGCTTGTAAAACAAAGAGAGAGAGACACGCATACATTCGTTCGCCTCTTTTCCCTCGCAACTCTCTCTTCAATTCTTCACTCTCGAGACATTTTTGCGCGCAACACAAAGATAAAACATCTCTCAACGCCTCGTCTTTTAGAAATAACGAACGACCGAACGACCAAGAGCGATGGGTAAAATAGATTTGCTCGAGCTTCAGTCTCGGTGTAAGAGAGACCCAGCCGGGTACCGCGAGGATTTCCTCATGCAATTGGAACACTTCAACGCGTTGCACGCCGTCTTTTCGTCCTCGTCGTCTCACGTTGGAACCGGTGTTTCCTCTTCGAAAGATCACGAAAATTTCGGCGATTTAGTCTCGTTCATCAGTCACGTCCACACGGTGTACAAATCCGAGTCGAGTTGGTTTCCGTCGCTGCTTTTAGCGCTCATCGATCAACACTTCATGCGATTGGATGTTTCGCTCCGACGAAGGTTGGTGGCGGCTTTGATTTTACTGAGAAACCGAAACTGCGTTTCGGTGAACCAAGCGTTGCCGATTTTTTTTAAACTGTTTCGGTGCGCAGATAAGCAGTTGCGAGCGTTAGTGTTTAAACACGTCGTCGCGGACGTGAAGTTGGCGAATAAAGGGAAGAAGAACGAAGCGTATAATCGAGTGGTACGGCAGTTTTTGCGAGACGCGGTAAGGGACGAAAATCCGGTGGCGGCGAAGAAGGCGCTGGCGATCGTGACGGAGTTGTACAGGAGGAACATTTGGAACGACGCGAAGAGCGTGAATTTAGTCGTCGAGGCGTGTTTTCACCAACATCCGAAGATATTAGTCGCTGGGTTGAAGTTCTTTCTCGGGCAGGACGAGGCGGCGGAGAGAGCGGCGGAGGAAGGCGGGGAGAGCGACGAAGACGACGACGGCCTCGCGGGCGGTGATAAGGATATGAACACGAAACAAGGCGGAAAGCAGCTCGTGAGTAAAGACGACGTGTTCAAGGCGTACCATAAGGTAAGTTTACTTACACATACTTTCTTTCTTTCGCGTTTGCGTTTCCTCTTCGTCTTTCGTGAAACGCGAAACACGCAAAAAACAATTCATTCGCCGATGAAGATTAAGATTAAATATTTGCTACTCTCGAGGGTGAAAGACCCCTGTGACGACTAACTAATCACCAAGATCGCCGAGGCGTGTTTGTTTTTGTGCGTTTGTGCGTTTGCGCTCGAGTTTGTTGATCATCACTTTAGTGTGGTTGTTTTAGAATTCCGATGCCTTATTAAACTGACTTCTGCTCTTTTCTTTCTTTCTATCTTTCTTCCTTAAAACGACAACACAAAACAGGGCGTCGCATCTTCCAAACGTAAGAAACAAGCTAAACTGAAACGAATGATCGCATCGGTCCGAAAACAACAAATCAAAGCCGAAGGCAACGATGGTGAAGCTCGATTTGCCGCCATGCAACTCATCGACGACCCGCAAGGTTTTGCCGAAATGCTCTTCAAAAAGCTCAAAGAAGGCGCGCAAGCGTTTGAGACGAAAATGTTGCTCTTACAAGTAGTCTCCAGAGTTGTCGGTTTGCACCAGCTGATTTTGTTGAACTTCTACCCGTTCTTGCAGAGATACATTCAACCGAACCAGAGAGATGTACGTTTTGTTTATTCTAAAGACATTTTTGCCGCGTGAGCGCGCGCGCGTTCGCGCTTGTTTGTTTGTATCGTGGCGAATGAAGCAGAAAATTCGGCGGAGCGCATTCATAACATGACGCATACAAAAACCACCGCTTAGTATTTGACGCCACGGATGATGACGAGCACGAACGCGCGCACGCAGCAAAAGAGTGCCTTGTTTTTGTTTCTTTATCATTTCATTTCCCCGTTTACTCACGAATTATGAACAAACTTTCTTCCATACTTTTATCATCGCACACAGGTAACCAAACTCCTCGCCGCGGCAGCCACGGCGTGCCACGAACTCGTCCCACCAGATGCCATAGAACCGTTACTGAGACAGCTCGTCACGCAGTTCGTCCACGACAAAGCGCGACCGGAAGTCGTCGCCGTCGGCATAAACTCCGTTCGCGAAATTTGTAACCGCACTCCTTTAGTCATGACGGAAGATTTGCTTCGCGACTTGTCGCAGTATAAAAAAGCGAGAGATAAACCCGTGGCGACTGCAGCGAGAGCGTTGATTGCTCTGTTTCGAGAACTCGCGCCGAGTTTGTTAGAAAAGAAAGACAGAGGTAAAGGTGCTGATTTAGAGAAGAGCGTGAAAGCCTACGGAACGAAAGTGGTGAGCGAACGCGTCGATGGCGCCGAGTTATTGCAGTTGGAGCGCATTAAACGAAAGCGGTTGGTGGCTGAAATCGAAACTATGACTGAGTTTGAAGAAGAGGATGATGATGATGGTAACATCAATAGTAATAGTAATAGTAATAGCAATAGTAATAGCGACGATGAGGAAGAAGATGAAGAGAATTCCGAGGAAGTCGAGGATATCGAACTCTCCGAAAACGAGTTGGAAGAAAACGACATTCTTCCTGTGAAGAAAAAAATGCGCGCGAACGGTAAACTCACCTTGGCGGAACTGAAACGGCGCCACAAAATTGCCGTGTTGAAGGCGAAAAAAGTCGCCGAACGAGAAGAAAAGCTAGAAGAGGAAGAGCAACTGCGCATGATGGAAGAAGAAAATCCAATCGAACAGGAGAAAATATTCGGAGACGAAGATTTCAACAAGATCAAAGCGTTGCGCATGCAATCAAAACTGGACGAGAACTTGGACAAGATGGGCGCTAAGAAAGTAAAGAACGCTGCGGAAACTGATTTGACGCGGTTGGTGATGCGCAAAGCCGATCGGGCCTCCGAACGTCGCGTCAACCCGGACGCGTTGGCCGCCATCGGCATTCGACGCGCGCACGACAAAGCGTCTCGATTGGCTACCGTCTTAGCCGGCCGAGAAGACAACGAATTCGGTTCGTCCACCGCGAGACGTTTGAAGAAAACCGGCGGCGCTTCAAACAAAGAAAAAGCAAAGAAGAAACAGTTACCATTGGCTGCTCGCATTCACGCGGCGACGAGAAGACGCAACGCGCCCGTTCAAAAAGGCAAAAGACAATTGGGAAGATTTCGGAAAGTTTAATGTATTTTAAGGTTGTATTCAATCGACGCGGTATCGACGCGAGCAAAAAAAATGAGCGAGGCGAGGATCGAACTCGCGATCTTCGGTTTCGTAGACCGACGCAATATCCACTATGCCACACGCCCTTGTTGTATTCATGGGAAGTTTTCTTCCCTTGCGGCACACAATGTTCGGCACTGCCGATTTTAAACAGTGAAATTAGGGTTCAGAAGAAAGTACTTAAAAAATTTTGTGAGACCTTAAATTTTTAGTTTTCTTTTTGCATTGTCTTTAAAAGTGCATCAGAGAGAGAGAAACCGATGGATATGAGGAGTAACGGCGAGAACGACGACGACGCGTTGCAAAGAAGAAAGCTCTCACTCCTCGTGTTCTGGCCTCACGTGCACGCGGGAACAGTTTACTTCGACAGAGACGGCGAGCTGAAGATGTCTGTCGGGGAAAAAAAGAACGAGGATGACGAAGGAGAGATATCGCGAAAGGTGTTCTTTAAGGAGTACGAAAAGACGCTGTCAAAAGAAACGCAAATGGGAATGCTCAATAGTAACTTTTATCACGATAAAGGAGAAGAGGGGTTCTCGATTTTATCGCGTTTCGCGTGCGCGAGAGTGTGCGTGAGCCACGCGAAAAGAATCGATTGGGCGTGTGAAATCTTAACGAACTCTTCTTTCTCTTTGTCTTCGAATACGAAGAAGAAGCAGAAAAAGAACGAGACGATGACATCGATTCAGACGACGACGAAAATGATGTTGGAACGAATACGAGAGATTTTGGTGGGCGATGATGAATATTACGACGAAGAGGACGACGATTCAGACGACGAAGATGATGAGGATGCAACTATAAAACTGGATCCGATGGAGTTAGCGATGGCGAGGATGAGCGGGAAACGAGATGAGCGAAATCGCTCGACGAAGATGATGAAGAAGAAGAAGGAGAAGAAGGAGAAGAAAAAAGTAAGTTTGCGACGTCGCGTCCAAATAATAAACGAGTTCGATGAATACATCGCTCGAAACGGGCCAAACGGCGGGTACGCTAATTTCATCTCGTATTGCGCGTTTTGCGGGTATCCCGACGGCATCGAGCGAGCGATTGCGTATCGAAATCGTGCGAAGATACTATTTTCTTCCTCGTCGCTCTTTTATCGAGGCTGGCGATGGCTCGAGAGATTGGACGACATCGACAAAAGGTTTGATTTTTTTACCGAAACGAGCCCGAATGCTACGAATAAAGAGGAAATAGTACTTTTATTTCGAATACAATTGGCAAAGTTTATAGAAGCCGTAATGATATTAGGCGATGAAATCGAAGCGAAAGAGGAGCACGAATTAACCGTCGCCGCGTATCGTCGCAACGTGATGATGATTAATAAAAAAAAGAAGATCAGAGTGAACTCGTTAGATCAGTTATTGGAAGGCACGACGTATAGTATCCTCGCAGATAACGTGAGACGGTGGAGCACATATTTGTACGCCTACGCGACGCCAACGGTGGCGGCGTTAAAAGCGTTGAAACGAGTCGGCGAGAAAAACGAATGGCTTGAAATCGGCGCCGGGAAAGGCGTTTGGGCGAGAGCGATGCGACGGTTCGGCATTCACATCACCGCGACTGATGCGATGCCTGAAAATGGTAACGATTACCATCTCATCGAGCAAGAATCGAGCAACGAGAGAAATAGAAGTATAGTTCAAAAGATGACGCACTTGGAAGCCATTAGAAAATACAACCACCGCGCGAACGGATTGCTCGTGTGTTATTGTCCCCCAGATTCAAACATGGCTTCGACGTCTTTAAGGGCTTTCAAAGGCGAATACGTCGCCGTCATCGGTGAAGATGTGATGAACACCGGCGATGTCGAAATGTTTAGAATTCTGAACGAGCGGTTTAAAGTCTTGAAGAGAGTGTACTTACCTCAATGGATGGATACGGTGCATCATCTCACCCTTTTCTCTCGAAACAAAAAGCGCAAACGGGAGAAGAAAACAAAGGTAATACAAATCGAACGGTGTCGGCTGTGTCGATGCGACCGCACGCTCCTTTCGACCGTCGAAGAACACGACCAGGAACATTATTTACGTTTTCTACCGCCGGTGAAAATGTGCGGCGACGAGTTGTACGAAACTGTTGCGTTGTAAAAATGAAATTGTTGTTTGTTGTTGTTGTGGGTTTTAAAAAAATAATATTATTCCATAGGCTTCGCGCCGGACTCGTCGTTTACGTCGATGGGTTCTTTCGCGTAAAGCGCTCTATACACCAACATGTATGCCATGTGATGATCGCCGCCACCTTTTAACGCTAAAATATCCTCCTCTTTTTTCGCGTGCGGCGTCTCGTCGTCGAACAACGTCCACGAATCCACCGGTTTCTTCGTCTTTTCGTCCGTGATGAAATTCTTCGCCCAGGCTGTATAGTGTCCACTATCCGCCGATCGTCCTTTGTGCGTCAAAACGGATACCAACTCGTAATGACCGGTAATATACGCGTCTGGATCGGAACTATCTCCGAACACCTCGTCCACGTTCATCTCAATCGCCTTCGCTCTCAACTTCCTCCCTTTATCCAAAACCTTCTTATACTCGTCGCTACAAAACTCGTACACGTCCAACGTGTTTGCAAACGTCACCGCTCTCAAAATCTTAGCCTTCTGTTGAATGTCCACCTTATAATACATTCGCGCGATTTGCGCGACCAAATGTGACGGCAACTTTGAAATTTTAGCGTGGCCCTCGAAAACGTTGTTCCCGATTTCCCTCGTTTCGTTCAATTGCAAACGAAACCCGTCCGCCAAATGGTTCACGTCGATGGAAATGTTACATTTCAAATAATTCACCGTATCCACTTCGCTCCTCGTCTCCCCCGTCGCCTCGCATTTCAACTCCGTCTCTAACGTGATCCCAAAAATATCCTTGACTTTCGGACACGCCCTGGCGAGCGAGTTCACGATGGACGACCAACACTCCTCCGCGTCTTGTTGCATCCACACCCCACTCATCTCGTCTCTACCGGCAAATTGCGGGAAGACTTGTCTCAGCACCATCAAAAACCGCAACGGCATCACCATCGACTTGGACGTTTTCAATTCAACGAACAAATCTCTCGCCGCTTTCGCCAACGCCGTCGAGCCCGCGCTATTCGCCGCCGCGTCCGGGGCGCCGCCGTCGTTCTCACTCGTGCTCGCGCCACCACCACCGTTGTTCGTAGTATCCTCCTCGAACGTTTCCAAACACTCAACTAACTCCCCGACGTGGCTCAAACACTGCACGCACGAGTTCATGTAACACGTGTTCCCTAGATTCTGCAACCCCGGTCGAAACCGTTCCCCTAGCTCTGCCCCGTACTGTTCGCTTTCCGGCAGATCCTCCACGAACTGAATCTCATTTTCCGGTGCTTTCTCCACTTCTCGCGCGGAACCCATCACGAGTAACTTTTTCCCTTTTTTCACCAACTCTTCTAACCCGCATTTGGTTAAATCCGTCTCGTCGTTGATCGTTTTCCCGCCTTTTAAACCCATGATTTTAATCCGATCCGGAGGGACCGACGTCAACGAAAACAGTTGCGTTTTTAAATGCGAACCGGGTAAGGAGGTGTCCACGTCGACGGCGTAGATTTCTTTGCCCCATTTAAATTGGACGTTTTTTACGATCATCTCGAGAGAAGGTGAGAAAGTGTTTTGTTGTGCGTGTAAAGTATCCCTCTGTCGTGCGCGAATACGCTCCGAATGTCTCTTAAATTGTGACAGATTTTGGGGGGATTTTTGAAAAGACTCGTCTGATTTTCCTTCAAAAGTACCAAGTCTTTCTCGTCGCGTTACTCCGCACGAACGCGCATAAAATGAGGCAAACAAAGTGCGCAAAAGGATGATTTGACACGAGCGCGTTCGTCCGACGAAGCGCATCTCCTTTTGACGTTTTCTTTGCGAGCATCTGGATGATGATTGGCTTTTAAGAGACTTTTAAGAGAGACTTTGAGAGGAGACACTTTGTGTTATATAAGTCATCATGAGTGCGAGCACTGGGACGACGACGACGACGACGACGACGACTCATTTTGAGGAGGAGTGTCATCAAAATCGGTGGTACTGGAGCTTCGACGAGGAGCGACTCGCGAACGCGAGGCGTCGTCGATGGAACGATTTTGGTGGAACGATGATGAAAGAAGAGAACAACAAGAGCAACTGTTACGAAACGCAATTCGTGGCGTTTACGATGAGCGGGAAACCAGTTTGGAGTCGATTCGGGGATGTTATGAAACTTTCGTCGCTGGTAGGCGCGCTGAGCGCGATTTGCGCGGTCGCCGAAGAAGAAGAAGAGGGAGAAGAAGAGGGAGAGGTGGATGACGACGGCGAAGAAACAGTTAGTAGAGAGGGCGCAGACGCAGCGAAGAAGAAGAAGAAGGACAACAATCGGAGAGTGGGGCAGTTACACTACGTGGAAAAGAGATGTTCGTCGTCGTTTAGTGGAGCGGAGACAACCGCCAAGCTCGTCGTCGTTCGATTGGCGGTATTGCGAAAAGGCGCGTTACGGTTCGCCGCCGTTTCGAAGGATCCGCTGGACACCGAGCACGTTTTGAAAGTAAAGCTCGAGACGATATCGAAAGCGTTTACTTTCTTGTTCGGGGACGCGATTGAGATGAATTTGAGGCGAAGTAACCACCGGTTTGATCCGAGGAAGGCATTTTTTCGAGAACAAGAGGACGTGTATTTGAAATCCGTGGCGGAGAGTTGCGAGGGGGGAGACGCGTTTGCTTGCACGAGCGGAAGGTTTTTTAGAGCGCTGGCGATGAGGAAAGAGAGACGAGAGAAGGTGACGGAGGTGCTGAAAAGCTCCTTGGAGAAGTGCGGGGATCATACAAAAACGTGCTTTGCGGTTATATACACGGAGCGGAAAGGGGTCGTCGCGTACGCGTCCCCTAAAACAACCATTCGCTCGCGAGGGGTTTTCGAAGGGTTCAATGCCAACGTCGTGGGAAACCCTTCCTCGTTTGAATCGAAACGACTACGCACGGAGGACGTGTGGTATTTGATGCATCACGTGAGAACAGTAGATAGATATAAGATGAATAAGAAGCTGCAGGATAATAAAGGTACGACGAGTAATGCCACGTCGCCGCGAAAGCAAGAGAAACATTCGCGCAAGGCGAGTTTTGGAGAGGAGATTGTTTTAGCCGGAGGAGGTATCGTCGTTAAACCACCACCACCGCCACCGATGCCTTCGAGTTCATTTGCACCCGCACAGGTTACGTTGCTCGAGAAGTTCAAGCGTTCATTTTGCGAAGACGCCTACGACATGTCCATTTGTTTACCGAGCGGCGCGGAAGGCGCAAAATTCGTCTTGGCGAGGACGATGAAAATTCGTTTGAACGAAGACGAGCTCGTCGGTAAAGAGGTCGAGTACGACGACTCTAGAGTAAAAGAGAATCTAGACGATGAAACCATGTACATTTCAATCGTTTCCAAATCCGAAGATGCCGCCGCTCGCGCCCACGAGAGCATGGATGAGCTCTTCGCGCGAATGCATTCGCAAAATTTATTGCGCGACATATTTTTAGCGACGCACGAACGCGAGAACGATATTGTCAATAGCATTGCACCGGCGCTGGTAAATGCCATCGCGTATGCCCCTTCGTTATCGGACGATGACGAAGAAGAGCGCGAATCGGATATCGCCCTCACGGAAACGGCGAAAAGCGCAATCGCCAAGCTCGAACATTTCGTATACGCGAAACCAGAGCTCGGGCAATACCAAATAGCGGATTTTGAAGAGGAAGAGAAAAAAAAGAGCGACGGCGGAGAAAAGCGTAAACGCATACTCCAGAAATACGCGCGCATGCACGCCGCGGCGCACTACGAAGATGCAAACAGAAAGTTTCACGACGATATGTTGGAAGATATCGAGAAGAGCAAAGCGAGCGATGAAATGTTAGAATCTGTAGGCAGCGACGGTGGCGTCGGTTCCTCCTCCTCGCTCTCGCCGCAGTCCTCCTCGGAGTTTCGAGGAGGAGGATTTTTCAATTTTGGCGGTTTGACTTTGAACGATGGTGGTGGTACTGCAACGACCGAAAGTAACGACAACAATCGTCTCTCTCCAATGGCTTCTCGCATACTCTCGGGGCTCGGTCGAAGCGCCAGCGGGACCAGCGACACCAGCGACGATATCAATACATCAGCAAACGAGAAGCGCAAAACTTCTTCTTCTTCTGAACAAGAAGAAGGAGAAGATGAACAAAACCAAGACGGCGATGGCGATTCTACGACCCACCGCGTTCGGTACGAATCCGACCGAAGTGGCGTCCGCATCGGGTGCTTCGGTCGAGACTTTGAACTCTTCTGTCAGTTCAAACCGAACACGTCTTGCGAAGACGCCGTCGCGACGACCAACCGTCTCTCCTCGCATCTCAAAGCGCGCGAAAGCGACATGTGGCTTTGAATATTTTTTCAATGAATCATTTCACATGCATATATGTACAACTACTAAACTACGCCTATAATCTACGCCATCTATTCTCGCATTCACTCTTTCTACGCTGGTGTGCTAACTGTTTTTACCGCTAACGCGTATCTCGGAATCGAATACAAAAACCCGCGTTCGTCGAAACACGCTAATGCGTTTTTGTGGCAGACTTTCATCCCACTCGCGTTTAAAATCTCCCTCGCGAGTGCGATGTCTTCTGTTTTCGTCAGCGCGACTTCTAACGCGGTCCAGCAATCCTTGGCACCGCCGTACGCGTGAATGGTTTCCCAAAAGATGGTTGCTTTTTTCTTCCTCTCGTCCGCTTCGTCTCCGTCGTCGTCTTCGATGGGATCGGTGTTTCGAAACGTCCACGTGCGATTGTATTCCTGAGACGAGACGGATTGAAACTGACGCCTGGCGGTGAGCTCGTGCTGTTCGTCCTCTAAAGCGCTATCGTCTGGATTTGACGAGGACGAGGAGGAGGAGAAGACGCAACCCATGGTGTTGTATAGTTTGTGTGCGTTTGTTGTTCTTTATTGTGACGTGTTTGGTGTTGGTGTTGGTGTTCCATCGAATACCTTAATGCGATAGAAAAGTCTTACACGTGAAACTAGCTACTACTGTTTAATCTATTCTACGGTCTACGAGATCACGTCGTCGTCTCTGCTCGTCTCGTTTGCGTTTTTCGTAAACCCAACCGCCTCGGCTTGACCGGCGTCTTCGTTCAGCGTCTCCGCGATTTCTCGGTTCGACGGTTCGTCTCGCCACTGTTTGAGTAATCGAACGCCTCTCGCGTCGAATAAGGACCACGGCTCGGGGTACCTTCGAACGAGCGTACCTTCGATGCCGGCGGCGGACCGCGCGCGTCTGCAGGAGTACACTTTCTCCCACCTTTTTTCTTCTCCGATTGTGTCGGTCGCTAAATACTCTTTGGCCTCTTCTCGCAAGCGAAACTGCCACGGTTGACCAACCTTCTCTCCGTTACCGCTCCAAAATCCATTCACGACGACTAAAAAATGTTCTCGTTCGTTCACCACGCGTTCGCCGTACTCTCCTCTCAACAAGTTCAAAAAGAATGGCACGATGGTCGTATCGCTCGGGTGCGCGACGATCGACATGTCCTCCGTCGCCGTCCACAAACCCATCCCTTCGGCGTCTTTATCCAACAGTCCCAAATATCGAAACGCGTACCCGCTCAACATGGTTTCGACCACAATTTTCGTCTTTGCCAATCGTTCCGACATGCCACCGGACCAATCGCTCGCTTGGCCGTGTAATCCCAGCCAAACGATTCGGTCGTCTTCGGATTCTCTCGGAAGCGGGAGTTCCACTCGCACTCGTTTCGTCGATGCGACGTCCGTTTTGGGGCTTCTGTTCTCTCGTAAATATCTCAGCACATTTCTGGCTTCAATCGCGGCTTCTGAGCACGTTCTCGGCGGCAGCGATGTTTTGTTCGCGCTCGTCGTAAAGCTTGCGCCGCTTAAAGTCGAAGAAATCTTCCTCTTTGATGCTTCCTCTCCTTCTCCCGTCTGAATCGTCGTCGTTAAAGTCGTCTCCTCGTTCGATGACGACGATGCCAACACGCTTGGGTTGTTGTTCTTCTTCCTCCTCCTCCGTCGGATAAAACTCTCAGCATTTGCTCTCGTTTTCGAACGCGATCGCAGAGAAGGAGGAGGAGGAGGAGGGAAAAGACGTTCAGCGGCGGGATGAGAAGAAGCGGTCGTCCGAATCGTCGTCGTCGTCGTCATCCTTGCGACGTAAACTCCCCGCTTTTAAAGTGATGATGCGATGGTTTTACCGGGGAGAAAAAGATACGCAAAATTGGATAGATATTTGCATCACTTTAATACGCGCGCTTTACACGCACTCTACTTTACGCACGCGAGAAACACACGCATAAATAATGTTTTCCTTCTCTGCCGCCGTGACACCGTCCACCGCTCTTTTTTCTGCGTCCTCGAAGAAGGGAAAGAAAACGAACGCGAAACGCATCGTCGTTTCCATGGCAACCGTGGACGGGGAAAAAAAGAGCGCAACAAAGGAAATGCCCGACCGTGGCTTTTGGAGCGCTTTAGCTCCGGACGGGGAGAAATCCGCCGACGATTACAACAAGTGGAAGGCTGAACTCATGGAGAAGAAACGGAAAGCGCAAGAGGAGGCGGCGAAGAAGCCGAAGAAGTTTCTCGGTTTGTTTTAATGCGAACGCTTTATCACACGTATAACGCTCTGATCTCTTCACTTCTTTACGCTCTGCTTTAGTACGCGTTGCGCTCTCATCTCGTCAGCTTTTCTTTTCCCTCTCTCTCTCTCTATCGAGAGTTGACGTCAAAAGCAGTCGCAGAGAGAGATATTCATTTTTGTTCCTTAAACTCTCTCTCTCGCTCGACGTAAACGACGAGAGTTGTGCGTTCTTAAATTCACATTTTTACTTCCCCGCACACATGTTAAAGCGGTGATGACACGATGATGATGTTAAAATGAAAAGAAGACGATGAACGTAAACGCGACGCGGAAATGGCTGATTGCATTCATGCTGTGCGTTTTTATCGTTCGCGTGACGAAGACGTTAAAACAACCTTTGTCGTCGCTGTCGTCGTCGCCGATGAAGAAGAAGAAGACGATTCAGACGACAAAGAGGAAGACCAACACCAACACCAACACCTTTAAGAAAGGCGTTGCAACAAAAACCAAAAGTCACACGGATTTTTCGAGCATTGAAACGCACGCGCTCGAAACCACGGAAGAGATACGAGCGAGAGTTAAGGTGAACGCGCTCGGTCTCGGCGAAACTTCGTACGCGTCGAATATGATCGCCTCGAACGTGACGTGGTTCGATCGAGCGTACGTGAAGGAAAAGTTGGATTACGAAAGATTCGTAAAGTGTAGTAGTAGTAGTAGTAGCGCAGGAGATGAAGGTGTAATTCTTCCAGACGTGACGGATGTGGAGAACGTGACGCCAGATAGGATGAAAAGAAAAGTGACGCTATCGTGGATGCCGACGGATGAGATGCGCGGTTTAGACGTGGAAATGAAAATGGCTTTAGGAGAGAATAATGGCGGGATGGAAGAGGAAGACGAAAACGCTTCGGATGAACAACAACAACAACAAGTGCTCACCGAAGAAGAGCGCAAGAAAAAAGTACAACAACGACGCGTGGCTAAGCTCGCGAAAGCAGCGGCGGTGGAAGCGACGACGAGAGCCGAGAACGATCCAAGAGGGTTGTCCACGAATTGGGGACGATGTGCCGTCGTCGGAAATTCGGGGTTGCTGCGATTTTCAGAGTATGGGAAAGCTATCGACTCGCACGATGTGGTCGTACGCATCAATCAAGCGCCAATTCGAGGGTACAGTCGACGCGTTGGATTAAAAGTCACCCACAGAGTCTTCAATCGACTTTGGACGCGAGCGTATTATCTCTCTCCGTCTAAACTAAAACGAACGAACAAAGAGAAGGAAGAGGAACTGAAAAAGATGAAATCGAGGGATCCGTCCAAGGCGCGACACGCCATGCGCCAGTTTAAATCGAGTTCTTTTAAGGGTAAAACTCCGTGGGAAAACAACGCTTTAGAAGATAACGTGGCTATTATCATCACCAGAGCGAGTTTAAAAGAGTTTGGTTTGTTGGCGAACCAATTTAAGAAGTATCGTCCGGACGTGCTTCCTATTCGCCTCTCGTCCAAAGCTACCACCATGTCTTCGAAACCGTTGATGGCATACAGAGAAAAGTTATGCAAGTCTGGCTTTGGACCGTATCGTGGATTAAACGTTCCTTCGTCTGGTTTTGTTGCCGCGTATGCCATGTTGAGCTCTGATTTGTGCAAATCCTTGGACGTGTATGGCTTTGGCGTCGAAGGTATGGCGCAGGCGTCCAAAGGATTACAAACTCGCGCCGGGGAGGTTCTAGATCGAACAAAAGTTCAAGAGTTAACGAATAGCAACAAAAACGTAACGATGTCGTATCATTATTTCAAAGGTTTAGGCGCGCGAACGGAAGGGAACGACGTACACTCGTTCGACACCGAGGAGAAAGCCTTCGAGGCGTACGGAAGAGGGAATTTTTTGACGTTTTGTAAATACGATTGGAAGAATCCAAATAGCGAGAGGAACTGGAATTGCGGATGTCGCTTTGCGGACGTGAACGAGTGCAAACCATACTCGATAGGCGGTGACGACAAAAGCGATGGTAGTTATGATTATGATTTGGGGACTACCGCCGATCTAGACTGTCGAAAAGGTGTCGATTGTACGGCGGCGGAAAAAGAGCTCCTGAGAGGCGAATTCGAAAGAAATCAAAAGCTTCCGTCCGCAGACGACGACGACTCGGTGAACGACGACGACGACGATGACGACGACGCAAACTCGTAGTATAAAGTATAGTCATTTTAGCCACATAGCGCATATTTAGGGCACGTGCTAGCATTTCTTATTGTTTAAATACAAAATCTAGGAAACGATGGAAGATTCTTCTCCCCGCTACCGCTTTTGCTCTTCTCCAATCACGCTCGCGCTCCCGGTTATCGGACACGGTACCCCAAATCTCGCACAATTTACGTACGTGAACATCTTTGCTCTATCCACCGCGCCCTCGACTGAATCTAACGCCGGTCTCACCACCAACTCGAACTGTTCAGACGTTCCCGCCTTGTCCTCCTTAAAATAATAATCAATCACGTACCTAACTTCCTCGTCTCCTCTTTCAATCCACCAATCGTGCCTATCGAACGGCTTCCCCCCGCCCATCAAATACCTCGCCCACGCTAACGGCGACAAATCGTCAGGCCTGCCTCGAAACCGAACCAACTTCGGCCCGTCGTCCTCGTTCGCTCTCGGATGTAACTTCTCCCACGTCACGACGCGGTCCCACGTGTCTTCGTTCATCGCGTTGTGCACGGACACCACCGTCGCCACGTCGTTTTCGTCCACATCCTCCGCTTTCCCTTTCCTCACCAGCGCGTTATAAAACATCTGCGCGGACGGATATTGCCACGTTGTACTACCACTTTCTCTGCCGCCCGATTTAGGTATCTTGGACGCTTCTCTGTCCGTGCTCAGGGCGACTTTCTGCCCAGGCGCTCGTTTCTGGTTCGCCTCCGAGGGCATGTTATTCCTCGGGTCCAAGCGACCCAGAAACCGAAATCCACCTTTCCCTTCGGAGGAAGAACCACTCCTCCCGTTCGTATTCGAAGAAGACGACGCGGAAGGGTTGTCGTCCACTCTTTGATTGTACACGTTGTAGACGCCGAATTTGGAATTGTTGCGCACTTCCTCCGGTATCGGACACTCCGAGGAGGAAGAGGAATTCTTCATGAACTCTTTCCCGCTCGCACACGGGGGACCATCGTTATCAGGTAACGGTGGTTGGTTGGATTTAGACGCGACGTTTCCCATTCTCAGAAGCAGTAAGAGTAGACAACAACAACGCAAAAGATGTGATGATAAAAAGTGACGATGATGAGAAGAGGTTGTCTGTCTGACTGTTTCCCGAGAAAATACAGATGTCACGCGTACGAATGATAATGAATACAAATGGCTCTAATAAAACTACTTTACTTCTTCCTACGACTAGCGTTGCTATTAGTGTTGCTTTTCCTCTTATCTCCTCCGGAACCTTTCTTTTCGTTTTGGACCTTGGTGAACCGAGTCGTTCTCGCTTTTTTAATCGTTTGGTCCTTCGCGATTTCCTCCGCGAACGTCCTCCCTTTCTCTTTCTTCGTCAAGCGCGCGGAGTGGAAATCTTGCGCGGCTTCGACGACCGTGCCTATGGAAAAGTGCGTCGGGAGCTTCCTGGTGTCCGCGTTTTTATAAAACCTTTTGGGGTCGAACGCGCCTCGCAACTTCAACGTTCGCATGTCCCTCTTCAACTCCGGAGTGTACTCCGCGGCGGGTAAATCGAACCACCCTTTCCCGGCGCTTTTCCGCGTCGTCTTCGCGACTTCTCTGTTCGCCTTTTCTGGCATCATCGGTGCCACAAACAACCCGGCGCCTTCCTCGTGCATCTTCCTTCTCTCAAACGCGCCGCCTTGCGCCTCCGGGTCTCGCTTCTTCATCTTCGTCCCTTCTTTCTTCCTCTGAATCGATTTCCCGTCGTTCGGTAAAGCTTTCAACAATGCGCCTCGTTGATGCGTTTCGACGCTTCGCTCTTTCTCTTTCGCTTTTTCTTTCCTTCGCTCCAACATTTGATTCCTTTCCTCTTGTTCGTCCACGTCTCTCTGTAACGACGGCATGTCCGGTTTCCAGTTCTGGTACACTTTTTTCCTCAGCTTTCGTAGAAACGTTTCGTCCGAAGCCGAGACTTCTTCTTTGTCTCCCTCTTTATCTCTCCGCTCGATTTCCTTCTTCACTCGTTGTCTCGCCAGAGACGCTCTCATGCCTTGCGCGATAATCATCGCGAACTTTGTCCCCTCGTGGCCGGTTAAATCGTCGTCGTCGTCTGCGTCGTTCAGTACGTCGTCGTTCTCCAATTCTTCGTCGTTCTCGCCGTCGTTGTTTTTCTTTGTCACCGCGAGTATTTTCTCCACGATCTCCTCGTGCGTCAAAGACTGCATCGCTTCCAACTCTTCGCACATCTTTTCAGACATCGCTTCAGTCGTCGTTAATTCTTCTTCTTTGTCTTTGTCTTCTTCTTCTTCTTCTATGGAGACCATTATTATCTCGTCTTCTGAATAAACCTGTATGGAAAAAACGCCGTTTTTTTATGAGGATTTTCCATTCGAATTTTCCATTGAAAGACGCGCAGAGAGATAGAGTTTACGCACCATAAGTGAGCAAAATCATGACGACTTTAACCTGTGCGCCTAGTTCGTGTCGTTTTTCTCCTTCCTGGCGAGTTTTTAGTCCCGAAAAGAGAAGAAGTACTTTAAGAGCGGAGTTTTCATCATCATCATCCTCAATAATAACATCATCCGACGGGGACGAGCACATTTCCAATCAGATGCATTCACCTTTTGCACGGGAAACATCAAACCTCGCAATCGGCTCCAAAAAAAACCTCGCAATCATCGGCGGGAGAGGATGCGGGAAATCCTCAATCTGCAGGCGCTTATTCGCGCACGACAAGAGGTTTAAACTGCTCTCCTTGGACGATTTAATCGTCTACGAGGAGTCGAAATCTATTCCCGAAATCGTGGCCGAGAACAGTTGGCGGTACTTTCGAGAGGTGGAATTTCGATGTTGCGCGAAAGCCGCCAACGCGTTTTCGGAGTTCACTCTGATCGATTGCGGAGGTGGAATATGCGTGGATTTAGACGAGGAAACAGGAGAGGAGATATACTCGGAGAGGAAAGTGAACGCGTTGAAAGAAACGGCGATGATTGTGTACATTAAAAGAGACGCGGACTATTTAGCGAGTAAAATAGCCGGCGACAGCAATCGACCGACTTTGAGCGAGACGAACTCGTTTAAAGAAATCATGGAGAGAAGAGGACCGTGGTACGAAAGAGCTGCGGATTTGATCTTGGATGGGAGTTTAGAGAGCGGTAGTGGTGGTAGTAATGAGAATAATAAGAATACGAATAACGAAACGACGGCGTTGGTGAAGAAGAAGAAGATCGGGAAGGAGATATTGCGTTACTTCTACGCCAAAGCGGGCGTCGAACCTTTGGATGTCGCCGGTTTCTACGAGATTGGTGGTGCAGGCTCCGTGGAAAGTTTGAGGAATGCGGGGAAAAACAGATGGATTTCCGAAGAAGATGAAATCAGAATGTAAAAAAACAACTCGATATAATATATTGCGCGTGCGCGTTTGTGTCTTTAATAATATTCATAAACACCTACCAGTACTCTACTACTATTCTATTATTTTACGGCCTCAAAGAACTGTCGATTCGAGTCATTGCGCGCGGCTTTACCACGTGCATCGGCGACGACGGTTGACTGTTTCTCGGACTTCCACCAAAATGGTTTTTCGAGCTCCCGCCAATCAAGAATCTCGGCGAATACGCGTCGTTTCTGCCTCCTTCGTCGTCCGAGGAATTCACGTCAACGTACGAGTCCGGACCGTCGATAATAACGTCTGGATTTTCACCAACCAACCACATCAACGGTTTCGGCGGCGAGTGTTCGGTCGGATCGTTTTCAATGATTTCCAAAGCTTCACGTATTTCGCGTTCGCTTCGGTTCGGGAACATGGCAATCCAATCCGAGCGTTTTAAAACGAACGAATCGTCTTTACCTTCCGTCTCAGAGAGGAGCCAACGTACTTCGCGAAGTTGTTCCGCGGTCCACGGACGTTCGTCTCCGATGTCTTCTCTTTCGTTTGCAAAATGTTCGACGTCGATCCATCGGACGAAACCCCCTTTGTTCTTCCACCGCTCATCCGTTTCAGCTTCTAAAATAGCCTCGCGCACTTTGTTAAAAGGAGTTAAATTTTTCAGTATTGCCCTCGGCGAGGACGGCGGAGCGGCGCGAGCGTCGGTTTCCTTGATTTCCTTGGCGCGTTTATTACTCGCACCGCCAAACTTCATCGCGCTATCGACCGCCATTGTCGTCCTTGCTGCCGCTGAATTGCTCGTTTTATTATTCTTTTTCTTGCTTGCTTCTTTCTCCATGCTTTTTGTTTTCTTTTCTATTATTTCCGCGATGTCTTTTTCATCCGCCGGACAACCAGGCCACGGCCCCGGGTGCAACATGCGCGTTCTTTGCGTCAACGTCTCCGCGTCGAATTCGTATACGGGAACGTTCGACGTCGTCACGACGTGCTTTCTTCTCGGTAAGTTGTGCGCGTGTAAAAACCTTAACGATGCTCTCGAAATGACGTCGTGCACCTCGGATCCGCCAACTGCAATCATACCTAACAAGCGCGTCGTCAACGGTGCCACCATGGCTAAATCCGTATAATCAAAGTGCATAGTTTCCTCAAGAACGGCTTTGTAACAGACACCGGAAGGAGGCGCGTATTCAAAATCGTCGTCGCCGCTGCGGTCATCTCGACTGTTGCGACCGAAAAACTCGTAATCGGATTCAGCGAGCGAATCGGCGATGGAAACCGATGAAAAGGAATGCTTCATCATCTGGTCGTTGAGGAACGAGTTCGATCGCGAGTGTCGGCCTCCTCGTTCTATTGCGTTGCTACTTGATGGATTACTAATATTGAGCGGTGGCAACGGCGGGCGCCCCGTTCGCGAACACGCATTCTCCACATCATCATCGTCGTCGTCGTCGTCTCGCTCATCCGTCGTCGATACGTCCACAAAGTCAATCGCTTTCGGTTGTGGCAACGCAGACGAGGTCCCGTTATCGATGCTGTTATCAACATCCTCAAATACTCTCGCGCACTGCGGTGCTGTGGCGAGCGCTAACATAGAACTCGAGTAATCGTTTTCGATACAAAAGATGTCGCGATTGCCTAGAAACCTGGGCGCCTCGAACACCAACAGAGGTACCGGGATACCTTTTTGAACAACCGATCGGCCCATCGGCCACATCCACGGGTCTAACATAATCACGCTCGTCACTCGCTTATCTAACTGGGCGAACATCCCGCTCGCGGCACCTCCGAACGAATGGCCGCACGCGGCAATTCTCGTATCGTCCATGGTATTATACAACGGGTCCTCTTTGTCTTCGTTCAATTCGAGCAATCGATCGAGCACAAATTGTAAATCTAACGTTCGATACTTCAAATGTCGATGTCGAAACTTCCACCACATTTTTGGACGCATCTCTTCCGGTTGGTCGTACCCACGAAAATCAGCGGAAGAACCGTCTGGGTATAACACCAAAGCGGCATCGTGCGGATGATCGGCGGCGACGCAAATGTGGCCCCAACTCGCGAGTTCTTGTAATAAAGCTGAATTCTGTTCCTTCATGCCTGAAAAGGAGTGCGAAAAGACAACAATTGGGAATTTCCCGGTTATCTCGTCCGCGTAGGAACCTTCCGGGTGAGGCTCTGTGGCCACGTGCGGCGTATCGCTCGCTTCCATGCGCACCAATCGAAAATAGTTTACCACCCATCCGGGCGCCCAAAACGAAATGGCAATCGCCCTCGCTAAATCCGGGTCCAGCCAATTGATTTTCTTATTTCGTTTCTTTCTCGTACTTTTGTTCTTATTGTTCTTCTCCTCCATCTCTCGCATCTTCTCCTCTAACTCCGCCGGGTACCAGATATCCGCCATCAACTTCCTGTGTTCCGGCAACTTCTTCCTCCTCGGATGGTCCGGTCGAATCCACGACTTTCTCGTCGTATCTTCCCAATAAAACCGCCTCTTACCAACCTTATGCGGTCCAGTCGGTTTAGGCATACGAAACACCGGTATAAACAATCCCGCAAACACGCTACTAAATGCCGTCGCGAACCCGATGACCGAACTCGTCTTCCGAACGACGTTCGGCACTCTCGTTTTCAGCTTCGCGTCCAACGCGTCCACCAACACGGTCAAACCGGTCCCTACATACGCCGGGACGACTTGCCACCGAGTGCCATCTAACCGCGCTTGCACTAAAACCACGCAGGCTGGAAATAATCTGTTGCCTAAAATGCGTTTCTTTGTATCGATTCGTTGTTCATCCGCGCCGGCGTTCGGCAAAGAGGAAACAGAGGATTTGAACGCCCTTTTCGCCGATATCGTCGAGGCGACCCACAAGAGTGGTTCCAAAGGCCTGTTCAAAGGATTCCGCAAGAAATGGAACAGTTTTATCGCGACTTTGAACACTTGCGCGACCATTTTACTCCTCCTTTTTCTTCCCGTGCTCTGTTCTCTCGCAGTTTCTTACGCGTTGAAGATGATGATGATGAAGCCGTTATGTAGTAAACAATTGGAATATTAAGAAAGCGTTTATGTTTCCTCAAAAGAAGCAGACAGAGATGCACACACACACACCTCTGGACAGACAGACAGACAGACAGACAGACAGACGGAGGATTTGGAGAATATAACAAAACGAGCGGAGTATGTGTGTGTTTAATATATCAGTACAAACGCGTCAATATGTGCAGAGATGTGTGCGCTCTTTTTCTTGAGAAATTGAGAACCTCTTTTCTTAAACCCTACACCCTAAACATTTCAGAGGCAACTTTTCCGCCCCTCAAAATCTCTTCACAGACAGAGAGAAAGAGAAAGAAGATGACGATTCAGACGACGGTCAGTTCGCTTTTAGGTGTTTTTCTGCCCCGAACGAGAAGGAGTACCTTTTTTTGAACAGAGCAGCAGCGGCGAAAGCGCAGAGCTGATTTAAAGCTAAAGAGGAGTTTAGCGGATTGATTCTTAGGGAGATTCGTGGTCCTCTTGGAAAGAGAAAGACGGATATATCTCGCAACATGCTCTCGTCTCCGAAGAAGAAGATGTTCCCGTTTCGAAAGAGCAGCACTAATAACAACAGCAACAACAACAACTCTTCGACGACGAGCTCGAGTTCGACGGGGGGGCGAAAAACCTCCGCGAAGAAGTTTCAGAGAATCGCCAAGTGCGTGACGAGGACAACCTCTCTGGTTGTCCTTTTGCACGTGTTGTTTTTGTTCTTATACGCCACGGTGTACCGCTCGCGAAGCCGACATCACTTACACTCGAACATTCCGGATTTGTTGAGACCGGACGAGACGTTTACGACGAGCGCGAGACGGTTGACGTGTAAATTGACGTTCGGGGATCGGAGCGGGAGAGGCTTTAGCGACGCGACGAACAGGCCGTTCGATCCGATGCCGAGCGGGAGCGTGATGCCGTTTAGCGGCGCGTTCGGGAGCGTTGGGTTGGAAAGAGATACGAACGCGAGAGCGAAAGGGAACGGGATGGGCGGGATGAGTAGTAGTCAAGGCGGTGATGGTTCTAGAGTTTTCGCGCCGCCTCCACCGACATCGTATTCTCCGCCTCTTTCTCTCGATACCGGTTTGAACGCGACGATCGATACGCTCATTTTTCCGACGCTCGGAGCGATGGAGGGAATATCGAGCTCGACGAGATCATCTTCTTCAAACAAGAAGAAGAAATATAGGAGTAAGAAGAATGCCGCTAAAGAAGATTTGAACGTAGACATGAAGGTAGTGTATAGTGAAGGGAGCGAACGTAGTAGTAGTGGGAGGATCGGGAGTAGTAACAAGAGGAAAGAAGAAGAAGAAGAAGAGGAAGAAGAAGAAGCGAGCAGCGACGACGACAGATTATCTTCATTTCTTGCCGGCGCCGGGAACACGAGGAATTACGGAAGCATTCCTTCGGTCGCGCAATACGCATCGAGAGTGTTCATTTTAACCGGCATTTCTGCCTGGCAAACGAACGCGGTGGAACTCGCGGAGCATTTTTTGATGCACTACGTGACGAAGCACGAGATCCCCGCGAGGCACGTCTTGTGCGTCATACAATCGCGCTCAAATAACGTGGATGCTGAGCTCGTGAGTCAAATCCAAGACGCGTTCTTACGATATGGCGCGTTCACGGATGTTTACGAAGGCGACGCGCTCCTGTACTCCGTCGCGGCTGCGCGATTTGAAGAAAAGCTAGCGCTTGCCGTGGACGAAGACGATTGGATAGTCGCGGTAGATTTAGACGAACATCTCGATACACCGCACGATGAATCTATAGCGCGATTTCTCGCACGCGCGGACGCTTTAGGATTTAATTTAGTCAACGGAAAATGGATAGATAGAGTAGCAGAGGATGGGAATTTAAAGACGGTGTCGCCTACGCAAACGTTGGACGCGCAGTTCCCTCGTCAGTGCTACATCGGACCGACGTGCGACGTGAGAAGAAACCCAACGCACAGAATATTTGCGAGCGATGCGCCGTCGAAGAGATTAGAAGCTAAACATTTGATCAAGTTTCCGACCCCTAAGATGCGTGCGGGTTCGGCGACATCAAATGAACCGACGCCTTCTTCCTTCTCGTCCAGTCGTCGGCGTTTGATGCGCGCATTGTTTGCCACAGATGGTGCTACGTCTTTATCAACAACACAACATCAACAACACAATCATAATAAAAGACGAAAGGTTCCGCGAGCGTTACTCAACGTCATCGCACACAAAGTTTCCTTCCCAGTGCTTGACGTTCGAGTGTTGCACGACTTTGCCATCGACGACGTCATTTCAGCGTCGTTACCGTCTGTGCATCACGAAAAAGTCTATCCGGTGCCGTTGAAAGTTCAACACTATCAGTGGCACGATTTGGCACATAAGCAAATGAAGGTCGCAGCGGCTGGCTTCGAAAGATGCGACCAACTAAAACATGGCGCCGCTAAAGTTGCCAAAAATTTGGCACGAATTCTGAGCTCGTATTGGCGAAACAAGTTTAGCGCGCGCAAGTTTGGCAAGCACAATTTTAATAATCGCGACGATCTTAGTAATGAAAACAGCGAGCACTCGAGTAATTTGCCGGCGAATAGCCTGCTACAAATCGTATGTCCTGGAATCGCGTGTGGATACGAGTCACGAGATATTCGACGCGTGGCAATCGTAACCTCGGTTTGGGAACACGTCGACGGCGTTTCGCGAACGATGAAACGCGTCGCGGAATATTTGAGAGAGCGAGACGATTCAGAAGTTATGGTTGTATCTCCTGACTTGGCGAAAGATGATTACCAGATTAATCAACGCGAAGAGGACGAAGACGAGGAAGACGAAGAAGGTGAGCATACAGATCCTTACAGTACTCTCGATCCAGCCGACCGAGAAAGAATCTTAGTCACTCCAGTTCCCCACGTAGCCGTTCCAGGCAGAGCCGAATACAAGATGTCCGCGCCGTTACAAACTGCGCAAAAAACCATTTTAGATGCGTTCGACCCGAAAGTTATTCACGTGGCCGCACCAGATGTTCTCGGACACTCCGCGGTGGAATGGGCGAGAAAGCGCGGCGCGTGTTCGGTGTGCTCCTATCACACGGCTTTTGACACGTACTTGCAATATTACCACGCAAAACTGCTGGTTCGACCGATTCGACAGATGTTGTCGCAGTTTTATCGATCGTGCGATGTTGTTGCAACACCTTCGTTCGCGGCTGCGGAACACTTAGAGAAAATGGGAGTGCCGTTTTCAAAGTTGGGTTTTTTCCCTCGCGGTGTGAACGAGAAGATGTACAATCCGAGCATGCGAGATCGACAGTATCGCATCGACAAGTTCGAAATCGACCCTTCTCGAGAACATGAAACGATCGTTATTTTGTGGGTGGCCAGAACCGTTCGCGAAAAAGGTTTAATGGCGTTTTGTCGCACCATCCGCGAACTCGATACGCGCGTTAACGACGCGTTACCGCCGTTCAAAGTTGTGGTCGCTGGCGACGGACCGGATTTACCCATGGTTCGAAAAGAACTCGCGAATATCAAAAACGTCGTCATCTTGGGCCATTCTGGCGGTTTGTCGTTATCGAAAACTTACGCTGGAGGTGACATATTTTTCTTTCCTTCGAGAACAGAAGTCATTCCAAACAACATCATCGAAGCAATGGCGAGCGGGTTACCGGTCGTGACCGATAACGTCGGCGTTAATCGCGCCATCGTTGACGACGAGAAAACTGGTATTTTGATTTCGACTACCTCGGCGGACCCGGTGTCTTCGGATATAAAAAATTACGCGGACGCCATCGAGTCGCTCATGACAGACGCCGTAAAAAGAAGACAAATGGGAACAAACGCTCGCGAATCCACGTTTGGTTTAACTTGGGACCGGACGTTCCGAAGTTTGCGTCACATCTACGATCGGTGCCGTCCTGGTTTACCTTACAGCCGCGAAGATGACGGAGACGAAGACAAAGAGGAGGAGGAGGAGGAAGAGGAGGAGGAGCAAAACGGCGACGAAGGAAAAGACGGGAAAAAGAAGAAGAAGAAACCGTACCAACGCGACGTCATCGTCGACCCGAGCGCGCCCAAATCCTCCTTAATCTACCGACTTTCCAAAGGCATGCACGGCGGTTTCGCGCGTTCTCGAGAAGCCGCCGCGAACGACGACAAAGAAGACGAAATCGAACGTTTGCAAGCGTTGCAAGCCGCCGGGTTCGCCGGAAACGTCGTTTTAGACGGCGACGAAAACAACGATCACTAGAATAGTAGTTGTAGTAATAGTAATAGTAGTAAAAGAAAAAGAAGCAGAAAGAGAAAGGAAGTTTGCGAGACCGAGTGAATGTTGCGCGCTTGCGTTTTCTCGTTCGAATACTTTTGATTTTTCAACGTGCAGCCACGTCGTCACTTTTCGTCGTCACCAACCATTTCCTTGTAACTTTTTCTTTAAACCATGACGACGAGTACGGCTCGTCTTCATCAGCTCTCCTTCAGGCAGTCGCACGATTACCGAGGGGGTTGTTCAAAAGTGATGATGAATAAAAGACCTCCTCTCGCGTCCTCGTCCGGTCGTCGTAAACTTCGTTATTCATCATCAAACGGTTGCTCTTGTTCGGCGGCTTCGTCGAATTTGGAATTCGATTACGTTTCCACTTCGAACGAGAACACCATAAACACCACGAACGATTTCACGCCGTCTCGAGGCAACGCCATCGTCGTTGGCGCGGGGCCCGCGGGTGCTTTAACCGCGATGAGTCTCGCCCGAGCTGGCTTTCAAGTGGACGTGTTCGAACGAAGAGGACCGAGTTCTCGTTTGCCTTCACAAGGGTTGGTGAATACCGGCGTGGCGTCCTCGAGGACGTATAACATCGTTCTGAACCAAAGAGGCGTGGCGGCGCTGAGAACGCACGGCGTGGACGTGGATTCGTTTGGCGTGAAGTTAGCCGGGAGCGTGAGACACGAGCAGAAAGGATTTAAACGACCGCTGAGGAATCCGTTCTTTTTGTTCAACTTGAAGAAACGGACGAAGATTGGGAACGTGACGAGTCGGTCGACGAACGCGTTCAGTGGGTCGATTTCGATTAACCGAAGCGTGTTAGCCGCGGAGATTCAAAAAGCCGCCATTGAACGATATCCGACGCAGATTACGTTTCATTACAACAAACAAATTTTAGACGTACCGGGAGGGACTTCGATTGATTTGAAGAGCAAGAAAGTTGTTTTTGAACGTTTCGAAGGCGAAGACACGTGTCCGTTTTTGAGCGAAGACGAGGATCCGAACGAGACGCGACGGTACGATTTATTAGTCGGCGCGGATGGCGTGAACTCGGAAGTTCGCAGAGCGATGGAGATTTTCCACGACCAAACGTTTACGGTGAAGAAACACGTGGACGGCATGCAATATAAATCAGTCACGTTGCCGGTCATCGGCGGATGGATTGGCGAAGAAGCGGCGGAGAAGTGGAAGAAATCGTTCCACACTTGGCCGAGAGGTTTGAACTCGTTGTTAGCGCCGCCGAATCCGGATGGTACGTTGAGTGGTGTTGTCATTTTGCCATCGCTAGCAATTAGTAAGAACGCGAAATGGAGTTGGGATAACATCACGGCGCCGCAAGAAGTGCAGAAAATGTTTACCGAACTCTTCCCGAACGCGTTTGGTGGCATGTTGCCGCCGCAGATTTCCACGTCCTTGGCGAATCAGAAACCGGCAAACGGCGGAACGACTCTTTTTTGTAGCCACTTAGCGATGCCTGAATCAAACGTTGTTTTAGTTGGAGACGCAGGCCACGCGGTTTGGCCGTCTTTAGGACAAGGCGCGAACGTGGCTTTAGAGTCCGCGGCGTGTTTAGGCATCGCTTTGGAAGAGATCGAAGACACGAAAGAAGCCATCGAGACGTTTGATAAGTTGCGAAAACCGCAAACGGACGCGTGTGGAAGACTCTCCATGGCTGGGTTTGGCGGGACGACAAATAGAACTGCGGCGTCGTTTTGGTTTGTGTTACGCGTATCGACGTTGATGATTTTAAGTAAACTCATTCCGGCGTCGAAAGTGCCGATCATCGGGTTCGCGCCGCCGGCGATTTTTAATTTAGGTAGTCCTGATTACACGTACGACGAGATCGAACGGACCATGCGCATCGAAGGTTTGCGCTTATCATTCATGGTGGTTTCGTTTTTTGTTTTGTTAGGTTTAAGCTTTTATTACGGAGGGATGCAACCGTTAGTGAAGAAAAGCTTAGCGTGGTTCTTGAGTGGACGTTTCTTTGGCGGAGGCGCGTAACCGGGAAAAGAAAGATGAGCGAGATCTCCTCGTCGTGTATTATGTTACTTTATATTTATATATATATATTAAAACGCTGCAATCCAAATCGATCTACAATATAATCAAGGGAAAAAAAATACATGACACACACACACACACACAACGCACACGCTCCCCGCAATAATTCACGCGAGGGAAAAATTAATTGATTCTCATCAAAACGTACGTAATCATCGAGTCCAAGGACCTCTTCGACGGCGAATCCGGCAACTTGGACAACGCCGCTCGCGCTTTATCTCCCTCTTGCTTTGCCATCGTCATCGCTTTCTCTATCCCTTTCTCCTCGACAATCTTCAGCGCCGACTCCAAATCTTTCGGGTCTTTAAACCTCGTCTCGATTAAACCTTTCAAGCGATCGTCCGCTTGCAACGCGAACAACGTCGGCGCGGTTAAGTTTCCAGTCGCCAAATCTTGCCCAGGCGGCTTCCCTAACTGTTCCTCGGTTTGTGTAAAATCCAAAATATCGTCCACGATTTGAAACGCCAACCCGAGATGTTTCCCGTAGGCGTACATGTCGTCCTTCACGTCCAACGGCACGTCTGAAAACACCGCCGCGGACTTACAACTCGCCGCAATCAACGACCCAGTCTTTTGGTGCGACTTGATGTTGTAATCTTCAAAGGTAATGTTGGTGTTAAATAACGCCGTCGCTTGCGAAATCTCCCCGTCGGCGAAATCCGCGATAACTTGCGAGATGAGTTTAATAACCTCCAAATTTTCCAACTGCGCCAAACCCCAGGAACTCTGCGCGAACAAGAAATCCCCAGCCAATACCGCCACTCTCGTCCCATACAAACAATTAATAGTCGTACTCCCTCTTCTCACGTCGCACTCGTCCAACACATCGTCGTGCACTAAACTCGCCGTGTGCAACATCTCCGTGATTTCCGCGATGCGTCGATGTTTCGCGTTGATATCCGGCAACTTCATCAACGCCGCCGTCGCTCTCGCAACTAACAGAACGAGCACCGGTCGCAACCGTTTCCCGCCCGCGCCGAAAATCTGATCTGCTGCGGCAATCAACAGTGGGTTTTTCCTCCCAATCACGTTTTTCAAATTCGCCGTCATCTCGTCCAAATCCTGCGCCACGGGGACCATCAGCTCTTGAATCGTGCACGCTTGTTCCTCGTCGTCCGCGGATTTAAAGATGTGTTGTTCCGGGTCGAGCTCGTCGAACGACGCGGACACGTCCGACGACGGTTCTTTCACCGCCTCCGAGCACAAATGCTCTTTCGAGTGGAACTTTTTACGTCTCCGAGTCGACGGAGATAATTTCGTCGTCGTCATCGTCCTCGCGCTGCTGACGTACGTCGACGATGATTTCAACGATGATCTTCTCGCGGAACTCGATGAAGACGCCGTGCTCGTGGACAGTTCGCCCACCCAACGCACGGAATGCATCAAAGTCGTTGTCATTTCACAGTAGAGAGGAGTGTGAGTAGTATCGAGACTTTGTCTTGTACACGCGTTGAGAGTCGTCTCACGCGTGGAAAGATTATAAGGGAAATTTCGTAAGGGAGAAAGGATTGTCGTTTTTTAAGCCACCTTGGATAAGTTTTTTCTCAAAAAATTGAGGCGGAAAACGACCCCATTTCGAAACACAGAATGTCAAAGAATGCATGCGCTCTTGGAAAAGTACCTTTTTTTCACACAAATTCTTCTCACTTTGCATCATCTCTCAATCTCTAAAACGACGTTTAAACACTTCTTTTTTGTGTGTGTTGTTTCGGGAAAGAGGGGCTTTGATTAAATAGTGATGCGCGTGCGTTAAGGTGTAAAAAGTTCATTCTGTAGTTTTTATATGGTATAATATTTAGTATATAGTAGCAACACGTAGTAACTCTCTTTCTCTTTTATTACTTTCGGGTTCGATATAAAACTTTATCGATTATTCCCCAGTCTTGCGCTTGCTCCGCCGTGAAGTGCTTATCTCGATTGATCGTTTTCCTTACCAGTTCGATGTCTTGGTTGCAATTTTTGGCGACAACTTTATTAATCTTCTCGCGGATGTTTAACAACTCTCTCCCTTCGTTTTGGACGTCCGACGCGGCGCCTCTCGCCACGCCGGACGGGTGGTGCAACATCACGCACGTGTTCGGCAACGCCGCGCGCATTCCTTTCTCGCCGTTCGTGAGCAATAAACCACCCATCGCTCGCGCGCTTCCAAACGCAACGGTTCCAACCTTACTCTTCGCGTGGTTCATGGTGTCCATAATCGCCATCGTAGGCACGACTTGACCACCTTCAGTGTTGATGTATAAATACATCGGCTTCGTCGAGTCCAGGTTATCTAAAAACAACATCGTCGCCACCAACTGGTTCCCTAACTCATCGTCGATATTCTGTCCGATCCAAATCAAACGCTCTCGATAGAGGCAGTTCCATATGTCCACCCACTGCCACATATTTTCCCCTGGGGTCTTATACGGCACGCGAGGTACGCCGATCGGCATCATCGTCGCGACTCTCTTTTTACCCTTCGTGAAACTCATCGTCTGTTCCAAAACGTTTTCCGCGAAGGTTTTCGCGCGCGAGTAATACGAACCCATCGATCGAGCGTACACTTCGTTGTTCGTTTTGTTCAAGCCAGAGTAGGAGTTGATGCGGTAGTTCGTAGAATTCTTCCTTCTCTCGCGAGAAGAAGAAGAAGAAGAAGAAGAAGACGCATCGCGACAGCCACTCGCCCTCGTAAAAGACGAAGACCCTCCTCCTCTTGGGAAAGAAAACGTGGAACGAGAAGAACTCGAAGTACAACAAGCGTTCGAGGACGACGCGCTTCGTCTTTGTCTCTGCGAAATAATCGAAGACCTCGTTTTCGTCGTCACAGTCGCGTAAACGCAAGAACTGTTGTTGTTGTTGAATAAAGAAGCTGATGTTGTCGACATGTTGTCCTTGATGGTGATGATGTAGATGACGACGAGAAAATGCTCTGAGGAGGAGGAAAGAAAAGGTCTCGCGTTTCTCGATGTCAATTTACATACACCCTAAATAATAGTTTTTTTTTTGCGTCCTTCCTTTTGAGGAGGGGAACAAGCACTTTTGTCCCTCACATTTGAGAGCGAAAAGCGCACGCACAAAACGCAATTTGCGCACGCGTGTCGGTGGGAACGAAGAAGAGAGAGAGAGAGACAGAGAGTATCGTTGTTGTGTTGTTCTCGTTCGGAGAAAGAGTAAAAGTTTAATCTTTGAACTAGGGAAGAAGAAGACAAAACAAATTTGTGTCTTCTGCACTGATTGGAATTTTGGCCGTTGGGAAAACGTATCTCTCTGATCATCTCTCGATCGGTTAAAGCGTGTGCTGCGCAAGTCAAGTCGAGACAGAGAACGCAGAGAGAGACTTCAGACGAACCGGTATTGATTCGGGTGAAAAGAATTCAAAATGGACTCACCAGCAATCCAGCGATGTCTCAAAGATATCCGCAAACGACGGAAAGATTTACGCCTCATCCCACCTGCAGATGTGGTCATCGACTACTCGGACCCAACGTCCTTGTTAGGCGAAGGCGGGTTTTGTTCCGCCTACCGCGCGACGTACAACGAGCACACGGTCTGCGCGAGAGTCATCGACGAAGACCGGGAGGTGAACAAAGAACAAACCGCAGTTGGGGAAGTGGCGACGATTTCAAACTTACCGGAAATCGCGGTGAAGATATTCGGGTACACGTGGACGCAAAAGCCCGGGCCGACGTTCGATAAGAGGAAGCATCTGGCGGTGATATGCGAGTTATGTCCGCACGGGAACTTGGAGGATTTTATGAAACGAGAGAAGGAACCGCTGACGCCGAGCGTGAAACTGGATTGTTTTTTACAAGTCTTGGACGGGTTGGAGCAGTTGAAAGCGAAGAGAGTGATATGGAGAGACTTGAAGGCGAAGAATATTTTGGTGCGAGACGTGAAGCGACACGCGAAGACGAAGAAGGTGACGAAAGTGACGATCGCGTTTACCGATTGGGGGACAGCCGTGGAGTTACCGAAAATGGGGAAACGACGGATGACGTTGCACGGACCAGGAACGGATGGGTACATCGCTCCAGAAACGAGAGGGAACGGGTACGATTACCAGGTGGACATGTGGGCGTTTTTACTCTGGGCGGCGAGTATGTGTTTAACCGTCGAATGTTTAGTCGATTGTCGATTGGAAGAAAAGTTGGCCGAGTTACAGTTGGAGAAGAAATCGCACGCGACGAGCGCGCAAGAGAAGAAAGTCCTCTCGATTTTAGACGCGTTTGACTTTGAGGTGGAGAGAGGGTGCGCGCCGATTTACAACTTTTTGAAAAAGGAAACCCAGTGGGTGGAACCGACACAGCGGTGGTCGTGCGACGAGGCGATTGAATGTTTAGTGACGTTTCGAGACGAGAACGTGCACTTGCAGATGCCCACGGAGTATGCGTGCACACCGGCGAAGAGAGATAATTCGTTCTACGAAGAGAGCAGCGACGAGGAAGAAGAAGAAGAGGAGGAGGAGGAGGAAGAGGAGAACGAAAACGACGAAAACGAGGCGCCCGGGACGGAGATCAAAGGTACTCTCGTCAAGCCAACAACCATAGCGCAAAAGCGGTTCAACGCGCACAACATGGGGGGCATCGCCATGAACTTCAACTCCGTTCAAAGAACGCCGTATAACCCAATGTCGGAGAAATACACGCCTATTGCCAGTCGTAAAAAATCTGCCACGTTTCAGTTGGACCACGAAAACAACGTCTACTCGACGGCGAAGAAACCAAACTCGTCTTCGTCGAGGAAAACGGACCAACCGTTGAGATCAATCTTAAAAACTGGTGGAAGCAATACCAGTCGAAGCGCGAATGGAAGCGCAAACAACTACAGTTACGCGTCACCGGTTCGGTTTGAAGATAAACCGTCGCCGATGGTTGTGTACTCGGCGACGCCTGGATTTAACCGACGACCGATGCACTCGAGACGAAATGGCGAAGTTGTTTTACCGCCTCCGTTGTTCGCCGAGGCTGAGCGAGAGGCAGAGTTGTTCAAAGAGAAAATGTTACAAAAAGAACGAAACGGAGGCGATGAAGATGGAGAGGAGGACGATAGCGGAGAGGAGGAAGAAGAGATTGAAACGACGCAACCGTTAGACGCCGGGAACAAAGAAAATACCATCGACGAAGCAAACTCGGGGGCCGGGTCGCGTATTTTCGCCATGCCACCGCGCAAGTTAGTCGGAAGAAACAGCGCTTTGCAGTCATCGAACGAGAACAACAAAAAGAATAACAACAACAATAAGAATGCTCGAACGTCGAAGCGCGACGTGAAGCCGCCGAAGATTTTTAGTCCTCAGGTCATCGAGAAAGGAAGCAGAAAGCGAAAAGCGGCGGCAACGGCTGCTTCTGCTGCTGTCAATGCGGTAGCTTCTAAACGACGAGGCCAACCTGCTGCTGCTTCTGCTAGTGCTGCTGCTGCTGCTGACAACTCCATGGCGATGGTGTTGAAAACCGCCGGGTGCTCAAAATGTCGATGGTCGTCGAGAGGTTGCGGCAAGTGCGATCCAGACACACCGAGAGTCCCGAGAGGTATTTCAGCGGCAAGAAAGAAGGCGAGAGAAGCGGCGACGAAATCCAAGGTAACCGCCAAACGTCCAAGAGGCCGCCCGCCCGCAACTAAGAATAATAATAATAACAACAACAAAAAGTTAGCGGTGGTGAAGACGCAAGCGACGAAGAAGACGAGAGTAGTACGAAAGAAAACAAAAGCATCTTTGGTGCAGAAAAAGACGGCGTCGACGAAGGATACATCCACTGGTTGCTCCAAGTGTCGATACTCTAAAAACGGATGTGGCATGTGCGATCCGTCCAAGCCGAGACAACGAAGAGGTCCGAGGAAGAGCACGGATTCGTCTCAAGTCTTGTGTCTCCCGGCGCCCGGCGAGGAAGACGGGGGAGGAAGACAAGTAATAAGGACGTACGAACGAAGAAAAAACCCGGTGGGTCGACCAACGAAACACACTCGAGCGGTTCGAACCGAGTTGGGATGTTCCAAGTGTCGGTACACCGCGTGTTCGAAATGTCGAAGCGAGTTGGCTTTCGACCGAGCTTTGTTCGGTACTCCGGCTGCGCCAAAGACCAAATCGCGACTGTCGTCGTGAATAGTTCTAAGAAGAAGAAGAAGAAGAAGAAGAAGAAGAGACACTTTGCATCGTTACTGTAAATATTATTAATCGCTAAAAGTATATATATTTCAAACAAAAAGTCGAAGGACAAAGGTCAAACTCTCCAACTTCCGATGCGCTCGCCGCTCGTTCCTACGCTCGTCTTTTGTCCGCTCAATTGCATCGTCTTCAACGTCGAACTCAACCAATCTAACCCTTCATACAAACCCAACCCTTTCGTCGCCACCGCACCTTGCACGTGCCATTTCCGCCCTTTCAGCTCCACCAGCCCGAGCGCGTCGCACACCTCCGCCGTGGTCATGCAATTCCTCATGTCCTGTTTATTCGCGAACACTAATATCGCCGAGTTTCTCATGAACGGGTCGTTTATTATGCTGTTGAACTCCTCTCTCGCGCGATTAATGCGTTCGCGATCGAGCGAATCTACCACGAAGATTAACCCGTCCGTGTTGTTAAAGTAATGCCGCCACAACGGTCTCAGTTTCTCTTGTCCTCCGACGTCCCACACCGTGAATAACACGTTTTTATATTGCACTTTCTCCACGTTAAATCCAAGCGTCGGGACCGTCGAGAGGACTTCCCCGATGTGGAGTTTGTATAAAATCGTCGTTTTCCCCGCGGCGTCGAGGCCGAGCATGACCACGCGCATGTCTCGATTGCCGAAGAGAATGTCGAAGGCTCTTTTGAACGACGTCATCGTGCTCGAAACCGCGTTGCCCATCTTTTATTACGTCTTGGTCTTCAACGTCTTGGACTCTTTTTCCCTTTTGCCGTGTGGTGGTGGTGCCTTTCGCTCGCGCTCCCGAACGGAAACGAAACGAAAATCCTAAGTACGTGGTGTCGCGCACACCTACGCCTCACGAAAAGGAATACACAACCACCCACACGAACGCCGCGAGGAAGGAGAAGCGAAGGAAAACAAGAGCGCAATAAAAGCAGCTCGCGAGATAAAAAAGTGACGACAAAAGAGAAAAGGTTTCGTTCTTTTTTTTTCTCGAGACTCGTGTGTGTGTTGGTGCAAGAACGGCGCTGAAGTACACAATTTTTCGAGAGTATCGCGCCGCGACGTCTTCTCGAAAGGACATCTTATTAGGTACCTCACTACATCGAGAGCGCATCAGAGCGTAGCGTTCCCTTTGCGCTTCACCGGATTCCTCGTTTTTCTTCGCGTGGTGTTGCGGGAAGTACTCGTAGTACAAAATTTTTAAATAGTATTTTACATCTTCGCTAAAGTTCATCGTAGGCGGCGTACATCGAGAGCGCGGCGTCACAACTCACTATTCCCTCCTTTGCTCTTCACCGGATTCCTCGGGGTCGTCTTCTTACCACCACCTTTTCTTTTTTCTGTGCTACTTGCTTTCGTTGGTTGCGGGACCGGCGCACCGATTGGCAAATCAATCACGCTGTCCGCCTTGTCCGAACACGGCGGCTTCCTCTTAAACGTCTGCAACGCGTTCTCCTCTTTACACATCAAATCGACCAATATCCCAGCCTTCGCGGTTTCTTTCGTCACCACCTTCTCTTTCAACAGCTTCAACAAAAGTTCCTCCTGATCTTCCAAAAACAGTTGACACCACTGCATTAACTTCTTCCCTTCCGCCTTCCACCTTTCCTTCCAGTCGCTGCCTAAACCTCTCTCTTGCGCGTTCTTCTCGTTCGGCTCGCCGGCGAACGAGACGAGCATCTTCTGTCGCGTCTTCTTCTCCCCGTCCATTTGGAGCCACTGTAAAGCTCGGTTTTCTCCTTTCCCGAGCGCGTAATCTTTCAAGCCATCGCAGGTGGTTTCTAACACGTCGTACGCGCGCTCCTCGGAGTCGAAATAGTCCAAGATTTTTCCCACGCGGTTTCCTCGCGAGTCTACGCCGTACTGATGGTTCAACGTTTTCGGTTTCGACGAGACGTCTTCTTCGAGGAGTTTTCGCGCGAGTTCTCTCTGTTGAACGCGTTAGAAATGTTGTGAGTAACGAATACGAATACTACCGATCAAAATCGCGAAGACGACGACGAATACGACGACACAGAATCAAACGATAAACACGAAACGCGCACCGCCACGGCTCGACATCCGGAACATTCCGCTTCGATGTGCATCGCTTTTACCACCCGTAACGAGGACTTAAGAAGAAGAAGAAAAAGAGGAAACGCGGCGAAAATGCGCATCTCTGCGAAAATTGTTCTTTTCCTCCGCATTCTTCGTCTTCTGGTGGTCGCACACGTCGTCGCGAGAGAAGAGTTCCGACGATGCGTTTCACTCGTTTTTCGTATCTTTTGGTCTGAAGCATTTTGCGTCACTTTTATACACACAAAAGGATAAATACAATCCATACTTTACGCGCGATCGAAAGCGAAGAATGAGCGGTACGGTGACGTGTTCTTCGTTCGTTGCGACGACGACAACGACGACGCGATCGTTTTCGTCGAACACCGCGTCGTCGTCTTCTTCTTCTTCATCTGTTGTTAGGGGAAATCATCAGCATTATCCAAAAACCAATCAAAGGAGGAGGAGGATGAAGAGGATGGAAGGCGGCGGTTTTGAGGCTCGCGCGACGATGGAAACGACCGAAGAGGAAGATAAAGCAGTCATGACGGACGAAAACACGTCCTCGTTACCGGCCATTTTTTCCTCGACAAACGAGAAAGAGCAGCAAGTTCTCGAGTGCTTGAAAAATGTCATCGACCCAGATTTTGGCGAGAACATCGTCAACTGCGGTTTCGTGAAAGTGTTGAAAGTCTCCGAGAGCGGGAAAGACGTCGCGTTGGTTCTGGAGCTGACCACGCCCGCGTGTCCGGTGAAGGATGAGTTTAACAGGCTCTCGAAAGAGTTTGTGAAGCGGTTAGAGTGGGTGGATGATGTGGACGTGATCATGACGGCGTCGCCGAAATCCGCCATGGCGGACGTGCCGGAAGCGCCGCCTGGCTTGAGAGGGGTGAAGAACATCATAGCTATTTCCAGTTGTAAAGGTGGGGTAGGGAAATCGACGACGTGCGTGAATTTAGCGATGACTTTAGCGCAGATGGGTGCAAAGGTCGGGATATTTGATGCGGACGTGTACGGACCGAGTTTACCGACGATGATTACGCCCGCGTTTGACAAGTTGGAGATGAAAGAGGACGGAACGATTACGCCGGTTGAATACGAAGGCGTAAAGGTGGTGTCGTTTGGGTACGCCGGGCAAGGGTCGGCGATTATGCGAGGGCCAATGGTTTCCGGTTTGGTGAATCAGTTATTAACCACCAGCGAGTGGGGCGAGTTGGATTATCTTTTGCTGGACATGCCTCCCGGGACCGGTGATATTCATTTGACGTTAGGCCAAGTGGTTCCAATAACCGCGGCGGTTGTTGTGACCACACCGCAAAGGTTGGCATTTATCGATGTCGATAAAGGCGTGAGAATGTTTGCGAAATTGGAAGTTCCGTGCGTGGCGGTTGTTGAAAACATGTCCACCTTTACCGGCGACGACGGTAAAGTCTACAGACCGTTCGGTCGAGGGAGCGGCAAATCTATCTGCGAAGCGTACGACATTCCGCATTTAATAGAAATGCCGATCGAACCTGGACTGTCCTCGGGCGGTGACTCTGGTACCCCTCTTTCCCTCTCCGACCCGACCGGTCCAATCGCCGCGCTTTACCAAGACATCGGCGCGTGCGTCGTTCGCGAAGTCGCCAAAATCAACTCCGGTCGAGGACCAACCGCGGCATTAGACCCAGACCGAAGAGGATGCCTCAAAGTTCAAATTTCCGACGTCAACGACGGGCTTCCATTCTACGTTTCTGGATCGTCGGTCCGAAAATCCGACCAATCCGCTCGCGCGAAAAACTCCGACGAGTCCCCGGATATTTTGCTCACCGGCGAGCGAGTCCCGGACGATTTAGAACCCGTCTCCGTCGCGACGGTTGGAAACTACGCGGTCAGCGTAACCTGGCCCGATGGATTCAGCCAAGTCGCTCCGTTTCGAGTGTTGAGAACGTTACCTAGACTTTAATAATACACGTGTTGTTTCATATCATCGCGTCTCGAAAAGAAGCAAAATCCACATTTAAAATACACGAAGGAAGCTCTCAGAAAGATGACAGGCTCTGGCTTACCGCACGAACCGCCATCATTCGTTAACCCGCGCGTGCCGCTCGACCTGCACGGCATCGCCAACCACCCGACGCAACAGGCTTTCTTCACCGCGGGAATCAAAGCTCTGGACGCGTCGCCTTTACTCGGTGGAGACGACATCCCGAAACAGGTCAGAACGTATCGCCACGGGAAACTCTCTCTGCGTCCTGCGAAACCACCGGAAAGAAAGTTTAAGTTGGAAGAGGAAAGAAGGCGAGAACGAGAACAAAAAGAAACCGAGGAACGAAGAAAACAAAGAACGCTCAAAAGGAGGAGGATACAGCAGTTCGGATCCGCGATCGTTGGAGGCGTTTTCGGCGTGCTTTTCACCGCGTTGAGGAATAAAAAACAGTCAATTAAGAAGAAGCGTTGAGATACAAAATTCATCACAATCTTCCCCTAAACACACACACACACACGAATACATGTTCAGGAGAAGATTCGGCCCCTTTGCGAATCATCTGAAACAACTGAAACAACAACAATCGACGTGTTATTATTATTATTGGTACTCCTCGCGCTCGTATTCGTTGTTTCTTTCTGAGCAAAAGTTGGGGAAATTTAACAATCGAATGTACGACAGAGGGAGCGCAGGCGACGCAGATATCATGACGAAAAGAGGAAATAATGTTCGAATGAAGAGCACGACGGGTTCCTCTCGTCCTCCATTCGTGGCAAAGCAGCAGCTCGGCTCGTGTTACGCGCAAATTATCGGTTTAGGGACCGATACCGATGGGAAGGATACCACGCCTTCGGTGCTGCTGTTCACGGACAAGAGGAGGTATTGCTTTAATATCGGCGAAGGGTTCCAGAGATTTTGCGTGGAACATAAGCTGAAGATGACACGATTAGAGCGCGTGTTTTTTACCCGGACGACGAGTAAAGCGACTGGAGGAGTGATTGGGATGTTGTTGACGTTGGCGGACGCGGCGGGCGCGACGCTCGGAGGGATGATGGCGAAAGAAGACGACGGAGGTTTAGCGACGACGACGATACCGAAAATGACCGTACACGGTCCAAATGTTCGGAATTTATTGGAGGCGGTAAAGGTTTTGGTGGCGGAGAATAGAGGTATTGTCGTTGAGAGAGGCGGGGAGACGTTTCGGGACGAGATTTGCGAGGTGAAGCCGATGTTAAGAGTGCCTGAGATGATCGGGCCGTTAGGAAAGAGGTTGAATGAAAATAGCGATAATAATAACGATAACGGCAGAAGAATTAAACCCGATTTGTCATCTTCGAGCGCGATAGAAGAATTAGAGCCAGTGGTGAGTTACGAGGTTCAACTCGCGTCGCCGCCTGGAAAATTTGATGCCAAGAAAGCGGACGCTTTGGGCGTTCCCAGAGGGAAAGAGAGGGGAGTACTCGTTCGAGGCGAATCGATTGAAATTGAGCTAGAAAGCGGAGAAAAAAAGATTATAACGCCGGACATGTGCGTGGAAGAGGCTGGTAGAGGCGCGAGGTTCGCAGTTGTCGATTTACCGACCAAAGCGCATTTAGACGCGGCAATTCAGATCGTAGAAAAAATGAAAAAATGTTCGAGCGGATGGAACGTAAACGAAGAGAGAGATTTGGTCGTACACTTAGCGCCGGCAAATGTGGCAAACTCCAGCGAATACCAAGCTTTCGTCCAAGAAAACTTCGCGAACGCAAAACCAAAGCATGTGTTTGCGAATGCTTCGCGAAACGAGCGAACGCCTATTTTCTTAGCTTCTCGGGCGGTTCAAGCAAAGTTACACGGCGTGGACGGGAGTATATTTCCAGAGCCTCCGAGCGCATCCAAAGACGATGACGATGACAAAAAACCATCGACGTCGTTTGGAGTAGCTGGTAAGAGTTTGTTGAAATTCACGCTCATGCCGCAAAGATCGATGGGAATAGACGAAAGTGCGGTGCCAAAGATCGAGACGCCGCGCGCGATTCGCGAAACAGCCGCGAAAGAGGCAGAGTTGCGAACAAAAACGAACAAAAACCCAGACGAAGACAAAAGTAATAGGAAGACAAATGATGAGTTCTGTGCGAACCACCCCGGTCATAAAGTCGTAGATGATGTGGACGACAACGAAGTCGTGGTAACTTTTCTCGGCACCGGTTCCGCGCAACCGGCGAAACATCGAAACGTGACGGGAATTTTGCTCGAAGTCGAGAAGGACGGCGAAAACTATTCGGCTCTGTTGGATTCTGGCGAAGGATCTTTGGGACAAATATATCGTTCGAAAAATGGCAACACTACAGTCGTGGACAATGTGCTTATAAACATGCACTTTGCGTGGATTTCGCACGTACATGCGGATCATCACGTAGGTTTACCGTCGATTCTCGCCAAGCGTCGCGAAGCTTTTTTGAGTTCAGGCGTGAAGGAAGAAGACATTCCAAATTTAACTGTTTTTGGACCTCGACCGTTGCGATGGTTTTTAAGCCAGTGCGAAAAGATAGAACCTTTGAGCTACCGATTCGTGGATTGTCGAGATACGTTGGAATCGAAAACGATGCAAGAGTTGCTACTCTCCTCCTCCTCTTCTTCTTCTTCTTCTTTCTCATCGCCGTTTGAGAAACTCGTGTCGATTCCGGTGACTCACTGCGCGCACGCGTTTGGCATCAAATTAGAAGGTATGACAAACAAATCAAACTTGCCATATTCCATAGTCTACTCTGGTGACACGCGGCCGTGTGAAAACATGAGAACCGCAGCGAAAGAGTGCACGCTGCTCATTCACGAGGCGACGTTTGAGGATGGATTAGAACACGAAGCGTTGGCAAAGAAGCACTCGACGACGGCGGAAGCTCTCGAGATTGGAAGTTCCGCATATTTGAACATCTTGACGCATTTTTCGCAACGGTATCCAAAAGTGCCAAGTTTTAATGGTGACGATGGAATCGCGAGTGCGAGGGGACAAAACGCAATGATTGCGTTCGACTTGATGCGCGTCGATTTTAAAAATTTACGGCGCATTCCTTCGCTTTTACCGAACGTTCGCGAACTCTTCGACGAAGAAGATGATGAAGAAGATTAAAGCTTTGTTGATTATGAAGATACAGTTAGAAAGAAAGTAGCGCAGTATTAGCCTGTAGTCGTGTAGATATATACTTGTTGTGTAGTTATAGAGAATTAAAAAAGTCGTCGTCGTTTTAACTTTCGCAAACGCGTCAAAGAACCATCATGATCAAAACTTAAATCCAGTTCCTGACCACCTTCGCCTTCTTCACAATCATCGCCGCAACCTCCTCGTCCGCTTCAATCTTCGTCGCTAGTATGAAGTCGTTAATCGTCAACCCTTTCACGTCTTTCGTGTGCACTTCCACCAACACCTTCTCACCAGTCGCGGTCGTTTCCACCGGCCATCCGGCTTCGCTCGCCACCGCTTGACATCTCGCCGCGAACTTCTCCCCGTCCGTCGTCGTCACCTCCCATCGTAACCTCGGGATAGAATCTTTGTTGCTCGGTCGTACCTTCCAATCCACGCACTGTTTTCTATAAATCTCCTCGTCCGATAACGTGCACGCCGTGGCATCCGCTGGTAACTGTTGAATCGACCGGTTTTTCAACAGCGTCATATCCTGCAACTTCTTCGCCCCTTTCCCAGTCGCTTTGACGATGTGGTCCGTATCCGCGTGACCTAACGTGCTCGTGCCAAAGTTCGAGCCAATTTCCCCCGCCGTCGGGTCTCTGGCGCCAATATCACCACCGAGCCCTCCCATCATCTCTTGGTCGCGCGATAAACCTCCCTCACCGATTGCTTGCACTCGGAATCGAAACTTCTTTTTCCCAAAGAAGACATTTTTGTCGGAAGTGGATTGCGATTTCAAAGCCATGGATCGGTTTCTCCGGATGGAGTTACACGACGCGCTCGTTTGTATCGTCGTCGCGTTCAAGCTTTGTTGCGAAATCATCTCTCTTTCTCTCTCTGTCTGTGCGTTTTATTATGTGGAATAAAAGTGTCTGCAAACCTTTATGTAACTCTGAGGTACATCGAGAAAAATGGATAAGGGCGGCGGGTCGCCCCAAAAAAACGAGCGAATGTCTGTCTGTCTGTTTTGTCTGTCCCTCTGAAAAAAAAAGGAAAAAAAAGGAAAGAAACGCCTTTTTTTCGTTGAATTTACGGAAACGACGTTTCGGAATCTCTTTGTCTCAAAAGTCGTCGAACAACGTTTTGTTCGTTGCTTCAAAACCCACGCGGTCGGCGAGATCGATTACGAAGAAATTTATCTCTGAAGTAAAAAATGAGCCCCAAAATGACTGCACACGCGCTCGATGAACTGAGCTCGGAAGAGATCTCTCAGTTAGCTCGGGTCGTTCGAGACAATTTCTCGAATTCAATTCGAACCACCGGGAAAGGAGTAACGAACTCTTCGTTAAAAGAAGAGGAAGGGGACCCAGAGAAGATGATGTTGTTCAATTATATTACGCTCGCGGAACCAACAAGAGAAGAGTTATCTGCAAATTGCGGTGATGGTGATGTTGTTCATGAAAGGCGAGGCGAGGTCATGATCATCGTTCCATGGACCGGTGAAGCCTATAAGTATGTAATCGCCGTGAAGAGCTTGGAAGTCGTGAAGGTCGAACGAGTGAAAAAGGGGCAGCAGCCATTGATAACGCCGGATGATTGCTTGGAAGCGGAAAGGATATGTAAGAACGATGAGAAAGTGAAAGCGATGATGAAGGAGCGATATGGAATAGAGGATTTGACTATGCTTGTTTGCGATCCTTGGTCCGTGCACGTTACGGAACCGGGTATGGAGCCGTTGGATTGGCGAAAAGATGACGGCGAGATTCCGGCGAGATTGGTGCAAACGTTTTTGTATTGGAGAGATGATGATTTGGATGATAATCAATACGCGCATCCGATCGATTTATTGCCAGTTGTTGATTTGAATGCCGGGAAAGTCGTGGATATTACTTGTCAAGACGTCCCCAGAGAGATTCCAATGAAGTCTGTTAACTACCATCGCGAAAAGTTAAAGAGTAATTCGTATCTCGCAAACGTTTGGCGCGATGCTATGAAACCGTTGGAAATCGTACAACCTGAAGGGGCCGCGTTCGAAGTCGATGGCCGTCTCGTCAAATGGGATAAATGGACGCTCAGAGTTGGTTTCAATTACAGAGAAGGCTTAGTCTTACACGACGTTAAGTACGACAATCGTCCGATATTACATCGCGCGAGTTTAGTCGAAATGGCGGTTCCTTATGCCGATCCGAATCCGCCGTATACGAGAAAATGTGCGTTTGATGTTGGCGACTACGGTTTAGGCTATTGCACAGATTCTTTAGAACTCGGATGCGATTGTTTGGGAAATATTCATTACTTCGATGCGACGTTGGCGAACTCGAAAGGAGAACCGTACGTCATTAAAAAAGCCGTATGCATGCACGAAGAAGACCACGGGTTATTATGGAAGCACGTTGAATATAGGACCGGTCACTCCGAGGCAAGGCGCTCACGAAGACTTGTTCTGAGTTTTATCGCCACCGTTGTGAATTATGAGTATTTGTTTTACTATTACTTTCAGCAAGACGGCACGATTGAATTTGAGATCAAATTGACAGGCGAATTATCAACGAATGCAATATCGGCTTGTGAAAGCAACGATGATCCAACGCATGGCGTTCTCGTCGCACCGGGTGTGAACTCACAAATCCACCAGCACATGTTTTGCGCGAGATTAGATGTCGCCATTGATGGCAATGAAAACGAAGTCTCCGAAATCGACATTTGTTCCGATACATCAACAGGTTCGTGTCAAAACGTGTTCGGTCCAGTGACAACGCCGCTCGTCACGGAACTTCAAGCCAGGCGCGTATGCGATTCGACAAAAGCACGAGTGTGGAAAATATCAAACCCGTCGTCCTTAAATCCAGTGACGAAGAAGCCGGTTTCTTATAAATTGATCCCGTTCACTAGGGGACCGGCAATGCCAACGTTATTGACAGGTCCAGAGTGTGCGGTTACAAAAAAAGGTGAATTCGCGACGAAGAACTTATGGGTCACGCCATATAATTGGCCAAACGAAAGATGGCCAGCTGGTGAATTCACAGTCCAAGGCGCGCTCGGCGAAGGCTTACCAGAATGGACAAAAGACGACCGCGATATTTCATCGGGAGAGCTCGTCATTTGGCACGCGTTCGGTGTCGTGCATATTCCTCGACCGGAAGATTTTCCGGTCATGCCCGTCGAACATACAGGGTTCTCGCTTAAACCGGATGGATTTTTCGCAGGAAACCCAACGATCGATTTACCGCCACCGAAATCTGGCAAGAGTACGTGTTGCTCGACGAAGTTGTAAAAGTAGTAAATACTTAATATTCTTTCTTTCTTTCTTTCTTTCTTTTGAGAGTGAAAAACAAGTGTTCTGTCTGTCTTCTTAAAAAAGGGAAATTCTTTGCAAAAAATGAAAGAAACGCCTTTTGGTTTTTTTATTGTTCGGTCAAACAAGAAAAAAAAATACTTGAGAGAGAGAGAGAGAGAGAGAGATTTAATATGATATGACGACGAGGATTAGGAGGAGGAGCTTTATCGCACGGAGCAATATCTTTGCCCTCTTTGTTTTCTTTGTTTTCGGGGGAGGATGGGTTGTGGATGGATTGAATTCGGGGATGTATTATCCATCGAAATTCGACGAGGAGAAGATGCTGAGATTAAACGAAAAACGGATCGCGATCGAAACGAGCGAGATTTACGACGATTTGAGCGGCGAAAAAGGGTCGTTCTTTGAGAACTATTACGAGGATGAGAAGAGAGGAAGTGATGCTGATGATTTGTCCGCGAACGCGATCGTGGAGAAGGCGTTGGAAGGGGCGAGAGTGAGTCGGGAGAGCGAGGAAGGCGAAGCGATTTCAAACGCGATACGGAACGTGATCAGAGACGCCGAGATGCAATTGCAGACTTTTTTAGAGGCGTCGTCCTCGTCTTCTTCGGTGAAGAGGACGGCGGCAAAGACGAACGGTCCGGACGGGAACGCGAATATTTGGAACTACGAGAGAAACGGAGACGAAGAAGTTTTTGCGACGCCGCTGTTTCCCGGTAACGAAGACGGTGGTTTCTTCGAGGAATTCTTTGGAGGAGGAGGAGGAGGAGGAGGGCCGGTGCGACAGCCAATCTTTGATGCGCCGAGATACGACGATACGACTTTAGCCACGCAGCCTTTTGGAACAAATCTTCCTTTGGACAACATACCGCCTAGACCTAACGTTGATCCGAATTACGTGACCTATACCGCACAAGGTTTGATGGGCAATTTCTTGCAGGCGTTGACGTGGATTGTCGCGGTGCCGTTTGCGAACAACCCAACATTTTTTGACGATTGGCAAAGATGTTCGACGTTAATCAGACCGTGCACGATTCGTGAAACGCTTTCGAGATGTACGTATGAACCGAGAAATTCGTGGTACCGAGAACGACGTTCGAGAATAAACGCTCCAGTCGGTTGGCCGTATTGTCAGCCAGATTTAGAGGAAGTGTACGAGTATTGCAACGAAATAGAGTTGCAAAGTTCCATCTGTGACCCGAAATTGGCCCGAGAACGGAGAGATGTCGCGCTTTACGAGGCAAACGCGGCGTTGGAGCAAGAGCGATGGCGAGCGATGTACGAAAATGGTGACGCGGGAAGTGGTCCATTTTGGTACGGCCCGTATCAAGGCGGATATTACGGTCCGTCGCCGGGAGGCGTAGGAGGATGGGGAGGAGATGGAGGAGGAGGAGGAGGAGGTTACCCCGGTTCAGGGATGTATGGATCGTACGGGCCAAACAACATCGGTCCGAACGGATACGGTGGGTTTCCTTCCGGGGCGTATCAAACAAACGGCAACAATAACAATAACTTTCCCGGAGGCTTGCCAACAAATAATAACAGGGGAGGATATTACGAGGAGGAGTACTATTACGAAGAAGGCTTTAACTACCCATACCCGGATCCGGGGTACTATCCGTTCCCGTATTTAGATCAGCAACCAAACTATTACCACGGCGCGCGATTGGGACGACGTTAACGATCGATTTTAATGTGTGTTCTTATTTTATATGTTCAAATGTACCAGGTACAAGATATTTGTGTATTGCTCTCTCTCCGCTCTCTCTTTTTTTCTCTCTAACGTCCGGTTAAATGCTCGATACCGCTCGAACCTTGTTCGCCTGCGGAACTCCCCCACCCTTTCGTGCTCAACGATATTTCTTTCGTGGCTACGATTTGCGACCCCGGATCTCGTAAAAATCCAGTCCCGCCTCTGGTTCCCGCCATTCGACGTCTCGTCGCGTTCGAAGCTCTGACGACGCCCATGTGTTCCTGTCGCTCGTCCCTTTGGTTAATCTCCGGGTAATCTCTCAACCATTCGCCTTTATACACTTGTTGCGGTCGAGCGATTTTCAGGTCTGGATCCGCCAACTGCTCTCTCCAATGCGCTAAATATCCCGCCGCTCTCGGAATGGCAAACAAAACGGTAAAGAATTCCGGCGGGAAACCCAACGCGCGATACACCAAACCAGAGTAAAAATCTACGTTCGGGTACAACTTGCGTTTGATGAAATACTCGTCCGTTCTCGCGTGTTTCTCCAACGCCACCGCGACGTCAATCAACGGATCGCGTCCGACTAACGAAAACACCTCCTCGGCGATCCCTCGAATTACGTTCGCTCTCGGATCGAAGTTCTTATACACTCGATGGCCGAATCCAAACATTTTTACTTCTTTTCTTTTCACGCGTTCGATGAAGTCGGGAATGTTCTCCACCGAGCCGATGCGTTCGAGCATTCTCAACACGGCTTCGTTCGCGCCTCCGTGTAACGGCCCGTACAACGCCGCCACCGCGCCGGCGACGGCGGAATACACGTCCACGCCGCTCGAGGCTAAATGCCTGCACGCCGCGGTCGAACAGTTCATCTCGTGTTCCGCGTGTAACAAAAACATCGTATCCAACGCTTTCGCCAACTTTGGATTCGGCCTATGCGAAATATCCAAACCAGCGTCCAACATGTACAAAAAGTTTTCCGCGTACGATAACCTCGCGTTCGGCGGCGCCGGTTTCCTCCCTGTGTTTCGATGATACGCGTGCGCCGCCAACGTCGTCATCTTCCCCAAAATTCTCACGATTTGTTTATCTTGCACGTCTTTGTTTTGATAAATCCCGTTCCCGGCTAACGCCGGGTTTTGCTCCGGATGAAACACGGACAACGCGTTCAACCCGGCCAAAATCACCCCCATCGGGTGCGCGTCGTGCGGCAACGCCTCGATGGTATTAATCACCGGAATCGGCAACGCCGAGTGCCTCGAAATCGCCTCTCTCCAATCCGCCAGTTGGTTCGCCGTCGGTAAGTTCCCGTAAATCACGCAAAACGCGCACTCCAAGTACGAACTCTTCTCCGCTAACGTCTCGATCGGGTACCCGCGGTACCTCAAAATCCCTTTCTCGCCGTCGATGTAACTTATTCGGCTCACGCACGGACTCGTGTTCGTGTACCCTGGGTCGTATACAACTAAACCTTTATTACTCTCATAACTCGTGTTCTCTTTCATTGGTCCTTTGATATCTTTAAACGCCGAGGCGTTGATCGTGCCATCGGAGGAGATTGGGATTACGTATTTCCGCCCCGTTCTCGAATCGAGAATTTCCAGCGCACCCGCTCGCCCATCATCTTTAGAAGCGTTGCAAGAACTTCTCGTCAAAACAGTGTTATTCGTAGCATTAGTGCGCATCGAAACGGTCCTCGAAAAATGCGCCACGCGTTCGTTCGCTCGAAAACTGTTCATGTGCTTCTTCTCGAAGTCCTCGCTCATCGTTCTTGGTCTGCGCGTAGTCTTCTCGAATGCAATCGCTTTCCCCGCTCTTCGTCTCGTGAATTGTGAGTCAATCGTTTCTCGCGTTTCCAAGCGTATAAATGGCGACCTTTCAGAATGGGAAACGAACGACAACAGTTTCTTCTCGCGCTTAAAAAGAGTCGACTCAAAAAGTATTCCTCGGTTGCAACTCTTACGTTCGACAGACCAGAGCGGTCTTTTCAATGAAGCATTTCGTGTCGTAACTGTCAAAAAGCGTCCACTCTTTGACCTCACTTTTCCCCAATAGAGGAGCAATAAGGACTTCTTTAAGAACAACAACAACAACGACTTAAAAAGCAGCTTTGAAAAGGATCGTCGTCATGGAAAGAGGACACTTGGAAGCGTTGTCCTACCTTTTCGATGCGGCGTGTTTTGGAGGAGGAGGAGGAAAGGACGGGGCGAGAACGAACGGACCACCGGTTTTCACAACGCCGGTTTTGGGGAAGTTTTTGATGACTCGGAATTTGACTGCATCGTCGTCGTCATCTTCTGGAGGAGGAGGTGGTGGAAGTACTGCCACGAAAACGAACGAGAGCGGCGTTTTGAGAGCGGTGCTGAAAGATGCGAAAGAAATCGTCGGACAAATCCGGAAGAAAAGAGACGAGTGGTCGTTCGCGCGAGCGAATTTCGCGTCTGATTTTACCGCGAATTATCGAAGAAAAATCGGCCACCCTTTGCTGGCGAAACTTCCCTTTCTGTCGTCGTCTCAATCGTCGCGAGAGCAAAATAATAAAGCTTTGTCGAAAGTGTACGAGTTCATCGTCGATCCGTTTTCGTTTTATAAGGAGGTGTGCGTGATTTCTGTTCTCGTGTATTTCGCGAGGCAAACGGCGACGGCGAAACGGCGACGGCATCGACAGCGGAAGGAACGCGTGAAGAGGAGCATATTGAAGCGGATGTCCAAGTGCGAGACGTACGCCAAGTACGTGACTTTAGAGGAAGAGTTGGAGCAGTTTGAAGAGGACGAGGAGGAAAATATCGCGATTACGTATTGTTCGAGCGATAAAAGAGGACTGAAGGGTGGGAAGTTCGGGAACAGTTTGAACGGATTGTTTCGATTGAGTCATAGTAGTCATAACGGTACAAATACCAAAGAAAGTCACCACAGAGAAGACCAACAAACGAAGAGCAGTAGTTTTGACCAGAAAAAAGAATCGATGGATAACGACGACTTTGGGTGCGTCGGGTTTCAAAGGCAACACAAAAGAGAGGAAAAGTATACCGGTTTTACGCCGAGAGAGTACGATCGCGCGTTAATCGCGGAGCAGTTGAGAGTTTTGAGAGTGCAAAGGAACTCCGGAGACGTCGAGGAGATCATGTTCGGTTTGAGAGCGGAACTGTTGAGAAACTTAGGGAACATGTCCAACCTCGGGAGGCGGTTACACGCGCCCGTCGGAGGCGTACCGAAGTTAGTCCGAGAATACATAAACGAGGTGAAGACGTGTTTGAAGCTCATATCGAACGATTCGCAGATTCCCGTGACGGAAAAGCTTTCGTTTTTACAAGAAACGAGACACGTGTTCGGGAGAACCGGTTTACTCCTTTCCGGTGGAGGAAGTTTAGGAACGTTTCACATCGGCGTGTGCCGAGCGCTCAACAGGAGAAATTTGTTGCCGCGAGTGTTAGCTGGGTCTTCCGTTGGAAGCATCATAGCCGCGGTGGTGTGCACGCGAACGAGCGAGGAGTTGCACGATTTCTTTAGCGACGAAAACTTTGAATCCGCGTTGCCGGATTTGACTTTCTTCTCCGGCACGGACTTCTTAACTTCTATGTTTCATCTGGTCAAAACTGGAGGCATGCACAACATTGATTTCTTCCAAAAGTGTTTGAGAGATTTATACGGCGATTTGACCTTTCAAGAGGCGTACGATAGATCTGGCGGAAGAATTTTGTCCGTCTGCGTTTCCCCGGCGGACGCCCGACCGGGCCAAAAACCGAGACTGTTGAACTACTTAACGTCACCACACTTGGTCATCTGGTCTGCCGTCGCCGCTTCGTGCGCGTTTCCATCGTTGTTCCCGCCGCAGCCGTTGTTAGCAAAAGCACGGAACGGCGCGTTTGTTCCGTGGCAATCCAGCGCGAACGAAGGCGGCAAAGGTCGCAAAACGCAGCGCTGGCGCGACGGATCTTTACAAGCCGATTTACCCATGGAGGCGTTGTCGCAACTATTCAACGTGAACTATTTCATCGTCAGTCAAACCAATCCGCACATCGTTCCAATTTTAAGAATAAAACGATGGTTTGCGTCTTTGCACCCCACGCTTTCGTGGATTGCCGATTTCGTCGAGTCTGAGTGGAAGCACAGATGTCAACAATTTCTCGAGTTTATCCCCGGCGCGGACGTTTTGGACGTGGCGAAACTGTTCGGCCAAACGTGGGAAGGTGACGTGACCGTCGTCATGGCGTATGGGTGGAAGCACTTAAGAATGATTCAATCCAATCCGACGAGAGAACACTTATTCGACACGGCTACTTTAGGCGAACGCGAAACGTGGCCGAAACTCGGCGCGATTGAAAACGCGTGCGGCATCGAACATACTTTGGATGAGTGCGTCCGCGAATTGAGAGAGATGAAAATGGATCGACGAAACGTCGCCACGCGAGGACGCGTGCCGTCTTGGAACACGCTCAATTATTGCAGTCGAGGCTCGTTCGAGCACATGCTGGCGCGCAAACAATCTGAAGCGTTAACTGCGAACGGTAGCAGCTACTCTTCGGACATTCAGCACAAGCACCCGTCTCAGAGAAACGGCGAAAAGAGTCGCTCGCGTTCGCGCGGTCGAGGAACCCCCGGTGAACAATCAGACGGAAACGAAACTGGACCAGGAAGTCCCATCGTTGGTGACTTCTTGGAAAGATTCGTGCCAGGCGTCGCGCGTCGAAACAGTCAGCGCTCTTCCGTCAACGTCTCCGACGAAGAAGAGGACGAAGAACGAGAACAAGAAGGCGCTCAAAACCAACAAACCTCTTCTCGAAAAATCAAACGCGTCGGCTCTCTCATCTTCGACAACTGCGACCCGGACGAAATCGAACCGAGAGATATCATCGAATCCGCGATGTCTTTAGAGACCTTACCGTTCGACGAGAGAGAAAAAGTCCTCAAATCCGAAGCCGAGAAAGCTTTGCGGGACTTTCGCAAGGATAAGAAACAAAGGAGACCGGTGGAAGGTACGCCTCGAGGAGGTGGGAAAACCGGCGGGCGTCTCTGATGTTAGAAATACGCTGGAATATGTACGCGTTGTTTACCTTTCAAAGCCCACAAGACTACATTTCTCCTCCGAAAAAAAGTTTTCGACGACCCCAAAAATCTCACACACACTGACGCGCAGAAACAACATCAAACACAAACTTTGTTCGCACGCTTTTACAACATCAACATCAACAACAAACACTTCATCACACACACTATTTAATAATACAATCATGTCCGCGTGGGGTAACAAAACTTCCACTAATGCTAAATCATGGGACGACGACGACGAGGAGAAGCTCCCGGATTTCCCCGGTTTAGGGGACAGTTTCGGTCCGCCGCCAACCACGAATGCGACGGGGAGTTCCTCCGGCTCGCAGTTTCCAAGCTTAGGCGAAGCGCAAAAGACATCCAAGAAAAAGAAAGGGACGAAACTCTCCTTAGCGGAGTTTTCCGGGATTACCAGCTCCGTGTCCGCGCCGATTACCGACGATAACGTGTACAGACCGTCCCGAGGAGGATCGGGTGGAGGATCAGACCACGTGGACGTGTACGCGCTCCCGAAGGCGCCGAATCGAGAACGAAGAGAGGAAGAGGAAAGCGAGAGACGACGACCAGGGGAGTTAGGTGGGGCGTTTAAAGATTACGGCGGGGACAGAGGTGGTGGCGGTGGCGGCGGGTACGGCGGCGGGAGAGATCGAGACGAGGACGCAGGCGAGAGAGGCGATAGGTACGATCGAAGAGGCGGCGAGAGAGGCGATAGGTACGATCGGAGAGGCGGCGATCGGTACGGGGACAGGGGGGACAGGGAAGATCGGTACGGGGACAGAGGAGATCGGTACGATCGGGATCGGAGAGATGAGTCATCTCGCGGCGGAAGGAGAGACGACGATCGCGATTTCGACGAAGACGGGAGAGAGCGAAGGCGCGAGCCGGAACCGAGTCGCGCGGATACCGGAGATTGGTCGAAGAGAGCGGTGTTGCCGGAAAGAGAAGAAAGACGTGGTGGTTTCAGAGACCGCGGCGATGGGGATCGGCGATACGAGGATCGAGGAGAAGATCGACGAGGAGGAGGCGAACCGCGCGAACCGCTGGGACCGAGTCGCGCGGATACCGGCGACTGGTCGAAACGAACGAGCGTCAGAGAGGACGATCGATACGAACCCGTTCGCGAGCGTCCGCGATTGAATTTACAAAAACGATCGGAAGGTGCCGATAAGAAAGCCGAAGCACCCGCGGGTTCTTCCAGTCTTTTTGGCGGCGCGAAACCGGTGGATGTGAAGTACGTCGAAGACGCGCCGAGAGCGCCCGTTCCCGAACGTCGCAAATCCGGCGAATTCGAACGCAGAGAACGCAGAGAACCGCGAAAAGAGGAGGAATTGCGAGAAGCCTCCGCGGAAGAACTCGTAAATCGACCGAAATTGCAACTGAAAAAACGCGAAACGCCTGTTGGAGAATCGACTTCCGAGGCCAGAAGTTCCCTCTTTGGCGGCGCCAGACCGCGAGAAGAGGCTTTGAAAGCTTCCGGTAAAGACTGGTTAGAAGAAGATAAGCGCATAGAAGAAGCCAAATTGGAGGAAAAGAAACGTTTAGCAGAGTTAGGTGATAAGAAAAAAGACAGCAGCAGCGGCAGAGGTGGCGGCGGCGGTGGAAGCAGTCGCCAAATCTCCAAAGAAGAGCAAGAGTTGAAGGACAAAATCGCGGCGCTCAAGAAAGAAAACGAAGGCGACGACGCCACGGACGAACGCGCCGCTGAAATCGACCAACTCTACGAAGACTTGAAAAAGCTCAGAGTGAGCGGAAGAGACTCTCGACCGGCTCGCAAAGAGAGCAACGCCAACAAATCTTCGTCGTCCGAGAACAACGGCAAAAAGCAACAACCGTCGTCAGAAAAGAAACCAGCCAACGTCCCAGACGCGGACGGATTCATCTCCGTCAAGGAAGCGCCGGCGAAAAAGAACAGTAGCGAAAGGAAAGAGCAAACCGAAACAACAAAACCAGCCGGGGAAAACGGAAACGGGACCGCGAATAAGAAATCGAACGTGTTCGATTTACTCGGCGAAGACGAATAAACGAGAAGAAGAAAAAGGAAAAGAAAAACGCCGAACGAAACCGGCGCAACCGAAGAAGAAAAAAGCCCGCGTCGTTTCCGGCGCAGGCGCGTTTAATAACACCACGAATACTACGTATACTACTACTGCGAGAGGCGTCGTCTTTTCTCGTCTTATCTCTAGTCTTTTCACCCTCTTCCTTCAAACGGCAGGCACCTCTTTTCCCTCACAAAAAAAAAACCAATTCTTCCTCTCACATATTCATCATGTTCAAGAGACTGTTCGGTAACCCTTCTTCTTCGAGCGCATCATCTGGTCGTCCTTCGTCTTCATCCTCCTCTAAAGGTGGTTCTGGTTCTGGGTCGACGACGAGTGGGCGAGCCGCGTTCGATGCCGTCGATAAGTTGAAAGATGTGCGTCTCAAAAGTGTTTCGGGGGGATTTGATTTCGTTCGTTCGTTCGTTCGTTCTTTCGCGCGTTAAATGGTGTCTCTCTTTACGTCGTTTTGCGAGAGAAGACGCTTAAAAACGACGATGCAGACGCGCGCAGTGGTTTTATCGCTCTCTAGCGAAGATCTCTTCTTTTCTTTTTTCGCATCGATCTTCAACATCACTGAGTAGTAAACTCACCATCATTTCTCTCTCACATCATCATCGTACAAAACACGATGACGCCGGGGACGACTACAACACGAAGACTTTGGAAATGCTGGATAAACGCGAAGCGTTATTAATCAAAAAGATATCCGCAGAACTGGAAAAAGCGAGAGAGTTCAACCGCTCGGGGAACAAACGAGCCGCCTTGCAATGCCTGAAACGGAAAAAGTTATACGAGTCGCAGTGCGAAGTGGTTGCAAACCAACAGTTGAAATTACAGGAACAGATGATTGTCCTCGAGGGATCGAAGGCGACGGCGGAGACGTTCAACGCGTTAAAATCCGGAGCGGGAGCGATGAAACAGTTGGCAAAAGAAACGGACGTGGATAAAGTGGATAAAGTTATGGACGAGATTAGCGATCAGACGGAGAAGATGAGGCAGGTGAACGAGGCGTTAGGGCAACAAGTCGGGTACGCCGCGGAGTTGGACGAGGACGAGTTAGAGGCGGAGCTGGCGGAGCTGGACGCGTTGGACGTGGAAGACGCGCTCTTGCAGAAAGAAATCGAAGAACTGGAACCTGGGTTTACGACTCAAAGTAAAGAAGAGGTGGTGGTGATGCCGGACGTGCCGAAGATGAAACCGGTGCCGAAGATGCCCGCGAACGTGAAGAAAATCGCCTCCACGGAAGAGGAGGAGTTGGAAGCGCTCAGAGCGGAGATGGAGCTGTTGGGATGACGACGACGACGAGAATGGATTTTAAAGTCCTCTGTCACTTCTTCTTCTTCCTTTTTAGCAGCAGCAGCAGCATCACCAGCGGCGGCCGAATTCTACGTTGTAACATTATACTCTTTGAATACTACCACTAAAAGTTTCCTCCTTCGCTTTCGAGCGTCGTCGCTGCGAAGCGCGGAGAGGAAAGAGACCCACTACCCGTTGGGAGACATTTCGCCACATTAAAATTTTCATCACAAACGCGTCCTTTTCCTCCTCTCCTCGCTCGAGCAGACGAGACGGCCTTTGCCAGAAAAGCAATAGCACTCGCACAGATTGATTTTTGAATGGATCCAACGTGCGCGTTTCGTTCTTCTTACACCTTCTTTTCCCTTTGTTTTTCTGCATCAGAACGCCGTCACAAAATGTCCGTTGACACATTTCCCGTGCACTGACGCATCACACGTGTTGTTTCTTCTTACACACAAATCATCTCATCGTCGCATCAAACATAACAGATTCGAGTTCTCCGCGCCGAAATATTACGATTTCACCTCCCACTTTTGCCAACGCAAAGGCGAAAGAGAGAGACGGAAAGAAAAGGAAACAGAAACCGCGGAGATGTACTTCGAAACGAGCGAGAAATTGAACGGTACGTTTTCCCCTGAAAGGGAAGAGGGTTTGAAATTCCTGATAAAGGGTGCACACATTATCTGGTCCTTTCTTCGTACGCGCGACGATTTTTTTTACGAGGATATATCACACCACCATTACGACACTCACAGTTTGTATTATTATCACTGCACAAATCGCGTGTTTCATGCGTTTTGGTCTTTGTTGAAAAACAACAGGATTACTTTCCCCGCGCGCGACGAATCCGACGAATCTGAACCCGTGGGAGTTGCCGCCGCCGTTGCCGTGGGAAAAAGACGCGCGAGAGACAGAAGGTCCGAGGTCGTACACGCCGCCGAGTTCACCGCCGTGGTCGCACGTGGCAACGAGTCACGACGCGGAGGTGTTCGAGAGCGGGGAAGAAGAGGAGAGTGAGAGGAAGAAACAACGACGACGGCAATTCGCGCGGGAGAGGGTGGAGAAGAAAATTGTGAGCAAGCCGGCGGCGTTGAGGAACAAACTTGTCGAGAGAGTCATCACGGGAACGCAACCGGTGAGAAGGCGGTCGCCGAGGAATTTGGAGAGGAAGGCGTATAATTTCAGTCGTAATGCTGCGAATAGCAGACCTCGTGAGGTAGGGGTGAAAGAAACGGCGGCATCGATTCGCGAGAAGCGTCAAATGGACTCGAGGATGCGCATCGAGGCGGTGGCGAAGAACGCCGAGTTACGAGCAAAGAGAGTGAATTTGATGCACCGTCGAGCGTCGACGACGACTGTTCAGGAGGGGGAGGAAGAGGAGGAAGATGTGAACAACGATTACGGTCCTTCGGTGACGCAAGTGGTCGGGGGCTTTGAAAGAAAACGAAGACAAGTGGACGAGACGCGATGGACGCTGGCTGAAAATAAAAAGTACATCACCGGTACTCAGCCAAGGAAGCCATCTAGAGAATATATAGAAGAGAAAAACCGCGCGACGGCGACGGTAAAACGGAACGTGAAACGCGTGACATCGACGCGTAAGTATTACGGTTTTGGATCGACGTACACGTCGCCGCCAAAAAAAGCAACGAATCAGAAGCGACGAAGAGAGGACGACGAACGGTTTTACGAGGAGGAGGAGGAAGAGTTTCAGCAGCACTGGCCGCCACGCACGACGGCGGCGATTTCGCCGCACCTTCAGACAGCCTCGCGCGCGAAAGGACGCGCGGCTATGGAAGCGGCGAAGAAGGAAGCGGCGGAGAGGCGCAAGATGAACGACACGGTGAAAATTTTCAATCGACCAATTGCCGCGGTGCGAAAACACCAGACTTTTACCACTACCACTATCGCCGCCGTTACTGATACGACGAATGATTCGAGCTTGGAGCAAGCAGATCCGAACTATGATGTATTTGAGTTCACTCCGGAGCCTATTGAGTTTGGCGGCAGACGCCAGTCTAACTTGATGAATAAAACCGCCAAGACGCCAAAGTCAAACGCGCAGAAACTCGGCGCCTCGACGCAACCGGAACCGTTCCGACTGGCGACGGAGAAACGAGCAATTATCAATCGCCGACAGTTTTTGAAAGATAGGCAAGCTGAACTTGAACGCGAAACGTACGCTTTCAGCAATAAGAAAGGTACGGCGACGCAGAGCAGAGTCGTCGCTAAGACGCCGACGAGAACAAAATCGTCGCCGGCAGTGATGTCTCACGATTCCTCGGACGAATTCCTGGTAGATGTCACGGGACGCGCGTGTACCACGCCCAAACCGTTCAAATTGCGAGGTGCTGCGATTTCAGAGCGAAGAAAAGCTGTAGAAAAGCGAGAGAGAGAGCAACAGCACGTCATGAAGACGCCAAAACTTCAAAAATCGACGGGCTTGAACAAAAAACACGTCGGCGCTCGAAAAGGTCCGGTACGAGGCTCGAGGGCGGAAGATAGAGCAGTATTCGCGGAGATTAATAGCGAGAATAATAATAATATGAACAGTGCAGCGGCGGCAACGGCGAGAACGATAACAAAAAAAGAAGCGCAAAACTTGCTAAAGAGCGCTTTGAAAGCGCCCGGCACGGCGGGTAGGAAAAGACAAGTAACTTTCAACAAATAGAAGATTAAAGTGCAAAGAGAAAGCAGAAATGCGAGCAGGTACCAGATACAACAATTGACCAATATAGGTTATCACTTTGTTAGATTAAAATGCAAAACTGTAATGTGTTTTCTTCTACTACTTGTATGTGTTGGTTTTTAAATTTCTCCTTCGTCTCTTCTCTTTCTCGCTCTCGTATTCTCATCCACGCTCTCGCTTGGCTCTTAATCGACTTCTTCGATCTTCGGGCCCGAGGAAGCTCCGCCGGCACCTTCCGCTCCACCTTCGGCACCGCCAAAGTCCGCGCCAGGCGGCGGCGCGCCGCCAGCTTGGCCGTACATCTTAGAGATGATCGGGTTGCACACGCCTTCGACTTCCTTCAATTTGTCTTCGAACTCGTCGACTTCGGCAGTTTGGTTACCGTCCAACCAAGCGATGGTCTCGTCAATCTTCGCTTCGATCGTTTTCTTATCTTCCGGATCTAACTTGCCGCCGACGTTTTCGTCGCTCATCGAGTTGCGCATGTTGTACGCGTAGTTCTCCAAACCGTTCTTCGCGTCAATCTTCTTCTTGTGCTCTTCGTCTTCCGCTTTGTACTTCTCGGCTTCTTGGACCATTCTTTCGATGTCTTCCTTGGACAATCTTCCCTTGTCGTTGGTGATGGTAATCTTATTCTTTTGGCCGGTGGACTTATCTTCCGCAGACACGTTCAAGATACCGTTCGCGTCGATGTCGAAGCAGACGTTGATTTGCGGGACGCCTCTCGGCGCCGGCGGGATGCCTTGCAATTCAAATTTACCCAACAAGTTGTTGTCTCTCGTTCGCGAACGTTCGCCTTCGAAAACTTGGATCAACACGCCCGGCTGGTTGTCAGAATACGTGGAGAACACTTGTTCTTTCTTGGTCGGGATCGTCGTGTTTCTCGGGATCAACACGGTCATGACACCGCCGACGGTTTCCAAACCCATCGACAACGGCGTGACGTCCAACAACAACAAGTCTTGGACCTTTTCGTTACCTTCGCCGGACAAAATGGCAGCTTGGACGGCGGCGCCGTACGCGACGGCTTCGTCCGGGTTGATGGACTTGCACAACTCCTTGCCGTTGAAGAAGTCGGAGAGCAATTGCTGAACCTTCGGGATTCTCGTGGAACCGCCGACCAAAACGACTTCGTGGACTTGGCCCTTGTCGAACTTGGCGTCTCTCAAGCACTTCTCGACTGGTTCCATGCACTTGCGGAACAAGTCCATGTTCAACTCTTCGAATCTCGCTCTCGTGATGGAGGTGTAGAAATCGATACCTTCGAATAAGGAGTCGATTTCGATGGAGGTTTGCGCGGTGGAGGACAAAGTTCTCTTGGCTCTTTCGCACGCGGTTCTTAAACGTCTCAACGCTCTGGCGTTGCCGGAGATGTCCTTCTTGTGCTTTCTCTTGAACTCCGCGGCAAAGTGGTTGCTCAAACGAGTATCGAAATCTTCACCACCCAAGTGCGTGTCCCCTGCCGTTGCCTTGACTTCAAAGATGCCTTCTTCGATGGTCAACAAAGACACATCGAAAGTACCGCCTCCCAAATCAAAAATCAACACGTTCTTCTCCGCCGTGGACGAGTTCTTCTTGTCCAAACCGTACGCGATCGCAGCCGCGGTCGGTTCGTTGATAATTCTCAAGCAGTTCAAGCCGGCAATGACCGCCGCATCCTTGGTCGCTTGTCTTTGGGAGTCGTTAAAGTACGCCGGCACGGTCACGACGGCGTTCTTCACGTCTCTCCCCAAAAACGCCTCGGCGACTTCTCTCATCTTCACCAAAACCATGGACGAAATCTCCTCCGCCGCGAACGTCTTCTTCTCCCCGTGAAACTCAACTTCAATCATCGGTTTCTCCGCTTCCCCTTTCACGATCGTGTACGAAAACTCCTTCATGTCGTGTTGCACTTGCGGATCGGAAAACTTTCTCCCGATTAACCGCTTGGCGTCAAAGACGGTGTTTTTCGGGTTCATCGCGACTTGGTTCTTCGCCGAGTCGCCGATTAATCTTTCGGAATCCGTGAACGCGACAAAAGATGGCGTCGTTCGGTTCCCTTGGTCGTTGGCGATGATTTCCACTCGGTCGTGTTGCCTAAGTTTGAAAAGAAAAGTTTCATTATTTTGGTCAGTCTTCGTGTTATAAAAAGGAGTAAAACAACAACAAAACTCTTCTTCTTCTTCACTTAAAAAAAAAAGACAGACCACCAGAAAAAATTTCAGAGAAACCCTAAAAAAAAGAAGAAATCTTGGCACCAAAAAAAAACTGGTTGTCCTCTTCTTTTTCTTTTCTTTTCCCGCCCAAAAGAGAGAAAAAAGAAGCTTTCAGAAGCTTCTTTCTTTCGTTCTTTCGTTCTTCTCCTGGGGTGCCATCATCTTCTTTCATCATCATCATCATCATCGCGCGGGAAGGCAAGACTATGGAAAAGCACACCACCTTCCCGCGATGATGGAAACTCGTCGCAATTGCAACAGATGTATCTCTGTTGAAATCGGACACGACGAGCGAGATTTTTTTTTTTACGCTCGAGAGAGTGGAACGCGCTTTCGATCATTTCCAAAAGCACACACCGCCGACAAAACGAAAATGGATTGACGAAGCGTCGGGTGTTTCCTCATCATCATCATCCAAACGAAAAATAAAAAAAAAGAACAAAGAAGTTTAGAACTCACCACACGCCGACGCAGGAGTACGTCGTCCCCAAATCGATCCCGATCGCTGGTCCTTCTGATTTAGACATATTTGTATGTGTAGTAGTAGTGTGTGTTTTAAGTAATTTTTTATGAATGCCGACGTTGACGGAGCGAGCGTTTTTTTTAGTGAGAGAAAAATTTTGTGCGGAAACCCTAAATTTTATTCCGAGCTCTTTCTGAGTCGAACTGTTTTTGTTCTTCATTTTTGTTGCGCTAATTAAATCGAGTTGTTTTAACGATGAGACGACGGAGGACGACTTTTGCTGCTGCTTTTGCGAAGAATAACGAGAGGAGGAAGAAGAAGAAGACGCAAAAGTGAACGCTTTTTCTTGAAAAGAATGAAACCGAAACAACTCGAATCGGAATTGCAAGACTTGAAAACGTTTTCAACCCCGAAACAGAATTTGGAGCAATACGCGACGACGCCTTTATTGGCGACGAGAGTGTTGCACGTCGCCGCGGTGGAGTTTGACGACATCGAGGAGAAATTGGTGATTGATTTAGGCGTAGGGACGGGGGTGTTGGCGATTGGGGCGAAACTTATGGGAGCGGGACACGTGCTCGGAATCGACGTGGATAGAGACGCGTTGGAGGAGTGTAAGGAGAACTTGGAGACGTACGAACCGGAGTTGGAGGTTGAGTTGTGCTTAATGGACGTGGTTGAGTTGATTCGGCGGTACGATGATGATGAGGACGAGGAGGAGGAGGAGGACGTAGAAGAAGAAGAAGAAAAAAGCGAGAACGTGAAAAGGAAAGATTACGTGTGGCCGCGAGCGGATACGGTGTTGACGAATCCACCATTTGGCACGAGAAGGAAAGGTGCGGACGTGGCGTTTTTAGCCGCGGCGATGAAAATGGCCGAAACCGCGGTGTATTCATTCCATAAGACGTCCACGAGAGAGTATATTCAGAAAGTAGCGGTGAAAAAATTAGGCGCGAAGAGCGCGAAAGTCGTGGCCGAGATGAAATACGGCTTAAAGAATCAATACGGGCATCACAGAAAGGAAGAGGTGGAGGTATTTGTGGACGTGTGGAGAATAGAGCCGCCGCCAAAGGCGGCGAAAAGAGATGACAACGACGACGATGCCGAGATGTTCGAACAAAACTTGAGAGATTTAGCCGCAAACATCGAAGAGTTACAGCTGAGCGCGCGTCAACGCAAGGACAAGGACAAGGAAAGAAACAAAAATAGCAACAAAAATAGCAATAATAGAAGACGATGGTAGTACGTAGATCTTTACATCTTCTTGTGTATTTATATGTAGTATGTGAGTTATGTGCGCGCGCGTGCGTGCGTATTCTTCTGCACTCTCTATAATTCTAAAATGGATTCTTCTATTCTTCTTCAGAAAGCGTCGTCATCCGACGAACAAAGGGAATCCGCCTCTTTTAAAACCTGCTCTCGCATCATTTTGCACGTGTGCATCGCCTCTACCAATTGCTCGACGACGGTGCTATCTTCGCCGACAACTCTGGAAACTCCCGAAGCTAGCTCCTTTGCTTTTTCTTTAATCTCGTCGAGGCTCTCGATGATACTCGCAGGTGCGCTCAAACGCGCTCCAACGGCGTACGTATCCGCCATGAGACGCTCCAACAACAATTTCAGGACGGCGACGTTATGAACGGCGATTTGCGGATGGTGATTCGGGTAATACTTTTCGAAAGATGGTGTGAGCTCCGTGCCGCAGTCAAACGCTATCTTCCAATCTTCGAAAAGAACCGCGGCGTTCATGAACGACTCCAACGCCTTGACACGCAAGTGGTGTCCTCGCGCAATGCCAACGGAAGCGCCAAACAGCGCCGATCTTGTATCGGTTAAACTATTAAATCGATCCCAAGCGCGGTTTAACGAGCTGCCATCGGAAACATCTCCCGAAGACGTCGAGCTTAACTTTTCTACCAGTTCAAACGCCTGACAAAACCGTTCGGCAATTTCAGCAACGACGACGTTTTTACAATCGCCCCACGTTTCGACAATCAATCGCGTCTTCTTTTTGTTACTCTTTTTACTTTTGTTCGACTGACCGTACGTCTTCTGACCCGCAAATTCTGGGTCCTTCGATAAATCGCCGTTTGTTTCTGTTTCTTCTTTATCCTTCTCTTTATCTTCATCGTTTTCCCCGTCGTCACCTTCGTCGTCGTCGTCGTAGTCTTCATCGACGCTCTCTTCCAAGTTGAAGCTCGCCAACGCGCTGTTGTCTTCAAAGAATCCACCGCTTTCTTCCCCAAAGAGTCGATATATGTGGCATCCACCGTCGACGATACCACCAGACGCGCGCTCGACTTGAAACCAGCTCCTTTCTTCGTCTTCGTCGGTGTATTTCGGCGCACGAGACAACGCGCGCAACTTATGTCCGCCAATCAAAGGAATTTCGGAAAGAGGCAAAAGATCTTCCTGCCCCTCCTCCTCCTCCTCCCCGTCATCATGTAAATCAAACCCGTAGTTCGACTTTAACGATTTCGCCCTCTCTCGCTTTGGTTTCATTAATTCGTCGTACGAAATCGTCAACTCTTCGCCCGGCAACGCGTCTCGCAAACATCGGACAATCATCTTCTTGCCTCTAAAAGTCGCGAAACAGTTTGGATTTTCCGAATGATTCATCATCGCCGCCACTGGATAGACGCCAATCCCATACGGTCGCAACTCATCGTCGCACAACGTGTGGCAATTCAAACGCAACTTACCAATTAGTTTTGCTAAATCCGCCACCGACGGTATGTCCTCGTATTCTCTCTCGTACCTCTCCGCTCTCTCCTCGTCCGATACCACGCTATCGTCCACGTTCAAAGAGTGCGTCAAATACGCTCTCGTCATCGCCGCTAAAGTGTAATCGCTCGGGTTGTTCAAACCAAACGTCTTCGACTCTTCACCGTGCGTTAACTGGTCGAAGACAGTCGAGTACCCTCTGCCTAATCCCAACTGTTCCGTCTTCCCTTCGTCGTCGTACAATCGCCCGGTCGGAGCCGCGAGAGCGGTTCGTTTCGTCTTCCTCGATTTCTCTTCGCTCGCGGGTACTTCGTTCTCCGCGTTGTTCTTGTTCTCATTAGTATTCGTTTCGTTCTTCCTCTCTCGTTGCATTCGCCACACGATTTTACTCGCCAACCGTACCGTTGCCTTTGGCGCTCGCAACTGACAACTCTTCAGCGCTTTCGTTTCTTTATCGTAGCCGTCTTCCCAATCTTTCAACTGGTTCTCCCTCGAAAAATATCTCGCAAATTTGGTCGCCGAACACCGTTGCAACTGTTGTTGTCGATTTTGTTGTTGTTGTTGTTGTTGCCGTGGCGACTCTGATGAGTTGTTGTTCACGTTAAAGTTGTGATCCTTCGACTTCTCGAACGTGAAGTGGTCGCGTTCGTGGAGCCCGTCGTCTCGGAGAACCGCCGCATACGGGACCGATTGAAAAACGACCGAGCCTTGTGTTAAAGAAGAAGAAGAGGAAGCGATTAAGCCTCTGTTTTTGGCGCCGGGAAAGCGACCGAGAGAAAACGAAAGCCCGCGTTCTTCTTCTTCTTTTTCCACGAGAGGTTCTTTCGTCATCGCGACGACGTAAACGACGTAAACGACGTAAACGAAACGTTTTCTCTCCGAAGAGTGAAGAAAAGTTTCGAAATCTGAACAAGACAAAGACAAAAAGAAGGAAAAACAACATTTAACGAGTGAAAGAGTATAGTAGTATTTGCAGTATTAGATGATGATTTCAAACGACAAAACATCCGCGAGATGCGTGATCTCTCTCTCTCTCTCTCTTTAACAATTCTTTCTCTTTCTCTCTCTCTCTTTTTATTATCAAACTTTTTTTTTAATTAAGCCGTGGTCGGTTCGATGCGCATGCGGTCCAACTGCTTTTGCGTGGGCAACTTCACCTTGGTCGCCAAGCCCAACTTCTTCAACCCCCAAATCAAATACCACGTCATGTCCACTTGCCACCACTCCAACCCGTGTCTGGCGCTAAATTCGAACGCGTGGTGGTTGTTGTGCCACCCTTCTCCAAATGCTAAAATTCCAACCGATAAGTTGTTTCTGGACAAGTCGCCGGTGTTGTACGTTTGTTTGCCCCAGCAGTGGGCGACGGAGTTGACCGCCCAGGTGATGTGGTACACCCAAACAGTTCTCACGCAGAAGCCCCACACTAAGAAGGGTAAACCGCCGAGGAGGTATAAACCTAACGCCGACGCAGCGATGTGCCACATGTACGTCTTCTCCAAGAATTGGTAAAACGGCTGCGCGGCCATCTCCGCGGCGTTGGATCGATCGCCAACTCTTTCGATGGTCGCTTCGTTGTCCAACAACCATCCCATGTGCGACCACCAAAAGCCTTCATACGGCGTGTGCGGGTCTTTCGGAGTATCGCAGTGTTGATGATGATATCTGTGCGACGACGCCCACTCGATCGGGTCGCCTTGGACCGCCAACGCGCCGCAATACGCCAACGCGTACTCCAACCATTTCGGCGTTTGAAACGACTTGTGCGACAACTGCCTGTGGTAACTCAACGTGATTCCCAAGCACCCGGTGATGAAATACATGACCCAAAAGCAGTTGAACGCTTGCCAGGTGAAGTAAAACGGCGCCAACAACGCGCCAACGTGCATGGCACCAATAAACGACACGTACGTTATATCCGTCCCCAACCACTTTCGCACAAACGCGTTCTTCTTCGGACTGGCGATAATATCGGACAAAAACACCTTATGCGCTGGTTTCACTCCTTCCCACGCGCCTTTCGCCGCCGCCGCGGCTTCGCTGTTCACCGCCGACCAAATCTCAGACGCTTTCTGCACCCCTTCCTGGCCAATTCTTTGCCAAGACGTGAGAAGGGTCTTCTTCTCGTTGGACGAATCCTCCGGCATGGTAATCGCTCGTCTGGGGCCAACCGCGTCGCCTCTTCTTTTCGTTGGAGTCGTCGTCGTCGTCGTATATCCATAACGATGACTAAAATGATTCTCTGTGTTTACTCTTCTGTCGTTTAAAGCGTTCGCGTGTAACGTCCTTTTATTGTTCTCGTTGTTATTCCCTGTTTTTGTAAGTACGAGAGAAGAGAGAAAGAATGAATGTCAGAACAAAAAAAAAAATTCTCTCCTCTTTTCCTTTGCGTCCACCTTTCTTTACAGCCACACTTTCTGAGCCACACGATGGATCTTCTTCAACGCCCTTCCTTTTTTGATTGATTTTGTAGGAAACAGAAAGAAAAAGAGAGAAAAGAGAGGAGGAAAACTTTCTCTCCTCTTCCCTCTGCCGTCGTTTTATTCTCTCTCTCTCGCTCTTGTGAGAGAAGATCTCTCTCTTTGCGCGCGCGCAAAACTCCTCGGAGATCGATCCGAGATCGCGGACGATGAAGATACCGCAGAGCAGTACTCGTACTCGTCGTTTGCGCGCGCGCGCGAAAAAGCACCAAATCTTCTTCTCCGAGAAGAAGAAGAAGAAGAACACACGAGAGGAGAGAATTCAAACGTTTTTTTCTTTCCCGAGAACGACGCGAGAGGACGAGAAAGAAGAAAAACAAAGAGATAAAGAGAGATTTTCAAGCCTTACCGAAAGAGGAGAGAACCACTCCTTTTCTTCTTCTGCTATTCGTGTTAGTATTCTTCGTGCTATTACTGCTGCTGCATCTGTCGCTGCTCGCGTGTACTCGTTTGTTGTTTGCAACCGCGCCTGCGTTTCGCGGGCATCGGAGCACGTTTATCGTCATCATTATTCTTTATATATTCGTTCTTTTTGTGTATTATCGCTTTTGTTGTTTGGGGGTCAAAAATTTCTCTCTTTCTCTCTTTCTCTTTCTCCGAAACGACAGACAGACAGACACAAACTCTGCGACCACTCGAGTGAGAGAGATCCACGACGAGAGAGAGGTAAAGGTGTTGCGAGCGCTTCTCTTCTCTTTTCTTTCTTCTCAAAAGCGATACGAAAGTTTTGTGTCGTAACTCTTCTTCGCGAGAAAGAAATGAGGCACGACGTGAAAGCGTCGTCGACGTCGAAACTCGATTGAATTAGGGTGTAATACCCTAAATAAAATGTTGCGAACGTCTCCCCCCTTCTGCATTGGAAAACACTTCAAATGTGCACACGTTTGAACAACATCTCACGTAAAGGAAATGGAAGCAACGAACGGCACCGTAGCAGCTTCAGAGGAAGGAAACGATAAAAAAGAGTGGACTACTATTCTCGCGTTCCAAAGCGTCTTCTTGTTCGCAGTCGCGGCGGTGCTCGAAATCTTAGGCGGGTGGCTCGTCTGGCAATTTGTTCGCGAGAAGAAATCGATTTGGTACCTTTTACTCGGGTTCGTTATTTTAATGGCATATGGCGTAATCCCTACTTTACAACCGTTGGAGGATTTCGGTCGAACGTACGCGGTGTACGGAGGGGTGTTTATCGTTTTTAGTTACGCTTTTGCGCGAATAGTGGATGGGTTTAAGTTGGATGTGGGCGATTACGTTGGATGTGCGGTGAGTTTAGTCGGGGTAGTTATCGCCGTGGCGTGGCCGAGGGAGGGAGGCGGTTTGAGTTAGAGTACGTTGTAGTAGCAGTAGCAGTACTAGTATATCATTATTTCCTCTCAAACACCATCCCGACGCTTTTCATTTCCCTCGCGTCGCCGTCGTAATCCACCGGCACCGAGTGACTCTGAATAGCCAACATCGTCTTATCGAACGTCGAGTCTTTCACGTACGCTCTCACGTTCGCCTTCGCCGGCGGATTCATCCACGTCGTCACATCGATCGGTGCGGAAACGTTGAACACTGCCGTGGTTAAGCGTAAAATATCCCCAACCTTTACTCTGCCATCTTTTGAAGCGTTTGAATCCGGAACAATCTCCACAACTTCTATCCGCGTCTCGACGCTTCGTTCCACTCTCGTTTCCTCCAAAATCAAACCGAGAGGCCGGTCGATTTCGACCGCGACTAACTCGCCGGTATACTCGATAGCGGTCGTTTGCATTTGAGTTCCGCCTAAATCGAGCGAAATTGTTCGTTTCTTTGCCTTTTTATCCGTCTCCCCGTCTTCTTCTTGCCCGGTGAGCGCTATGTCGAATCGGTCTTGGCCAACTCCAGAACTTCTTAAAAGCGTGACCGCATCATCGCTTCGTCGTCGTCTTCCATTCGAGGAGGATAAAAAAGCTCGCGTTCTTCTTGTTCGAGAAGACGACGAACACGAAGGATTACCACTCGCGGAGGAGGAGACGGAAGCGCATCGTCGCGCGAGTGATGACGAGACGTGGTAGTTCATTATATATAAAGAGTTTCCCGTGAGGTGATGTTTTTACGATTTTTTCATTGTGTTGTTGTTCAGAAATATTTATCTATTTCGACTGATTCTTAAACTCCCACTCGTTGGCCATTTTGACGTAAGTGTTGATGGAATCTCTCAGTCTGGTCAAGTCGATCGGTTTCCGTCCGGTTTCCTCGAAATTCTTTTGCTCGTTGGTTAAGATTTTCGTCTGCCACTTGTTTTGCAAGCGGTCGTAATCCGCCGACGAGGCGTGCTTCGGATGGTTTTGCGCTCGGTATTCCATGGCAAACTCTTGGACGATATCGCTGACGATGGAGGCGAAGGAGAGGGAGTGCGGGTCATCGAATTCATCGTTTCGTTTGGGAGCGGAAGGGGCGTCGGTGGAACGCGGGGGAGGTGCGCCGGAAGGGAGCGGAGGATTGACGGGCGGGTGCGCGCTAAAATTAGCATCCATTCGCTGGCGTTTTGCGCTCACTCCGGCGTAACCGCCGACACTGGTGTTGTAGTTGTTGTACCCGTTATTGTTGTAGCCGTTGTTGTTGTTGTTGTTGTTGTAATTATTATAGTTTCCGTTACTGTTGTAGTTGTTGTAGTTTCCACCACCACCTCCTCTGCCACCGGTGTGGTTCGAGTACGGCGGATATTGGCGGTTGGACGGCGGTTGGTGTTGTTGCTGCTGTTGATTGTAATAGTTTTGGTACCCACCATTCGCTGCAGCTGGCATCGCCGGCGTTGTTTGCGATTTCCATCCACTCGGTAAAGCTCTGCCAATCGCATCTCTTTGGTGCGCACTCCCCGGCGTGTTATTCGCCGCGATACCTGGTGGACCTCGTCCTCCCGCGCCGGCGAATCTCGGCGGGGGCGCTAAGCCGGTTCGATTGAATCCCATGCCGCTTCCTGGAGGCGGCGGGCCAGCAGAATTGAATCCACCTCCTCGACCACCCATGGTTGTCGCACTCCCCGGCGGCGCACTACTACCAAAACCACCGGCACTTCCTGGAGTTCGCATGGGTGGTGGTGTTCCCGTTCGAAACCCGACGACGCCGTTTGGCGCCATACCGGCGCCCATCGGAGTCCCCATTCCACCGCGCATGAAACCTCCACCCGGTGTCATTCCACCCCCGTTCATGTTTATACTATTATTCGCATTTGCACTATTCAAACGTCTAATACTCTCCGGCTCACCTTTATCGATAATGGTCCCTTGCGGAACTTTCTGGTTCGCAAACTCCGTGGCGACTTTTTGCAACTCAGAGTCCTTCGCGTATCGTAACTCACCGAGTAAATCGAAAAAACTCCCTCTCGCCGTCTTCGTGTCGCGCATAGCCGCTAACGTTGCTTCTTTACACACGGTCAACCAGTTTCCTAAAACTCTCAAAACCTTTCTCAACAATGGAGCTCTTTGCGGAGAGCACAACGCGCCGCCTAATCGACTGATGCACGTCTGCAACGCGCCCGTCCCGCCTCTCTCGGCGAGCACTCTTTGTAGTTGCGTGCTTCCTGTCATCGATATCGCTTCTAAAAGTAATCCCAAATCTCTCTCGGAAACTTGCGACTCGCCTTTTTCGTCCACTGGGTACGCCAAGTTGAACATTTGAATCGATTTGAGACACGCTTTTTCGTTGCGCAAAGCGCCCTTGGAGTTGCGCAAATCGTCCATGGCGACGTCAATTTCCGAACGTCTTTGAGATGCGCTGGAAATGCCGCCCCATTTGGCAGCGTACGAACCAGCTGGCGCGCGCACGCGCGATCGTCCGCCGCCGCCGCCGCCACCACCACCAAAGCTCGGCACTGATCTCTTCTCCGCTTTCAATCGTTGTTTCTCCTCGTTTTCGTATTTCTTTTCGCGCGCCTTTTTCGCGCGATCGTACGCTTTTTGTTCCTCCGGCGGTCGCCATTTCTTCTCCTCGTCTTTCAACTTTTTCGATTCAGAGCGTCTGAAGGATCCACCCTTCTCTTGTTCGTGTTGTACTCGGGCTTCCTTTTCTTCTTTCACGATTTGGTCTTCGTCGCACTCCAACATCACCGGCGTTTCGTCCTCCAAGTGAATCTTTTCCTCGTCGTCGTCTTCGGAATCGTTGGCGTACTTCTCCGCCTCTCTCGCGGCTTTCGCACCGCCAATCCATCCGCAACACGCGGCGGTTTCGCAAAAACATCTCATAGGTTTTTCCCCGTACCTTTCAAACTTGTAATCGATGGTAATCTCTTCCCCCGGTTGAATCTCTCTCAGCGCGAAAACGCCGATGCACAACTCGCCTTTTACCATCCATTTTTGCGTCTCGCAGTTTGGATCGCACGAGTGGTTCAAAAACCTCCCAACGCCGCCTCTTTCCGTGGCATCGATAGTTTCCGAACTCGACAAAGTCATGAAATAAAAGTGCCGCCTCTTTTCCCTCGCGTATTGCCTTTTCCTCTCCTCGTACGCTTCCTCGTGCAACACCTCGCCGACGTACTCCAACACGAACTCGCCCGGTTTAATATTCTCCTCCGAGAACAATCCGTGTCCTTTCTTACTCGACCGTTTGACCTCTAACTCTTTAAACTTCTTCCTGGAAAACCTCTGGTTCTTACACGCGGTCGAACACGGACAAAATTTAGGATCGCACTCGGTTAACACCAATCTGTTCACGCACTCTTCCTCGCATCCGCTTCCGGTCTCCGGGTCGATGGCGCAGTTACACACCATGATGTCGTCCTCGGTTAACTTCCTCGGCTCTCTGTGTTTGAAGATGTTCCGCGAGACTCTCGACCAGACGTGCGCGTTTTCGATTGGTTTGCACATCATGGTATCGTCGTCCGAATCGTTCGAATCGTCAGAGTCGTTTGAATTTTTTTTCTTCCTCCACCCACTCGCTCCACCTTTTTCCTTCTTTGTCTTCTTCTCATCATCGTCTCCTCCTTTCTCACTTTTAACTCCCAACTTCTCTCGTTCGTCCTCTTCGTCCTCCTCTAAAATCTTCCTCCCGATTTCCTCCGCTTGTTTCCTCTTTTGTTCTTTCTCTTGCGCTTTCATCAGGACGTCGATTTCATCGTCGAGTAATTCCTGAGGATCATCGCACGTGCTGAACTCTTGGTGGAAGTTTTTGTGGCAAAACCATTGCTCGTGTTCGCCTAACTTCAAAGCGACAAAGTTCGGCACTCGTCGCCAGACTTGGCACGAGTCGCACTGGACCCACGCGTCCGTGGTTAAAGGCGTTTGCGCGAGGAGGTCTCTGAGCGTTTGCGAGTACCCGTCGTCCTCCATCGTGTCTGAATGAATTCGTGTTTCGACGACGATGGAATTCAAAATGTCTCTTCCAATGAAAGAACAACACAACAATACCTTCAGCAAAGAGAGAGAGAGAGAGAGAGAGAGAACGAGCGCGCGCGCGCAAAAAACGCTCCTCTCGAAAGAACAAAAGACTCTATAAAAGAATAAAAGAACGAAAAGTGCTTCTTCTTCTCTGATTTCTTCTTCTTCTTCTTCGCTTCGTTTGTCTTCTCGTCCTTCTTCTTTATATACAATGAAGCAATTTACAACAGAGAGAGAGAGAGAGAGAAAAAAAAGGAGAGAAAAAAAAAACAAAACAACGACCAAAAAATGAAAAAATCAAAACACAAGACCAAAAAGAGAGCAGACAGGCAGACCAAAAAAAAGAGCAGAGAAAGAGCAACTTTTGACGAGCACGTTCTGCGACACACTTTTTATATTCTTCTTTTCACCGAGTTTAAAAGGGGAGAGGAAAGAAAGGAGAGGACGCTTTGATCTTCATAACAACGCGCAAAAACACAGAAGACACGCGCGCGCGAAAAAGAAAGCGTTCGTCGACAAAACCACACACTTTTCTTCACCGAAACGAGAGTCTCTTTGAGGAGGAGGACGGGAAGAGGAGATTCGTGGAGCGCGATTTTGAAAAATTCGTGAAGCGGTGTTGAAGAAAGACCGTTGAAGAGGAGACGTTTGGATCTCAAATTCTCTCTCTTCTCTCTCTCTTTATATATTCTTCTGTCGTGAAAAAATATGAGCAATAACGGAAATCCGTTCCAACAGACCGGCGATGGAGGAGGCGGCGCGTGGGGCGGGTCGAACGCCGGGGGCGGGTCTTTGCAAGAAACGACGACGACGACGACGGTACACATCGACGACGACGACGAAGATTCCACGGAGTTTTCCAATCCGTTTGCACCACCATCAGGAGGAGGAGGAGGAGGAGGAGGATCGAGCAGCACGGCGCCGTCACCACCGGCAGTAAAAAGCAGTTATAAGAACAGTAAGAAAGCGGCAACGGACGTGTACGAAGCGCCGACAGGGGCGGTCGCGAGAGATTCTGGGATGGACACGTTTGGCGCGTACGGCGGCGCCTACGATAACGCCGCCACGACGAATCCGCAACAACAACAACAACAACAACAACAACAAGAGAAAAGAGGTGGGGGTGGATTGTTTGGAGGTGGGTTTGGGTTTGGCGCGTTTGGTAGTAGCAGCGGTGGCGGCGTTGGAGGAGGAGGAGATAAGTCTTTAGCCCAGCAAAGGAAAGAACTCGAAAAGCGCGAGGGGGATATCGCGCGACGCGAACGCGAGCTCGCCGCGAGAGAAGCCGCCATGCGCGCTAACGGTGGCAGTGGAGGGCAACAAGTCAACAACTGGCCGTTTAAATTCTGGGCGATCGCGTACCACAACATCGACGCGGAAATTCCTTCCCAACACCAAAGAGCCGTGCGGATGTGTTACTACTCTTACCTCTGCTTAGTTTTGGCGTTATTCATGAACCTCTGCGCCGTCACCGGCGCGTTCTTCGTCGACGGCAGAGTCGTCTCTTGGTTAGTCGCCATCATCTACTTTCTCGCCGGCGTCCCCGGCGCGTACTTCATCTGGTACCGTCGCCTGTACATGGCGGCGAAAAACGACTCGGGTTTGAAATTCGGCTGGTTCTTCCTCATGTACCTCGGCCACTTGGCCTTCATGGTCTACGCGTGCATCTCCCCACCCGGTGGCGCCGGCGACCAGTGGTCCTTAGCTGGAATGATGGTCCTCAAATCCGCTCTGAACAAAGATAAAGTTTTAGGCGCGTTTTACGCCGTCGCGTTTTGTTTGTTCGCTTTAGACGCCGTTCTCTCGGTCGTCTCCATGCGGCTCGTCTGGACGAGCTTCCGAGCTGGTGGGCACAACGCCAGCACGGTAGGGGCGCAAATGGGCGCACAAGCCGCCAGTGGTGCCGCAGGCCGGTCCGCATTGCGCTCGGTCGTTTGATTTTTTAATTATACTATTCTACGTCGTGGACTACTCCGCACCGCATATTCTCTGCATTGTAAGAACGCCACAACAACACCTCAGAAAAAGAACATTTACGTGTTGCACTCGTCGTTCCACGAACAAACGACAAAAACGTCAAAATCGTCATGGCATCATCACCACTCGGCAACAACAACGACGATTTTAACAACGAGAATGAAAGCTCAAAGAAGAAACAAACCGTCTGCGTGATTGGCGCCGGCATCAGCGGTTTATCCGCCGCCTATCTGCTCCACCAATCGAACGCATTCGCGGTCACGGTGTACGAGTCCGAACCCACCGCCGGCGGGCACGCGTTGACGCGGGAGAAGTCAAAACACGCCGGAGAATTGGACGTTGATTTAGGATTTCAAGTGTTCAATTTGACCACGTATCCACACTTGGTCGGTTTGTTCGAGGAGTTGCGCGTGAAACACGAGCAAAGCGACATGAGTTTCTCGTTACAAAGCGAAAGGACGGAGTGGGGGAGTTTAGGATTAAGTGGGATCTTCGCGCAAAAACGGAACCTGATCAATCCAAAGTTTTGGAACATGATACGGGAGATTCTTAAGTTCAAGAAAGTAAAACACGACGTGTTGAGCGGCTCAAAGAAGGAATATTGGGAGAAGAAAACGTTGGGGGAATATTTGCGGGAAAACGGGTATTCGGATTACTTCCGCGACCACTACGTGTTGCCGATGTGCGCGGCTATTTGGAGCTGTAACGATAAAGACGCGCTCGGGTTTCCTCTGAAACCGCTGATTACATTTTGGGCGAATCACCACTTGTTGGAGATCTTTGAACGACCGGTGTGGAGGGTGGTGAAAGGCCGGTCGAAGGCGTACGTGGAGGCGGTTTTGAAGGCGTTGCCGGACGGGTGCGTGAAGACGGGGAGGTACGTGCACACGGTGCACAGATATTTCGACGACGCTTCGAAATCGAGAATTAAAGTGAAAACGACCGAAACTAAGAAAGCGGCGACCGGGGAGCAAACGAAGGAGAAGTTTGACCACGTGATTTTTGCCTGTCACGCGCACCAAGCGTTGGCGATGATTGGCAAAAACGCCACGGAGAAAGAGTTGGAGATTTTATCGAATTTTCGCACGACGAGGAACGAGGTCGTGTTACACGACGACCCGCAGTTTATGCCAAAAAATCGAAGCGCGTGGGCGAGTTGGAACTGCAAATCTATCGGAAAGAAGGGCGAGAACGATTCCGTGTGCGTAACGTATTGGGTGAACTTGTTGCAAAATTTACCTAAAGGCGCGAAGGACGTGTTTGTGACGCTCAATCCGACCGAGAAAATCGACGAGGAAAGGGTGGAGTTTAAGAAATACTTAGGCCACCCGGTGTTTAACGAGAACGCGATCAAGGCGCAAGAGGATTTGAAGAGTCGCTTACAAGGTGAAAACAACACGTGGTTTACCGGCGCGTGGTTGAGATACGGGTTCCACGAAGACGGCATACACTCGGCGGTGGAGATGTGCAAGAAACTTTTAGGAAAAGACGACGTGGTTCCATGGATGCCTAGATTTGACGTCGAGCCGAAACAATCTTTGCTCGGTTCAGCGTTTATGAGCATGTTCCAAACGATTGCCGGGAAATGGATGCCGCCGAATGCGAAATTGACGTTTACGTTACCCACCGGCGTTGATTTTTCCATCTCCGGGAAGAGGGACAAGAGTAAACCAGTCCCAGACGAAGTTCGTTTGACCATATTTAGCGAAGATATGTTCAAGCAGTGCATCACGAGACAGGACATCGGACTTGGTGAGGCGTACATGAACAACGATTTCTCCGGCGACGTGATGGCGTTTTTGGATTTGATTTGTTCCGGCCACCCGTCGAAGCAGGAAAAATCAAACAGGAAGAAAGGTTTGTCCAATCCAAAAAAGAATTGGTTCAACCCGAAAGAGCTGGTGGCGGCAATCTTGTCCATCCTTGGTGGCGCCGCGGAAATGGCCGCGCACAAAGCGTTATCGAACACCAAGGAAGGGTCGAAGAAGAACATCGAGTACCACTACGACGCCGGGAACGCGTTTTATTCCTTGTTCTTAGACAACACGTTGTTGTATTCGTCCGCGGTGCACGTGAAGAACGCGGACGGAACGCCCGCGGAGTTGAACGGCGACGATAACATGTACATTGATAAGCTTCTCATGAATGGCAACCGAGAAATGACGTTCGAGGAGAAAGAAATTCACCTCGAGCAATCTCAATACGATAAAATCGACGCCATGATTGCTCGCCTCGACTTTAAGAAAACCGATGAGGTTCTCGAAATTGGCTGCGGGTGGGGCCAACTCGCCATTCGCTTGGCGACAAAAATTGGGTGTAAAGTCACTGGGTTGACGTTGTCCAAAGAGCAAGCCGCAGAAGCGCGCGCGCGAGTGGCTAAATTGAAACTCTCGCACTTGATTGAAATCAAAATTCAAGACTATCGCGACGAGACGAACGTGTACGATAAAGTCATCTCGATCGAAATGCTCGAAGCGGTCGGGCACGAACACTTGCCAACTTTTTTTGAAACCGTTCGAAATTGCTTAAAACCAAACGGCACGTGCGCGATTCAAGTCATCACCATCCCGGATGAACGATACAAACAGTATTGCGAAACCACTTCGGATTTCATCCGCGCGTACATCTTCCCCGGCGGTCATTTACCGTCCATCTCCGCCATGAAAAATGCAGCTCCAAACGGATTATCCTTAGATTCCTACGACGACATTGGTTTACACTATGCGGTTACTTTGCGTTTGTGGCGCGAACGCATGCTCGCTCGCAAACAAAAGGTCTTCGACCTCGGGTACAGCAAACGCTTCGTGCGCATGTACGAATTTTACTTCGCCTATTGCGAAGCGGCTTTTAAACACGGATTAATTGGCGATTTACAAATGACCTGGAAACGCGATGGGTACGATTTAGACGCGTTAAAAGCGAGAGACGAAGAGGATAAATTGAAATCCAACGAAGCGGAGTTCTCTTGGGCCGTCTTCGCATCCCTCCTCTTCCTCCTCTTTCTCTTATTCGCCGTCTCCATCCTGCTCTCCACGGAACGCGCGAAAGAGAAATACACCGCGCTGATTCTCCCACTTCTTCAACGAAAAGGCGCGATAATCGATAACCCATTCGCAACAATCATCATCGCGTTCGTAGCAACCCTCGTCTTCCGATTTATGCTCCTGCGACGAAACATCGCAAACGCGCGAGAAGAGGCGAAAAAATTAGCCAAAGACCGTCTGGCGACGATGCAACGCGAAGGCGGCGGAAGACTCGGAGACGGGTACGCCGCCGCGTGATGCTACATTTAAGTGAGGGTTTCCTGTACATAACTTCGCACTCTCTCTTCTTACCTGCTACTACTACTAGGTATCGTTTTTGTATCATCATATTTATACCGTATAATAAAACGCGCGCGGGCGTTCCCGCGAGTATAAAGAACATCCAGACCTTTCGATTGACGAATTTTGACGAAAGGGCAGCAAAATCCAACAATTTTTCCTCACTCGGAAAGCGTTCAAAAGTAACGCACGAACGAGAACTTAAGAACGAGACCACGTTCGGCCGAGACTCGATGTCGTCGTCGAAAGTCCCACCGACTTTTACGACTTTTGTTCAGACGACGACGACGAACGTGAATGTGAACATAAACGCCGCTCAACGTACCACCACTCCGACGAGTGCGCAAAATTCCACGAATCGAATCTCCTCCACCAACGACCAAACCAACGACGAAAGCGCTCATCATGGGGTTAAAGTCATCGTCGGTGAGCTGAACAACAAGTACCAACTGGTTCGAACCATCGGTCGAGGCGCGTACGGCCAAGTGTACAAAGGCATCGACGCGTCTTCGAAGAAAGTCGTCGCGATAAAAGAGATTTCTTTGGCGGGCGTTTTGGAAAAAGATTTAACGCTCGTCACAGGGGAGGTGGACTTGTTGAGTTCTTTAAGACACGAAAACGTCGTGCGGTACATCGAAGCCATTCGGGACGACCATCACTTGTACATCGTTCTGGAGTATTGCGAGAACGGGTCGTTAGCGTCCGCGTTGAAGAGTTTCTCGTCGTCGAACAGCATTTCCGGCGGGATTGGAGGGGTTGGACCGTTTCCGGAGAGTTTAGCCGCCGTGTACGTGTTTCACGTTTTGAAAGGTTTAAGATATTTACACGAGCAAGGCGTGATTCACAGAGACGTGAAAGGGGCGAACATTTTATGCACCAGGGATGGAGTGGTTAAATTAGCGGACTTCGGCGTGGCGACGAAAGTGAACACGGCGACGGCCACGGGTAAAGTTGGCGACGTTTACCAGAATAGTAACGGGGATGATAATAACAAGAGCAACAACACTAGTCATAGCAACGTCGAGATAGCGCGGTCGCCGAATGTAGAACTACTGAGAACGAAAAGAGAGGAAGAAGAAACGGCAAAGCTCGTTAAAAGTAGGAGGTCGCAAATGGCGCTGAAGAATCGTTTGTCGAAGGAGAATAGCGGTAGTGATGCGAGCGGTTTGTTCGACGGCGGGAAACCGGCGCCGCCGAAAAAGAAGGAAAAAGGTGGGAGACGGCAGTCGCTCGGGTCGCCCGGAAATTCACCGAAAGGAGGAGGTGCCAAGGAGAATAAGAACAATAACGGCGAGATGCGTTTAAATGCGAGCAACGACGTTACGTTGGAAACGCCGCCAGCGAAAGGCCTTTTGAGATCTCCCGGCAGTAACAACGGCGGGTCGCCTTCCTCACCTCAACAGTTCAGCGATAATGTCGTCGGTTCGCCGTATTGGATGGCACCGGAGGTTATCGAAATGACTGGCGGCGTTACTACCGCAGCGGATATTTGGTCCGTTGGTTGTACGTTGATTGAGTTATTGACTACAAAGCCGCCTTATTTTGATTTAGCGCCAATGGCGGCGTTGTTTAGAATGGTCAGAGACGACATACCGCCGCTTCCAGCTTCGGGTATTTCCAAACAGTGCGAAGATTTTTTGAGACAGTGTTTCCGAAGAGACGCGTCGACGCGACCGACTGCGAGGGAGTTGTTAAAGCACCCGTGGATTGAAGACGCTCGAAACGAGTTAGCTTCGACTTGGCTTCCGAAAGAAATCAGAGACGCGCACAACGCTTTAATAGAAGCCGATAATGAACAAGAAGGTAACACTAACGCCATGCGAATTGCAGATGGACTCGCTGGCGCGGTAGATAAAATGGTAGTCGACGTGGAGTACAGGGATTCCATCTACTTTTCCTCGGAACGACCGATATCGACGATCAACGCGAATGTCGACGACGAAAAGAACAGCGCGGATTTGCGGAGATTAAAGCTCGAGAGACGCGAATTAAAGAAGAAACTCCGAAAAGAAGGCGACGAAAAACCGGATTTGAAAAAGTTAACGACGATTGATCGCGCGACGGCGGCGCTCATGGCGGCAGATGCGGTGTTAGATAACGAGAAGAAGAGAAACATACAGGATAGCAGCGAATCGGATTCGAATCTTTCCTCGGACGAAGAGAGCGATTTCGATGACGATAAAAACGCAAGCGCCGCGACAGACAGAGAGAGCGGTGCGAACGGAAGCCGACCAGGATATAAGCGAAACAACATGCGCATAGACGTGAAAAGTTTGCCACCGTCGGTTACTGCCAGCGATAGAGGGACGCTCTTAAAAGAATGGCTCGATATTCGGAGTGGACGGAAACTGGCGGGAACGGCGCACAATATCAACAAAAATCACAGGTCCTCCGCTTTTCGCACTTCGGCGGATTCGGATAACGAAAGTTCCGGTCCGTCCACGCCAAAGTCTTACATAGGGACGCCAGTCTCTCAAAACGGTGGCGAGCATCTCAGAGACGACCAGAGCTCTGATCAACAAAACAGAAGCAGCTTTGAAGACGACGGTGAGTTTGCTTTGAACGGCGCGAAGCTCTCCGGCAACGCTTTACTTCGCATCAATCGCGGCTTTTCGCGTTCGAGTTCGTTTGATGATTTATATGGGTCGTACGGCACGTCGCAATTTGATGAAGCGCACATAAACGACGCGTGGGAATCGCTCGCGTCGGCAATGGACTTGAAAGACAACGGTGCAGTCGAAAGAGCCGGGATATCGGTGAAAGATTCCATGGAACGCTACCATCTCATGTTCGATGGAAGCGGGCATCCGATCATGGAAGAGGCCACGCAAGGATATCACCAAGAAAATGGTACCACCGCAACAAAACCATCAACAAAGACGCACGCGACGTCCTCGCTTGATGCGGTAGAATCGTACGGCACGTGTAAAGCTATCCCCTCGCGCAGAGTGCTGGCGTCCGTGGCGGATATTTTGTCCAACGAATCGCCGGAATACGATCGATCGAGATGTGTCGCACTCGAAGCGCTCGTTTTCGCCATGCGTGCGGCGGATCAAACGAGTCGAATCGCGTTAGCTAGTGCACTCGTCGCTTTAGATGTGTGTAGATTTGCCAGTGCAGTTGCCGCGAAAGACTTTGAAGTGTCTTCTCGGAGAGCGAAGATTGCGGCTTTAAACTTATTGGAATCAGTCGCTAAGTGTCAGGTACCCGCGTTTTCCGCCATCGCGCCGAGTGTTGCGCCCGGGATCGCAAAAGCTTTGTCCGTCGGATATTTCGGAGAATCCGGTAAGGCGTTGACGCGAATAGCCGTCGATTGCGCTCGGGCCGCCTTTATCCCTCCAAAACCTCGCGAAAGAATCCAAGCGGTACGAATGCGCCAGGCGATGGTATCTTTGAAGAGAAAATTGCAAGACCGATCGCGTTTCGACGATAAAGAGTTACGAAACATCGAACGCGAAATTCGTCAGTCGGATATGGAAATCATAAAGGAGGAAGCCGCGCAACTTGACGCGACGTGGGCGAACGTGCGGGCGTTGGCCAAAGCGAACGTCTTTCCGCATTTGGTGCAAGCGTTGGGTCAAACGCACTTTGGCCATCTCGAAGAGGCAAAAGTAGCAAACGAAGACCCGGCGACGTTTACGTCCTCATCGACCGTAACGAACGAAAAAATTGCTGATTTCATCGCCAACTTGTTGAGCAACCAGGCGATGACATCGAAAATGCTTTCCGAAGGGAAAGGTAGCGCGGCCGAAGCCGACCGCGAAAAGAAGGACAAGGACGAAGACGACGAGAAGAAGAAAAAAAACAAAGACAAGTCTACGAACGATGACAATAAAGACGGGGGTAACGACGATGACGATTCAGACGACGACGAGTACCTCGCTTTATTGGAGCAAAACGCCAAAAGAACCGGGTTCAAATCTTTCGATACGCAAACGAAAAACTTGCTCTGCGACATCGGCGTCATCCACGGCTTCTTGGCGCAAATCTGCGTCGTGTCGAAGAAAACCAGAGAAAAATTGGCGAAAACGATCGAGTCTTTGACGGAAAATGCGGACACTTTAGATCGATTACAAAAGTCAGGATGCATTCCCAAACTCGCGCAATTGATTGAAATCACGTGGAGAGAAGACAACGACGACGATAACCAAATCGGTTATCTCGGTTTCGACGCCGAACGCGGCTCGAAACGCGCCGGGGTGATCAACGTCGATTTACTCTACGAATCTGTCGCCTGTAACGGTCGAACGCGAGCAGCGGCGTTGCGAGCGATTCGAAATCTGTGCGTCGCTTCAAAATCCTACCAACAACAAGCGGCAACGTGCCACGCGAGTTGGGTTCTGTGCGAAATCGCCACGAGCGGCACGGAAGCGGAAAAAGACGTCTGTTTGCCTCTCTTGTGCAGCTGCGTTTCCGCGTCTCGAGCGGCGAGAGAAAAGTTGGTAAAACACGGCATCTTAGACACGCTCGTCTCCGTCATCGATCAAGAAGGCAACTGCGAACGCAAAATTCTCGCTTTACAAGCCTGCGTCGTTTGGCTCAACGCGGAACCTTGGGAAATCGAAGCGCGTTTACTCACCGCGGACGCCTTGGACGTCTTGGTCCTCGCCTTTGCGTTTTCCAGGAAAAACAAAAGCAACATCAACGGCGAAAGCACACTCCACGCGCTCGCGAATTTAATCGGTGAATCCAGCCGCCTCTCCCGAGCCGTGAGTGAACAGAAAAACGTCGTCACATCCGTTCTCGGCGTCGTCCTCGACGAACCTTCCGTTCGAGCGCCCGCGGCGACCGCCGGTTGTAAACTCGCCGGTTTAAAAGCCATGGGTCACATACTCGAACACGCGGACACACCGAGAGATATCATGCGCACGCACGATTTGAAAACAAAGTTAGAACGCTTGGCGAGGAGTAAAACTGAAGTCATCGTCGCGCAATTGACCGATAAGTTGATGCGACGGTTGAATATTATTTAATATATAGAATAGAATAAAAAGAACCACCACCACCCGGAATAGAAAAAATAGTAAGGCATCAGTTTTAGGGTTTCACATTTTGGGGTTAAACACGATCTGATCGGATTTTTCCTTCTCGCGCTCTCTCGCGTTTCCTTTCCGCACTCTCCGACTGTCGATCAAACGAAAAGCAGATCACACAAACATCTAAACATGTTCCGGAGAATCAGCGTCCAAGCGGCCCGCGCGGTGGTGCAGGCGTCGAACGTTTCTTCCTCCTCCACCTCTTCTTTAAACGTGTTGAGACATTCGAATAAAATCGGCTCGAACTCGTCGTTTCCCCAACAACACCAACAAAAAGCTGCCATGGCGATGAGCGCGGTCGAACTCTCCTCGTTGCTCGAACAAAGAATCTCGAACCATTACACGGATTTGAACATCGACGAAATCGGGCGAGTGTTATCCGTCGGGGACGGCATCGCGCGCGTGTACGGGCTGAACAAAATCCAATCCGGCGAAATGGTCGAATTCGCCTCAGGGGTGAGAGGGATGGCGTTGAACCTGGAAAACGACAACGTCGGCGTGGTGTGCTTCGGATCGGACACGACGATCAACGAAGGCGACATCGTGAAGAGAACTGGGTCAATTGTGGACGTTCCGGTTGGGAAAGGGATGTTAGGGAGAGTCGTGGACGGTCTCGGGAACGCGATCGACGGGAAAGGCGCGATCGCGGATGTGACGCAAAGACGCGTCGAGTTGAAAGCGCCGGGGATCATCGTGAGAAAGTCTGTGCACGAACCAATGCAAACCGGGTTAAAAGCGGTGGATTCGTTGGTGCCAGTTGGTAGAGGACAAAGAGAATTGATCATCGGCGATAGGCAAACTGGAAAGACGGCTATTGCGATTGATACGATCATCAACCAAGCGAGCGTGAACAACGGCACGGACGAAAAGAAAAAGTTGTATTGCGTGTACGTCGCGGTTGGCCAAAAGAGATCCACGGTTGCGCAGTTGGTGAAGACTTTGAGCGATAAAGATGCGTTGAAGTACTCGATTATTGTCGCGGCGACGGCTTCTGATCCGGCACCGTTGCAGTTTTTGGCGCCGTACTCCGGGTGCGCCATGGCGGAATACTTCCGCGATAACGGCATGCACGCGTTGATCATCTACGACGATTTGTCCAAGCAATCTGTCGCGTACAGACAAATGAGTCTTTTGTTGAGAAGACCGCCAGGACGTGAGGCGTTCCCAGGGGATGTCTTTTACTTGCACTCGCGTTTGTTAGAAAGATCGGCGAAAATGTCCGACGACGTCGGCGGAGGCTCCATGACCGCGTTGCCGGTTGTCGAAACGCAAGGCGGCGACGTGTCGGCGTACATTCCGACGAACGTCATTTCCATCACGGATGGCCAAATTTTCTTAGAAACTGAATTGTTCTTCAAAGGTATCCGACCGGCGATTAACGTCGGTTTGTCCGTCTCCCGCGTCGGCTCCGCCGCGCAAATGAAAGCCATGAAACAAGTTTCCGGTTCTTTGAAGTTGGAATTGGCGCAATACAGAGAGGTTGCCGCGTTCGCGCAATTCGGTTCCGATTTGGATGCCGCCACGCAATATTTGTTGAACAGAGGCGCGCGTTTGACCGAAGCCTTAAAGCAAGGCCAATACGAACCGATCCCGGTCCAAAACCAAGTCGTCTTCATCTACGCCGCCACGAAGGGTTACTTAGATAAGGTTCCGGTCAAAGACATCGGCGCGTTCGAAGCCGGCTTGATGAAACAAGTCGACGCCTCCATCTTGGAAGCTATCCGCACCGAAGGTGTCATCTCCGACGCCACCGATGCGAAGTTGAAGGAATTGTGCGCCAAGTTCACCGAAGGCTTCTTGTCCGCGTAATTATTATATAAAAGTGTTATCTTTGAGAGAGTGTTATTATAAGAGAGAGAAGAGTTTTGTGTTATTCAAGAAAAAGAAAGAAGAGAGAGATTTCATCAAATTTTTTTTTTCGTTCGTCGAAAAAATGCATGTGTTTTTTTTGTGTCGTTCAATTAAATTCTCTTCTTTTCAAAACTTATCTCAAAAGTTCACTTGAAACGAGCGCACAAGGAGAGCACTCTTTTGCCGCATCGTCGTCGTCCTTTTAAAAGTCTTTCTCTCGCTCTTTCGAGAGAATCTCTCTCTCTCTCTCTCTCTCCGCGTTTGTCTTCTTCTTCTTCTTCTTTGTTAAGGATTTGAGGAACGGTGTCGCGCGTTGAGAGCGAGCAAAAGAAGATATGAACGCGCTGACGTCGATTGCGTCCACAGTCACGACGCGTCAGAGATGTTGTTGCGTGAGAAAAACAACGACGCAGTTTCCGAAGAATGCTTTCGTTCGAGGAGGCGCGAGGAGGGTGTTTACGACGACGGTATCGTCGTCGTCATCAGCAGTAGCGGCATCAAAAACGTTGGAAGAAGAATACGTCCAACACGCGGATTTGTACGACGGTTCTAAACAGACGCAGTTGTTCTCTGGTTTACAGGGCCGAGCGTTGAACGCGAAAGGAAAGGAGTTTCCTTCCATGGCGCAAGTGTTAGCGAAGATACCGAAAGAATGTTTTGAGAAAGATACGGGGAAGTCGTTGATGTACGCGGGGATTTCGACGGCGATAACGTTCGCAGTCGGCGTGGCGGCGTGGGCGACGTTGCCGTTTACCGTGTATTATTTGCCGGCGTGGATCGCGTACGCGTACGTGGCTGGGACTGCGGCGACTGGGTGTTGGGTTGCCGCGCACGAGTGCGGACACGGTGCGTTTTCGGATAACCGAACGATTCAAGATACAGTTGGGTACATCTTGCACTCGTTGTTGTTGGTCCCGTATTTCTCGTGGCAACGAAGCCACGCGGTGCACCACTCGAGGACGAATCACGTTTCGGAAGGGGAAACGCACGTACCGGCGCAAATGGGCAGCGAAGAGGCGAACTTGACGTTTGGTTTGAGAAAGACAGTCGGGAAGACGTTGTTTTCTGCGTTGAATTTAATCGGCGTGTTTGTGTTTGGGTGGCCGTTGTATTTGTTGATGGGCGCGAGCGGCGGTCCGGTGCGAGGGAAAACAAACCACTTTGTGCCGAAAATGGGCGCGAGTGGTAAGCACGCGTTGTTTCCGGGAAAATGGGAAAACAAGGTGTGGTACTCAGACATTGGCGTGGCTTTGACTGTTGGGGCGATGGCGTACTGGGCGATGCAAACGTCCTTTGCGACCGTGTTTGGTTTGTATCTGGCGCCGTATTTGTTCACCAACTTTTGGTTGGTTTTGTACACGTGGTTGCAGCACACGGACGTGGACGTGCCGCATTTTGAAGGCAACGATTGGAATTTAGTCAAGGGGGCGTTCATGACCATCGATAGGCCGTACGGGAAGGTGTACGACTTTTTGCATCACAGAATTGGGAGCACGCACGTGGCGCACCACATCAACCACACGATACCGCACTACAACGCCGTGAAGGCTACCGAGGCGATAAAACAAAACTGGCCGGACTTGTATTTGTTCGATCCGACGCCGATCGCGCAGGCGACGTGGAGAGTTGGAAGCGAGTGCGTGGCGATCGTCCGAAAAGGCGACGAGTACGTGTTTTCCAACGAGCCTTTGCCAAAGTTGGCGTAAAAAAGAAGAGAAACTGCTGCTTTACGCGCACGCTTGTTTTAATAATGGAATAAATAATAAATATTACCGTCTACTCTTAATCATCATTAAATCCGACTCTCACTCGATATTATTAATCAAACTTACGCGACGATTAACCCGTTCGCCGCTTCGCAATCTCTCGCGATTGATCTCTTCATCAACGGCGGCAACCCGAACGCATCCGCGTGCGCCATCGTAAAGCTCGCCTTCTTCTTCTTTCCGCCTTTCGCTTGCGCGCTCGCCTTCGCCGCGGCTCTGTCGTTCAAAGACTTCTCGATCGCCTTCCAAAATACCGAGAACACCATCGATTGCATCACGTTGGTCAACATTCTCGTTTGTAAACCTCTCCCGAACAAACCCTTGACGCCATCCTTGGCGATGATTTGTTTCACGACGTCCCCGTACCCTAACGACGCGTCCGCGTTCGTTTGCTTGACCGTTTTCACGACTCTCAAAGAGTTTGAGACGCAATCGGATACGATAGAAGCTGTGGCGCCAATCGCCGCGTTTCTGGCCAAACCAGCCGTACCGTCCATCTTCGGCACGTTCGCTTGCAAATAGTTGAACGTGGCAAACCACGGGTAGTTCCCGACCCAGTTCGCGGCAAAGTTCGCGGCTGCGCCGGAATACAACACGCCAACCCCACCTTGTTTCACCTTGTTCTTCAACAACTCCAACGCGCCCGAACCTTGCACTTGCAACGTCGTCTTAAACGTATCCACCGGCGTCAAGAAGATTCTCCACGAGGCCCCGCCGGCGGAGGCGAAACCAGTCATCACCGGCACCGGCATTTGCGGATAAAACGCCTCCAACGCGGCCAAAATCCCGGTGTTTGCCGCGGTATCGCCAAATCTGGACATTGGATTTTGAATAATCGCGTACGGCAAACCTCGGTAAAATCTCTTAATGCCGCCTTCTTTATACAACGTTTTCAAGGCGTTCCCTAACGTCCCGCCGTTGGCGTACTGGTAGTTCATCGTCGTTCGCATCCACATGAAAGACCCGACTTGAATAACCCCGGCTGCAAACCCGGCAACGCCGCCTCGAAATGCTTTCTGCGACGCTTTTTTCATCACTTCGCCAAAGTTCACTTTCTTCGGTTCTTCTTGCTTCTTCGCGGCGAGGTTGGAGATGGAGAGGTTCGGGAGCTGAGTCTTTTGCCCCCGAATCACGACGGCGGTTTTGCGTTGCGTGGCCATCTTTCTTTTATTCTTTCTTTCTGCGGAGGAGGGTCACACACAAAGGGTGAGCGTTCGTTGCGACGAGAGAGAAAAGTTCTCGTTGTCAGGTCGTTTCGTGATGTGATACAGCGAAGGAGGGTGCAGCAGTCTTCAGACCAAAATTCGATCATCGTGTCACACATAGTAAAAAACGATCCGAAAATTGAATCCGTTCGTTTCCCCGAACACACAAACAAAAAGAGAGAGAGAGAGAGAGAAATAAAGAGAAGAAAAAGAAAGGGAGATAAAAAACGTCGTCGTCGTGTAAATCGTCGTAAAAGTCAGGTCGCGTTGTTTTTACCTCGCGTGTGTGAGAGAGATATGTGTAAACCTATAATGTGATGATGAGTGAGACAAAGGACAGTTGGAAGAGAAAATACGTTTTTTTTTCTGACTGGATACTTAAACCCTAAACAATGCATTTTTTTTCCCCCTTTTTAAAGTGTCGCGCGCTCTCTCACATTTCCCTACAAATACAGCTCGTCTATAATGGTCAGACGACGAGAGAGAAGAAGACAACGCGAAAGCGCACAAAACCCGGCAAAGTTTTCGAACGAGAAGAAGGAGGGAGAAGACTTTAAATTTTGTCGAAGAACGGATGACGTCGAAGAACGAAACCGAGAGACGGAAGAAGAAGAAGAAGAAGAAGAAGACGAATGTGATTGCGTAGAATTGTCGAGTCAGCAGCGATGCGTGAACAGCGCGAGTATCGCACACACGGCGAGACGATTACGTCTCCCGTTCGTGCAACAGAAACGCTCCTGGGATTGCGGCTTAGCGTGCGCTTTAATGATTTTAAGAGAACTCTCGAAAGGCTTTGAAGAAGAGAAGAACGCGGTTAAAAAAGTGCACCTGAGAGATTTGAAGGCGTTTTTGAAGGGTGAAGAGTCGGTGTGGTCGATCGATATCGCTTTAGCGTTGCGCGCGTTCGGAGCGAAGAGAGTGCATTTTTACACCACGGAAATAGGCGCGAAGAGGCAATATAAAAACGAACGGTTTTACGAAAAGACGTTCGAGATGGACGCGAAGAGGGTGAAGAGGGCGTTTGCGATTGCGAGAGAGAAGGAGAGCGGGATCGAAGTGCGATTGGTAGAAGGCGGGATGAAAGACGAATGGATGGAACGAGAGGTTGGGGAGAAGAGCGAGAAGATGTTAATCGTTCTGGTGGATAAGATAGTGTTAGAGAACGGGTACGACGATGAACATGGCGCGAATGATGAGTTTCGCGATCATCATCGTTCTCACAATGGATTTGTCGGGCATTACGTTTGCGTCGTCGGCGTTAAAGGCGACTCTTTTATAATTCAAGATCCGGCGCGTCCGGAAGTCGTGCGAGTGCGCAAAGACGTCTTGCACCGCGCGCGAAAATCCTTTGGCACGGACGAGGACTGCATTGTCGTCGATAGAACGAGTCCGAATAATAGGAAACAAAAAGAACGATTAGACTTAGCTGCGATGTTGGATGCGACTCGTGTAGTATCGAAAGTAACAAACGATAGGAATTTTGAATATTAATGCGATACTTACTACTACTGCTGCTGATGCTGCTGCTGAATGATCTAATCTATATCTACTGTATATCTACCCGCCGACGAAACGAAATCGTTTTCGAGTGCGTGCCCTCGCGTTCGTACGTCGTGTCCGATTTGCCCAAATTTTTGACTTTTTCCAATTCGCGCATGACGAAACCTTCGCGTTCGTAGAGTGCTGGAACATCGTCTTCCTCTCCCTCCTTTTCGTCGTCGCCGTCGCTTTGATCATCACTTTCATCCTCTCGACCAAACGTTTGCTTACTGCCGCATATCCCTCCTTCTCCTTCTCCAATCAAAATGTACTCGTCAAACGCGGCGTGTTTACGAATCTCCCTCGTCCAATCGATCTGAAATGGCATCCACGATACGAGAGCGATGCATAACGTATCAGAATCTCTTCCTTCATACTTCTTTCCAATCTCTCTTATCGCCTCGCTCGCGTCGCGTTTCGTCACCGACGCGTCTTTCGGTGCCGAATCGCACGCGAAGTATTCCAATCTCGTTCGTTCATCCGTCCATTCTCGCACGAAGGCCCGAGCGAACGTCCCATCCCTCGCGCCGAGCTCTAAAACGACCACCACTCTCGTTTTCCCGATCTCCTTTTCCATGCATCTCTCCTTGATGTGTTGCACCACGCCTCTGACCAAATCTCTCGTAAATACCTCGTAATGCTTCTTCTTCTTCTTCTTCGCCGCGTCTCCTCCCACACCGTCCAGGAAACGTTTCCATCGTTCGCACCGTTCGCATTTCTCTCCGTTCGCGCACGTGCCCGTGGTGAAATCTATCTCGCAGTATCTTTCGCTCGAATCCTCACACTTCGATCCTCCAAACAGGCCAAATTGAGAGATGATTTCCTCTCGCGACGGGAGCTGTTCGTCGTCTTCTTCATCCTCAGAGGATTTTATCCTTAACGGTTTCCATTCTTTTTCCTCCCAGTGCGGATGCAAACCGCATCGTTTACGTCGTCGATGATGATGCTGTTTTGCCTCGAAGAAACTTCGCCACTGCAACAAAAGCGACGCTTTCGCTTCCTCGTCCTCCCTTTTTTCTTTAGTAACGTCTGTCGTCCTTTTCCGTGTTCTCTTTTCCGGCATTAAAAATCGTGTGAATAAAAGTGTGGTTGTGGTTGGTCTAAAACAACTAAATACTAGATTTTAGTACACAACGGCGCCCAACTGGCGCAGCTTTTCGCCGCGCTCCGTCGGACTCTCCTTCTGGGATCGTCTAAAAACGCGCGACAGTTCTCGAGGACATCAAACCGACACGGGTAGATGGCGTTGAACGGTAAGGTTGTACCGCACTTGGCGAGCGTGCGCAACGCGCGAACTTTGAAATCGACCGAGGCGGACGGGGATTTGCACGCGGTGCATAAGGCGAGGAGGAGTTTGCTCGCGTGCTTTTCCGTGAGATGCGTGTCTCTGTCGTAGGTGGACGGAGCGTTGAAGAAGGCGGAGGCGATGACCGAGGCTCCGGTCGGGATCGTGTCGGATGTTGTCTCTTTCGTAGAAGTCGTCCTCGTTAACACCGTCGCCGCGCAGGAGAGGAGGACGTCGCAGTTCTCGCCGCTCTCTAAAGAGGAAGCGACGAGGGCGGATGAGCTGGAAGCGAGAGCAACTATGGCGGAAGCGATGTGAAGAGACATCTTGTTCTGAGCGAGTTCGCGAATTCCTTTCGTCGTTTCCATGACGTACCGTTGCGCCCGCACCGGTTTGCGAAAGCCGTGGTCGAACGATCGGAATCCAAGAAGAGATGTTGAAAGTGAAACGAGTGGTGAAGAAGAAGAACTGCAGAGCAAATGCGCGAAGTGCCCTATCTCCTCTTCCTCTTCGAACGCATCTCCGTGATTTTTCATCTCTTCCTCTTCGATGGCTCGATAAAAGGCTCCGGCGACGTGTTTCGCTCTCGCGTCCTCGTCGCCTTTGAGTAACAACTCAAGAAACGATGCCGAGACGAGTTCAAGTTTAGCCGTATTCAAAGCCGTTTTCGCGCTCGGTGAAAATAGAAGCGCTCTGAGCAATACCCCGCTCGTTTCTTCGTTCTCAAAAACCATCTTTTGAACGTTATGTTTAGAAAACATTGTCTTCTCTTCATTCGGGAAGAATCGATCGAGGCCTCTTTTGTGCACCATGGACGCGAGCGAGTGCAAAGCCGCTCGTCTCTTCAGACTCGAATACGTATCGTACGGCTTCGTCGCGCACGCGACATCGACTAATCTTTGCGCGGTCAATTTCAACAGCTCGTTATTCTCGTCCGATAAAATGACCGCACGCGCGCCGCACAGACTTGCGCACGCGTTTTCGAAGTTCCCTTTCGCTTGGCCGAGTACGATGGACGCGCACAAACCAACCAACGCGATTTGCGCTTCGGAGGAGGAACACGCCATCGTAGCGCACGCGAAGTTGGAGTTCATTTCGGGTATACCGAAACCAAGCCCACCGAGCACGAGTCTAGCGCACAGCTCCGCCGAAAGCGCGTCTTCGCTCATCTTCACGTCTTGGGGGGGTTCGCCCGGCGCGAGGATGATTTCCTTCTCCAACGCTCGTCCGCGCAAACAGGCGAGTAAACAGTCCGAAGCGGTGGTCGTGCGTAAACGCAACGCGGGGTTTTCCGCGATTAATTTTGCAAGCCCACCGACAATATTCTCACGAAACGATCGTCGTCCGTTGATGTTCGTGTCTTTCTTGTTTGTGGTCACGATCGCGAGACAAAGTTCCAAAGCGCGGCGGCGGCGATCGGCGTGTCCATTGGATTCATCGAAAAGCGCTTTCTCGATTAAATTCGATATCGTTTGGCCAGCGAGTATTCCGTTCGATTCCTCGGAGTTTATGGCGACGACGAGAGCGTCGTTGACGCGTAATCTTCGGTCGTCGGCTTCGTCGGCGAGCGTTGGCGACGAGCTGTCATCTTTGTTCTTCTCCTCCTTATTACTAAACACAATTTCTTCATTCGATGCCGTCGTGGCAACCCAAAACAAAGCTTCCAAGACATCCGCATATGCTTTCTTCGCGTTCGCATCCTCAACTTTCGAAAACTCTGGGAACTGGAGGAACGCTGAAGCGCACGCGATGGATAACACGACGCCGTCGTGGTCTTTCGTTTTACACGTAAACGAGCGGAGTCCAGAAACGAGCGTATCGCGAAGAATATCGCGCAATTCGCTTCCTAATATTTCTTCTACGGAACTCTTTGATGATGATGATGAGGAGGAGGACAGGAGCGCGGCGTCGAGCGCACCACCAATCGTTGGCGTGATTAGAACCATTGCAATCGAACGCCAATGCGGCATGGAATTATTTTTCGCATCCTCTTCATCGTCTCGAATGGCGCCTAATAACTTTTTCAGTTTTTCGCTCGCGGCAACCTTCGCCGCGGCGACGTTCGCCGCGGCGGCGGCACCGAGACACCGTCCCGCGACAGCCGCTGCAACTCTCGCGGTTGTTTCAATCTCGTCGCTTCTTGAATGTTCTTGGTGTTGCGTTTTGTTGCACCCTCCCCCACAACACCCGTTGCCTTCGTTCTCTTTTTCTCCGTCCACCTCCATCGCGTTTTGTTCTGTGTCACTGTCACCACCGCACTCCATCGCCGTCGGCACATCTTTGCTTCGTTCCTTCTTGTGCGCTTTATACGCTTTGAACGCTTGCTCGCACGCGTTTATACTTTGATCGTCTAACGCTAATTTCAAAATCTTCCTGGAAAACGTCGAATTTTCGTTCGCAAACAACCTCGCCGTCGCTCTTCGCACCGGTTTCGACCACTCCAAATCTCTCGGAGAAATGACGCACAGACGCAACCGGGACCAAACATTTTTACAGATTTCATCCGTCGCGATGTCCTCGTCTGGCCAACTCGAACCCATAGTTTCGAGACAATCGATGGCATCTGCGCAAGCTTCGCCCGAGACTGCAGTAGCAGCGCCTTCATTTTCGCCGCCGCTCACAACGCTTTCCAACACGTGCGGTATCGCAAAAGGCGCGTAACAGTTCGTCGCGGTCATCGCAATTCTTAAACCACTCGCTAACTCTTCCCTCGTTATTTTCACGCTATCGTTTTGCGGCGGTTTGAAAGAAATAGGAAAATACGCCGCGACAACATCGTAGACTTCCTCGCAGTTGGCCACGAACGCTTGCGCGCTCGTTGTCGTGGTCGTACTATCCGCGGCCTCTACGACATCTTCTTCAGCTTCGTTGAACGCTTTCGGCAGCTCTCGCCACAATCTACACAAAGCTAACACGTTCCTCGGATCTCTCTCCCCGTCGCAATTCGCCACGATGCTCTCCAATCTCCCGACGGCCTTCTTCTTCTTTTCGTCTCTTTCGTTCGCGCTAATGTTATTCTTATTTTTCGACCCTCCGTCGTCGTCGTCGTCGAAGTCGCCGCCAAGCACGGTCGCTCGCGGAAACTCCCTCAACAACTCCTCTAAAACCGCGTATACTTTCTGTCGATCTCTGTGCGCTAAACTCGGCGCGTGCACGTGCTCGAAAAGCTCTTTTATCGAGCCATCGATGCATTGGTTAATCATCGCCGCATCTTTATATCTCCTTCTTCTACTACTACTGCCGCCCTCGTCGTTCACGCGACTGTTCACGACTCTCTCCTCCTCCTCGTCATCAAACGTCATCGCCCGTTTCAAACATCTCAAACTGTGCGACATCCCGTCCAACCCGTGCGTTAACGTGCACAACTCTCTCAACTTGCTCGCGAAAAACTGCGTCAACAGTAAACTCTCTCTCACGCGTTGTTGTTGTTCTTCTTTCTGCTGCTCCGTGGTTTTAACGCTCACAGACCGAACGCATTTCGCCAGAACTTCCGTCGCTCTCGCTCTCACCGTGGTGTTTTCGCTCGTTAATATCGCGTCCATCTTTTGTAACAACTCCACGACGCAGACGGCGTTCGATTGGATTCGATGGAGGATTTCCGTCGTCGCGTCGTCTCTTGTTTCTTGTTCGATTTCCTCTCGAAGATTTCCAAACGAATCCGAGGAAGACGCGAGGAGGACCAACGCGCGCAGATCTTCGTTCTCCACGTGTATTCCGCTCATTTTTATCTTTGTCTTCTTTGTCTTCCTCTCGAGGTTTGATTTGTGAAGCGTTTTCAACGCGTAAGAGGCGAGTTGTTGTTCGTTTGAGTTTAGTATACATTTTTACATAACACGTCACCATGTTCTCACTCTCTTTCTATCTCTACATCTACGTCGCCCAAAGAATATAAGTTCTTCGCGAAACTGCTATTTATTACTACACAAACTTCCCGGTGTCCTCGTCCTCGTCGAGTATTTTGTAATCCGACAAGCGGTGTCCGTTCTTGTGGTGCGCGTCCGGGTTGGTGATTTTAAAATACACAAACGTCCCCAACGCGCCTATAAAACACAAAGCGACCACGTGCCACATCCATTTCTGCACGCACTTTTCGTATCCCATCCTTCGTAGTTTCCTCTCCGAACTTTCCATGTCCCGTTCCATGCTCGTCGCGGCGGCGCGCGCGGACAAGAGTCTGTTTTTCTGTTGCGAGAGCGATTTTAAAATCGTCTCCCCGGCGTCGTCGGTTTCGGTGGCGATTTTGTGTGCCTGCTCTAACGTTTCCGATAAGTGGTCCGCGTTAGATACGGAGGCGATTAAAACGTCTCGGCGGAGCTCTTCGTTCAAGACTGCGAACGCGTTGTTGTTGTTGTTGTTGTTGTTTCTCCCTCCTCCTCTGTTTGATTCGACGTCTCCTCCGGAAGGAAAGAGCAACTGTTGGTGTTGTTTGAAAGAAGCGCGGTCAGTTTATTTGAAAGAGGAAAACGAGCAAAGCAGGTCGAAGAGAGAGAGAGAGTAAGAGAGAGAGAGAGATGATGACGTTGTTGTTGTTGTTGTTGTTGTTGTTGTTGTTGTTGTTGATGTAAAATTCCATTCCGCGGGCCCCCGAGAGAGACATTCATTCTTCCCAAGAAAGAAGAACATTAAACGAGAAGAGAAAAAGAGAGTCTCAAAAGAAAAGAGAAAAAAGAAACGCCACAAAGCGTACCGGCGCGTTCTCATCGACATACTGTTGTTGCATTTTGACCGCCCCTTCCTGCGTGTGGTGATTTATTCGCAACAAAAGCAGAGCAAAGAAAGAGACCAAGCGATATAGTGATTCTCTGAAGAAGAGGGAAAGAAAAAAAACACCGAGAGGTCCCTTTTCAGAAACGTAATGTTTAGGGTCTTAGCCGCAAAATTTTAATTTTGCCAAGTCAGCGTCTTCTGCTTCTTTCTTTCTTTCCGCAAAATTGATACATTTCGCCACTGTATCTACCCACACTGTATATATACCCAGTTATTTATTCACGCGTCATCGAACCACCGAAAGGCGTTGAGGAGCTCTGTCTGTCTGTCTCTCGCGCGCGAACAACGGAGTTGTTCTTTTTTGTCTCTTCTGTGTATTCTTCTCGATCGTATACTGCATAAAATTATATAACGAGAGAGTAAAAACAGAGGAGGGGGAAAATAAGACACCGGGTGCAAAAAAGAACAACGACGTGATTCACGGCATAATAACAACCCCGCCAACAGAAGACCAACGAAGATGTTCTCCTTAGAGCGTCTCCTGATTGCGTTTTCCGCCTTTCTCGGCGACTCGATTTCGAAAACGCCCAAGGTGCACGTGCTCGTCTGCTTGTGCGCGTTTGGCTTACTCGCGGTTGGTATAGTTTTGGTCGAGATCGAACACGACGTGTTCAAGCTTTGGGTACGGTTTCGTTCTCGTTATCATCTCGTCTCGAATGAGATATTTTTCTCATCGCGTTGATGATGATGTTTTTCTCTCCTCTTTCTCTCGATCGTCGGAAAAAAAACTCGCGCGACAGAAACAAAAACGCGCGCACACGAGACAGAGGAAAGAGTTCGTTCGACGCGTTCTCTCGTTCTTTCCTTCTCTCATTCAAAACGGAGGAGGAAGAGGGAATCAATTTCCCCTCCTTTTTTCCCTCATCTTTCCGGTACTTTGAAGGAAGCAAAAAATCAAGATTTTTTTTTCAGATTGAAGAAAACACTGATGACATTTTACCTTTTTCTCTCTTTCTCTCTCCTGCGCGCGCGCGCGTGTGTGTATAAACAGGTTGACGACAGCACGGACATCCACGATCAAATGGACTATTTCGAGGACGCGTACGGTTTTGCGCGCGTTCAATCGTTGATATTAACCGCGAAAGAAGGGAAGACACTGGCGTCGAAAGAAGCGTTCGCGGAGATGGAGCGGTTGGAAAAATGGTTCGTTTCGGTGGAGTACGACCACGACGGCGCGAAATATTCCGGAAAGGTGAAATATGAAAATTTGTGCTATAAAGTGGTGGATACGGCGGACGAGACGCCGTGTTTCCATTTAACGCCGTTGGATTGTTTTAAGCAAGGGATGCAAAGCGTCCCGGGGGTTGAGAATAACACCAAGTTTTTGCCGTCGTACTCGGCGAGACCGGATTTTTCGGACCAGACGCAGTTTGATTTTGGAACTGATTTTACCAAGGCATTCATCGACGATGCGTGCAAGGAGTGGTATAACTTGCAAACGCCTTTGAAGATGATTTTTGGTGGCACGACGCACGAAGGGGAAGGGGAATCGGCGCTTGTGACCGGCATCGGCGGCATGCGCAACGTGTTTGCCACGCGGTCGGCGAAGAATCTCGCCGAGAAAGGCGTGTTAACGACGGAGTGGCTTGACAGTGGCTCCGTGGAGACGGATATCTTAGGTTGCCCGTTGGACGTGACCGCCAATGATTGCTCTTGCGTTGATTCGTTCACCATCACGTCCGTGACGTCGTACGGGTGCATTCCGAGTGGCTCAAATCAACCCGCTTCGTGCTGCGATGGTTTCATGAAGCCATTTTCCACGCACCCGTGCGCGAAATATTTGTTCCAAATAAACCCGTCCGCGGGGGCTATTGGAAGGTCGGTTCTCGAATCGTGTCAATTACCGGCGATCGATATGGGCACCTCGAGCTGTAATTTACAACCGGATGGGACAACAAAGTATCTACAGCCGTACACCGGGTACGCGACGCCGACGGCGACCGAGTGTCAAGTTATCATGGAAGATGCAGAATTGACCGCGGCGTGCAACGATTTCGATAATTCGTACGAAAGCGCGACAAAGTGTTGCGCGATGGTGTACGACGCGTCCAAACAGATGTGCCACTGCCGCTACTTGGACGCGCCGGTGCAGGCCTATTTCACTACGTTTGGAGAAGACTTTGAGACGTACGCGGGAAAATGTCTCAAGGACAACGAATCGTACGAGGCGTGTCCGAACGTGTCACCACCGCCGTCGCCACCGCCACCGGGCGTGGGGTACACTTGTATTGCCAACATGGAACCGTTTTTAAATGCTTTGGCATTGGCGCAGATGGATGAAACGAATGTGGAAAATGCTATCGCGATGTGTGGTTTAGCGCAAGGGTATTACGGGAATTATTGCATGGATGACCCTACTGTTATAGCAACCGTTGCTACAAACCTAACACTTTATGGAGCTGCTACTAGTAGTGCCATTAACGCTGGAGTATCCGCTAATTGTGCTACGGGAGGTATCGCCGTTCGAGCGCATACCCCCGATCAAAAAACGAAACACGAGACGTGCGCGAGTAATTACGACGATTACCAAGGCAAGTGCTACGTTGTGATTGGAAAAATGGGCGCTAATCCGCCCATTAATCCGACAGCGGAGGAAGTCTTTGCTTGCTGCACCGCCGCGAACGTCATGGCGTTTAATGCATGTCCGTGCGTCAATGTGGAGGACGGATACGGCGTCGACAGGTCCATCGCTTCGACGAATGACATCCGACTTGACTTTATTCTTAACACACCAGTAAGCGGTTGCGTGGCCGCACTCGCTGATTTTACTGCGAATACGTACACCTGCAACTCGCCGCCGTCGCCGCCGCCGTCGCCGCCACCGGGCGACCCGAAGTATACGCTACCGAGCTCGACGAGACACGCGGTGGACGAATCCGAAGCGGAATCCATCTTAGAAGGATGGGAAAAAACGTGGCTGGATGGCATCGAAGATGCGACGAAAGATTTTGAACACATCGAGGTGTCGTGGTACGCCTCTCGTTCTCTCGAAGATGTCATTAGCGACGCCTCGAAGTCGGCGTACGGATTCGTCGCCATCGGCTACGCTTTGGTGGTTGTGTTTTGCTTCTTCTTCTTCATCAGAGGTCTCTCTGCGCAAAGCGGGAAACCCCCGGGACCTGTGCCGGCGATTTTAGCCACCATCGTGTGCATTCTGAGCACGGCAGCTTCTCTTGGATTTGCCGCGTTTTACGTCGAAGCTGGGTTGAAGTTCAACGCCATCACGTTGCAAGTCGTGCCGTTCCTCGCGCTCGGTCTCGGCATGAATGATTATTTCGTGTTTGCGAAATACGTTGGGATATGCCACGGTGAAAGCCCAAAAGGGTCGTCCGCGCGATACATAATCAGGAAGGCGTACAGAAAGGCGGGTGCGAGCATCACGGCGAGTTCAGTGACAAATTTTGCAGCGTTTTGTCTCGGCGCGATCACGCCGATTCCAGCCGTTCGCGCGTTTTCCATTCAAGTCGCCATGACTGTCGTGTGTAACTACATCGCCGCCGTGGTCATTTTTCCGTGCCTTTTGCTCTTCGATCTTGAAAGGCACGTGAACGCGAATCCCGACGCCGTCGGTCAGCGTGCACGTTTAACAGCGAAGAGTGAAGAATCGAGCGGTAAAGACGGGTTTTCGTGCATCAGATGTATGGGCGCGCTAGCGAGCATCGTCTTTCGGATGACGTGCGTTTTACTCTCGGCTGGATTTTTCGCATTTTGTGCCTCTGGAATCGACAAAGTCAATTTAGGCTTAGATCTCGAAGATGTCGTGCCTTCCTCGTCGTACATTTACGATTACGCTTTGAATACGAGAAACTATTTCGCGACCTACCAAGTGTCGCTCGTCTCGTCGGGTATTGACTTTGCGACCACGACAGAAAATCAAGCGTTGCTCGAGCACGATTTTGTCACGGCGCCGAACGTAAACGCCGACTACGGCTCGGTAAACTACCTGCGATATCTTGCGGACGAAACGACGGGGAGAGTTAACGCAGGGGAAGTCTGCAGCGAGAATACAGTTTGGCTGTACGATTACATCAACCTCAGCGACGAATCGTTGGAGAGGTGCGCGTCTATCAACGCAGACGCGATTTTAAGTGATTCCGATAAAAAGAAGAAGTGCATTCGAACGTGCATGAACGCAGAGCCGCAAATGGCGTACGCACCGACGACCCACAATCCAACCGTTACGAGTGCTTCGCAGACGTACAGGTGTTCGTACAACGCGACGAACAATCACTGCGTGTGCCCGTGGCGTCAAGTGTATAACCCAACGTTGTACAATACAAACTTGCAAACTTTTCTCGACGGAGGCGAGAGAGGTCAAATTTCGCAATCGCTGATGATCACCAACTCTACGCCAACGAGTGTTGGGCACACGACCATTAGCGACGTGCGCGCCCTCTTTTACGTGGAGGATGTGTTCTCGTTGGAAGACAAGTTAAATCACATGCGCAAGGCGCGAAAGATTGCCGAAAATTCTAAGCTCGCCACTGAAGATGGTGCGACGGTATTTCCATTCGACTACGCTTTGTACGCTTTGAACGAACAGTATCTGAACATAGAAAGAAACACTCTGCGCGGTTTAGGCATTTCCGTGGCGATTGCCTTTGTCGTCATGTATCCGTTTGTGACCTCCCTATGGCTGGATGTTATTTTGACCTTTGTGATCGCGGTGATTCAAATCGAGCTGTATGGTTTAATTCATTGGATTGACTTAAAATTAAACGCGGTGACTATGGTGAATTTGATCATGACGGTTGGTATTTCGATCGAGTTTGTCATTCACGAAGCTCGCGCTTTCGCGGAAGCGAAAGGCACGAGACCCGAGCGCGCCGCTCAGGCGCTCTCGGAAATGGGACCGGCTATTTTCGCGTCTGCGTTCACGACGTTCTTGGCGGTACTCCCGCTCGTCGGCGCAGATTACGAGTACTTCCAGAAATATTTCTTTTCTATGTACGCGATGATTTTATTTGTTGGCTTGTTCAACGCTCTCGTGACGCTCCCGGCGATATTATCTTTCATTGGCCCTCCGGAGTTGACCGAAGACGCCGTTCGCGACTCGGAAGGTGTTCTCGACAAAGAAATGGTTTAACACGAGAGAACGAGAGAATAGGAAAAAACGAAATAATTAAGATAATATAATATGCGCAGTAATACGCACGTATAATACGCAAGCGCGCGCGAGAGTTGTTGGTATATATAGATTTTTTACGATGACGATGTGTATGAACGCAGTTAGGCTCGAACGAGTGATTTAAAGAATACTAATAAAACAACTCACACAAATAATCAATCAATCGATGCCAAAAATAAGCTCAATCAATCTTATCTATTCTCTCTCCTGTTTTCAAATCTTTCACCTCTATGTCGCCGACTTCTGGTCCCTTTCTCAACTTTTCCTGTTTGCCGTCCTCGCGCAAACGCTTGTCTATAGATTTACAAATCCTCTCCACGATCGTCTCCACGCTCGCGCCGTACGCCTCGTCCTCTTCCCCATTCACCGAAACCGCAATGTCGCACTCCGCGTACATCTTTCCCCTATCTCGCCACAATGACTGTATCTTCTCTTCAATTTTCGTAATCTGCGCCTCTTCGTCCTCCTCGGAAAGACACTCCTTCAACAAAGGCCTCGCGCCGACGCCGTCTTTATGCACCCGCCTCGCCAACGTCCTGTGGTCGCCTTGTAAACACACCGTCACGCCGTTGTGCAAGTGCATCCAGTTATTCCTCACCGTCACGATGCCCCCGCCAGTGGATACCACCACTCTTTTATACGACGCCACTTCCGCTAATATCGCGCTCTCTGTCTCTCGAAACCCCTCCTCGCCGTCTTCCTCGAATATCTCGTGCACTTTTTGCTTGCATATTTGTTCAATCAACTGATCGGTATCGAAGTAGCCGTACCCTAAAGCGTCGGCGAGTTTTTTACCCACCGTGGTTTTCCCGGTCCCCATGAGACCGAGGAGGAACACCGAGGAAGACTGGAGCGACTCCGAGGTTTTGTTGTCGTCGTTCGACGACGACGACGCAAACGCGACGAACTTTTTTCCTCTTCCAATCCTTCTGCTGCCATCACGCTCAACAACGCTTTGAGAAGAAGATAAAGAAGAAGAGCTGCGAAAAAAAAGACATCCTCGACTGCTCCTACTGTTGCTGCTGCTGCTCGTGCATTGCGAGGAGGACGCGGTCTGGAGGACCGACGACGACGAACAGAAGGAAACACCGGCAGTCATGGTTGGATGATTTTGTGGATAAAACGCAACACTTTTCGAACTCTTTTTTTGTGTTGCAC